>MDTA01070688.1_pt1 | contig 15439 bp, 13 predicted proteins | sample 811151 | NCBI WGS metagenome assembly MDTA01 (sample SAMN05326648, study PRJNA326480) | marine metagenome | isolation source: seawater | place: Indian Ocean: South | collected 2010 | reverse complement strand
TGGCAACGTCCTACTCTCCCATATCTTAAGACAAAGTACCATCGGCGCAGAAGGACTTAACTTCCGAGTTCGGGATGGGATCGGGTGTTGCCCCTTCGCAATAATTACCAGGCGCAGTCTTATAGTATTTATATTCATTTTTGTAAATATCAAATTATCGATGGTAAACATTGAATTAATTGAATAAATTAGAACAATCTTAGAATGTCAGCTTAAAACAAGTTTGTTTAATTGCAAAATGTAGCTAAAATAACTTACGGTTTTGTTTATTTTTTTGGAAAATAACTAACATAAGTTATCTTATTTTATCGTACGATTTTACATTAGAAAAGTTAAAAACGGTGGTGGGCGTGATAAGAATTGAACTTATGACCTCTACGATGTCAACGTAGCGTTCTACCACTGAACTACACGCCCTTAGAAAGAGTTTTATTTCATTTTTGAATATAAAATCAAATTTTTTTTTTGAATTAAAGTTAAAATATATTATAAAATATTATGGTTTTTTCTTCAAATTTTTTAAAGATTGATAAAGTTTTAAATTCACTTTTAATTTTATTTCCTATATTTTTCATTTTAGGAAATTTTTCGATAAATTCATTTACAATCTTATTTTCAATTTTCTCATTGATATACTTTATTAAAAATAAAGTGAGATTCTCATTTAAATTTTATGAAGTTATATTCCTTATATTTTGTTTAAGTATAATATTGTCTTCAATTATTAATGAACACAATTTGGTGAAGTCAATATTTTACTTAAGATTTTTTATATTATTTTATTTCTTAAATTACTTTTTAAGTAAAAATATAATAAATTTAGAAAAAATATTTAAATTTTATTTTCTTTTTGTATTAATTGTTGCTTTAGATTTGATATTTCAGCATTTCTTAGGTTTTAACGTGATAAGTTTAAAAATTTTAGAAAATGGTGCTACAAGTTTTTTTGGTGATGAAAGAATAGCTGGATCTTTTATTAAACAATTTGGTTTTTTTGCTGCTTTTTTTTTATTTGAAAAACTAGATATAAAAAATAATTTAAAGTTTATTTTAAGGGTTATTTTTTTCTCTATTATAAATATTGCAATCTTAGTCAGTTGGCAAAGAGTACCTATGTTGACCTGGTTTATTTTTTTTACAATGTACGGTTTATTCTACTTCAAAACAAAATTTTTAAGTATTTTAACTTCATTTATAGTTTTGATGATTTTTATTAATATTTTTACCCCAGATGTTGCTCAACGAAAATATGGATCTTTTTATGATAATGCAACGGATCTCATAATGAAAAGCATGAAAGTTTACGAGGTAAGAAAAGATGAGGAAAAACTTGAAGAGATAAAATGGGACAAAGAAAAAAGAGTGAGTATGAATAAAGGGTCTGGACACCATAATCTTTTTATGAATTCAATATTTGTATGGGAAGATAATAAGATATTTGGTGTTAGTTTAAAAAATTTTCTTAAAAAGTGTAATGAAAAAGTATTGTTTAAATGTTCCCAACATCCTCACAACTTTTATTTGGATATTTTAGTTACCACAGGATTGTTAGGTTTGATTATTATATTAGCTTTTTTGATAATAATAGTATTAAACATAATCAAAGTGTCTAAAACACTTTATAAAACAAAAAATTCTGTTAATTCAAAATATTCTATTTTATTAGCTTTTAATTTTTTAATGTATTTTTTTCCTTTTCAATCTACTGGTGGTTTTTTTACAACAGCAAATTCAACCTATATGATTTTAATAACATCTTTACTAATCACATTTATTTTTACTAAGAGTAATAAAAAAATTTAATTCCAATTATATTTGAAGCTTTTATCAGTTAAGTCTTTTCTAACCATTTCTTTTTCGTTATGAGGCTGATTAAGACAATTGGCTATTATTGACTCATTTTCAGACAGTCCTTTAAATCCATTCCAAATATTTGGAGGAATAGTAACAAGGACATAATTTTTTGGAGATAAAATTATTTCCTGGTGCATTCTAAATGATTTGCTCTCTTTTCTATCATCATATAATACAAGCTTCACTTCGCCACTCACACAGACATAATTAAGAGTTGCCTCCTTATGAAGATGCCAAGCTTTAACAACATTGTGATAAATTGTAGAAAAGTAAATTTCTCCAAATTTTTCAAAATTATCATCATCTGATCTAAGCATATGCATAATTTTGCCTCTGTTATCAGGTATAATTTTTAAAGGTTTGATTTTTACATCTTGAATAATATTTTTCATAATTTTTTCAAATTTAACATTTTTTTTAATTTTCTATATATAAAAAAGAATAAGGATAGCCAAGCGTATGGAAAAATTAGATTTTTAAAAATATGTTTTCTAAAGCTAACATATTGTAACCCAGTTTTTTTACCTCCCAAAAGGATTTTTGCAAAAAAATTTACAAAATTTCTTAAAGAATAATTTTTACAGTATAAATATTGTTTTAAAGGTAGACCTTCTTTTCTATAGTGATCAATAAGTTCAGGTATTCTTACAATTTCAATAAATTCATAAAGTGTTCCCCATTCTCTTTGTCCGAATAAGTTTACAGATAAAGGTTCAGCGCAAATATATGATTTGGAGTCTTTAAAAGCGTTTGCAATTATCTTAGCATTCATGCAAGTATTATCAAAATTAGACCAAACATTTGTATCCTTGATGTCATCCATATTGAGTACGTTTTTACTAGCAAGCCATTTATCTCTTTTAAAAATACTTAAAAATATTCCTATTAAAAATTCCCAAGACACATTTGGATCTATGATATCCCAGAATTTTACTAAATGATTTTTGGGATAATATGACAATTTTCTCATTTTAAAATCTTGTAAATTATTTGTATCAAAAGGGTGAGAAAATTCTTTTAAATGATTTATATTTAAATGGTATGAATTTATAAAAAAATATTCTACCGAAAGATTATTATTGAAAATGTTTTTCAAATAATGAAGTGTTTGCGGTAATATAAGATCATCGTCACCTATAAACCATGCAAACTTTCCTGAAGCTAGATTGATAGATTTGAGAGCATTAACTGCAAATCCTAAATTTTCTTTATTCTTATTGATTTTAATATTTAAATCTTTTTTATATTTTTCAATTATAAGATTTACATCCTCTTTAGATGCATTATCAGATACACAAATTTCAAAATCAAAATCATCTACTTTTTTACTGGCAATTAAAATAGAATTTAGACAATTATCTAATTGCCTAACTCTATTGTATGTAGGTATACAAATTGAAAGTTGCATTGGATTCTTAACAATTAACTAATCTTTTTTAGATATTCTAAAATTTGATTTTGTGAAATTTTTATAAGACTTTTATTTTCTTTGTAGGCATTGTACCAATTAACAGTTAGAGAAACTGCTTCTTTAATTGATAATTTTGGGCTCCAATTTAAATATTTTTTAACTTTTTTACTATTAATATTAAGATGTTTAGACTCAAATATCTTAACTTTTTTGAATTTTTTATAATTTCTTTTCACTAGTATTTTTGATTTTGAATTCATGCTAGCTTGTATAATTTTTACTAATTTTCTAACTTTAAGATTTTGTTTTAAACTTGGACCAAAGTTCCATGGTCCTTCGTACTTTTTTCCTTTTTTAGAACATAGTTTTTGAATTAAAATCAAATATCCAATTAAAGGTTCAATAACATGCTGCCATGGTCTAGTGGCATTCGGGTTTCTCAAAACTAATACTTTATTATCGTAAAAAGTCTCTAAACAATCTTTTACAATTCTATCTTCAGTCCAATCACCGCCACCAAAGCAATTACCGGCCCTTGCAGTTGCTACTTGGCACTTTGATTGTTTAAGAAAAGATTTTCTATAACTATGCACTAAAATTTCACAGCAAGCTTTACTTCCACTATAAATATCATCGCCACCTAATTTAGACTCTTCATCAAAGTATTTGGCTGTCTCGTAATTTTGATAAACTTTATCAGTTGTTATAGCTAATAAACATTTTACGTTTGAAGTTTTAATTGACTCTAGTAAATTATAAGTTCCAATAACATTTGTTGTCACGGTATTTCTTGGGTTCTTAAAGCTTTCAATAACACTAGATTGAGCAGCCAAATGTATGATGATCTCAGGTTGAATTATGGATAACTGTTTTTTCAAGAATTTTATATCTCTTAAGTCATGTCTAATATCTCTTTTAAGTATTTTTTTTAATTTAGCCTTTTGAAAAAAATTCTTTTTCCCTATTGGATTAAGAGCATATCCATAAACCTTACATCCTAAAATATTGAGAATAATTGACAACCAAGCACCTTTGAAACCTGTATGACCGGTGATTAAAACTTTTTTATTTTTCCAAAAATTTTTTTTTATCATTTTTTAATGAGTATTTTTTTTAATCTTTTTAATAATAAATATTTTCTCTTTGAAGAATTTTTATTATTAATTGCTGATATATCTTTTAAGTTATCAACGGAGTGCCAAAACCCTGAAAGTTTGACTAAACTCGATTTATATCTTTTAATGAAAAATGGAAAAAAATCCATCTCAAAATTTTTTGAATTAGCATATTTTTTATTTTGCATTAATATTTTTTTCTTATTTATTATAGACATTCCAGTGTAGTTATAAGCGATATAATCATTTTTATTACGAACTCTTAAAGCTTCATAAACAAGATTTCTTTTAAAATCTATTACTTTATTGTTTCTTACACCAACAGTCCCGTATGGATATGTTATTTCACTAGAAATAAATGTAATATCTTTTTTTTGTTTCTGATGTTTTACAAACATTTTATTTAAATCAAAATCAAAGATTGCATCACCATTTAAAAGTAAAAAATTTGAAGATATAATACTGTTTCTGATCATTGATATTCTTTTACCAATATTTGTTTCAATTCCAGTATTAATTAAGTCCACTCGAGGTATTAAATCTTTATTTTTTTTTATAAAATTTTTGATTTTATTTCCCTTAAACCCAACAGGTAGGATTACATGATTAAACTTATTCTTTTTGAGTGTTTTTAGAATATACCAAAGTATCTCCTTACCTTGTATCTTAATTAATGTTTTAGGGGTTTTTTTTCCAATCGAACCAAGTCTTGTTCCTTTACCTCCACACAAAATTACAGCAGTACGAGTTTTTTTCATAATAATTAATTTATTTTCCAGACTGAATCTCTATCAGAGATATGGTTAAATTTTACTATATTATTTTTATTTAGTTTAATTTTTTTTTTTATCTTTTTTAATTTCAATATCTCTTTAACAAATTCTTTTATCATCTTTGGCTTATTCTCAGAAACATGCCAAATTTGATAATACTTGAATTTTTTCTTTTCAAATCTACAAGAGTCTAAAATTATTTGTGAAGCAAAATTTACATTAGTAAAATCTCTTGTTTCGAATGGATTTTTTATATGCAATAACTTTTTATTTTTATTTAATAAAGAAGGGTATAATCTGTTTCTATTTTCACCTTTTCCATAAATTGCAAACAGTCTCATAACCCTTACTTTACATTTATATTTTTTCGCTAAATTAATAGCTTTATCTACAAATATAGCTTTACTCAATCCGTATATTGTGTCTGGAATTCGATTAGTGTTTTTTGAGAATTTGTTAAATTTTTTATTATTTCTTGGACCATATTCTGAAGAAGTGCTTATTATAATCCACTTTCTACAATTATTTTGAATTGCGTTTTTAAGTAACCTTAATGATTTAAAAACATTTACATCAAAAGTATTTTCTAAATTAGTTTGGTCTAATCCTGATGCAGCAAAATGGATTAGAAGATCTGATTTAGAAAGTTCATTTTTCCAGTTTTTATCAAAATCACCCTTCAGCCATTTTAAATTCTTTTTTTTTGTTAAATTCTTTTTTCTTGTTGGGGCAAAAATGTAATGACCTTTTTTTAAAGCTAAATCACAAAAGTTTTTTCCTATAAAACCGCTTGCTCCTGTAAGAAAAATTTTCATTCAGAAAAATTAATATTTAAAAGATAAGTTGCTAAAATCACTATTTAAATATTCTTTATAATTATCAATATTAACTATATGAAATCTAGGTAATAAAAAAATTAACTTCCCTCCTTTTTTGAGGTATTTAATTTCTTGACTTATTACCTCTTTTCTGAAGGACCAAATCAAAACTAAAAGATAATCGGGATTTTTAATTCTCATCGACTCCTTGGATATGATCTTAAGATTTGATCCTGGAGTGTATCTAGATAATTTCCTATAACTACCATCACACACTTCGCTAATTTGTTTTTTTTTTACTTCGCAATGATTAAGTACTATATTTCCCTTTGTTGATGCTCCGTAACCAATTACAGTTTTTTTTGATTTCAGATTTAAGAAAGACTGAAGCAAATACTTTACTTCTGCTATCCTTCTATTAAAATTATTAAAAGAATTTTTGTTAATTCTTTTTTCGTCATTTAAAACTTTATTAATTCTGCCTTTTTTAATCTTATATTTACTCGTCTTTTTGGAGCAAATAATTTCTATACTGCCTCCATTAATTTCGTTGAATGTGTAATCAATTATTTTAAGACCATTTTTCTCAGCAATTTTTTTGAAAGTACTTAATGAATAGTATGCGACATGTTCATGACAAATTTGATCATAAGTTAAATTTTTTAACATTAATGGAAGATATGAAAGTTCTAGAATCCATAGACCGTTTTTGGTTAAAAGGTCATAAATATCTTTACAGAATTTATTTGGTTCATTTACATCGTAAAACATTGCAAATGAAGTGATGAGATCAAAATTTAAAGTTCCAAATTGATTATTAAGTTTTTCCTTAGTAAAAAAATCATCTAAAATCTTGATCTTTTTATTATAATTATATTTAAATTTTTTTGCAGAGGGGTCAGCACCAAATAAATCATATTTTTTTTTTGAGAAAAAATTTAAGAATGTTCCATCATTACATCCAATGTCTAGAATTTTAGAATTTTTTCTTAAAAATTTTTTTTTATTGATATATTTTACCTTTTCAAAGATGTGATCTACCATAAGTTTGCTCAGAGATGTTTTGTACTCATATGTATCTCCAAACATGTCTTCCGTATTTACAGATTTTTTCATCTGAACAAGTTTACAAAAATTGCACTCATAAAGGTCTAGAGTATATTTTTTAAGATTGTTATTTTTTTTTTTTAAAAAAACACCGCTCAATGGTTGTGAGCCAAGTTTCACAATTTTAGATAAAGTATTTTTTTTACAGTTAATGCAACTATTCATAATTTTTATTTAAGGTTTTCAGTAAAGAATTATTTATTAGTTTTTTCCCAAAATAAATTTCTCCAAAATTGCTCCAATGCCCAGGATCATTAAAGGTGATTTTACCTCCAATAACAAAATCTTTATCAAAATCAAAATTTAATTGATCTATTTTTGAAATATACCGGATGTCATTTTTTTTCATTACTTTTTTCAAATAAGTATCAACTTTTATTAAATCATAATTTATATTATTGCCTAGCAGTTTTACATCACCACCACTTATTAAATACTTTATGTTTTTTTTTGTTAGTGGAATATTTGGTTCAATGTGTGGTCCTACAAAAATGACAGGAAAAACTTTATTTATTTTTTTCAAATAACTTGTTGTTTCTTCAATCTCACTTTTTATAATCGGAAGCTTTCTTGCGGGAGTATAGTTCTCATTATTTGGATTGCCAGTATTTGTAAGAAAAAAACTTCCTTTATGAGTAATTATTATTTCATCAATATTTTTAATTTCTTTTTTAATAAATTTTTCAGCGTTATCGTAGTGACATCTTTCTTTTGCAGATGGTCTACAGGCATCTTTAATTAAACCCAAAATAAATTTATGATTTGTAGTTTTTGAAATAGAGTTGTATAGATTGCCCGCATGTGAATCTCCTAAAACAAGAACAAATTTATTATATTTTTTTTTACAATTTTCAAATCTAGAATCATTCTTATCTTCTATAAAAAAATCTTCTTTTTTATCTGAGAAAAACTTGCAATCTGAATTAACATAAGTTGTTTTTTTAAAAGACTCCAACTCTATATTTTCATTATTAATTTTACCTTCTAATTTTAAAGTATAGGTATTTAAAGAAATATTTATTAATAAAACTGCTAATAAAACTTTTAAGATATTGTTAAATTTAAAAGATTTTTTCCTAAAAGGTTTCTCGATTAAGAAAAAACTTATTGTGGAAATAAAAAAAATTAGAAAGATAAAAATTAGACCAGTAAAAAAATCTTTTGCAAATACGTCTCCCTCAATAAATTGTAAAAGATCTGCATAAGCAAAAATAGGATAGTGCCACATATATAGAGAATAAGAGATCAGTCCTATCCAAACAAAAATTTTTAAAGATAAAATTTTTTTTATTAGATTATCTTCAGACGAAAAAAGAATAATTGCACAAGTGCCAAGTACAGGTATGATTGTTAAATAAGATGGATGTTTAGTTTGATGGTCTAAATATAAAATTGACCAAATAATTAGAAAAAATCCTATTAAAGTAACAATATTATTTATAATCTTTGAAAAGTAGAAATTATTTTTGTTCAAATATATAGCTGTTAAAGCTCCTGCAGCAAATTCCCAAATTCTCGAGTGCAATGAATAAAATGATAAAATTTGATTTTTTTCTGTCTGAAAATAAGAAATAAGAAAACTTAAAATAAATATTATCCAAAAAATATTTAAAAAATTAGTTCTAAATTTTCTTAATATCAAAAATAAAAACAGAGGATAAAAAATATAAAATTGTTCCTCTATCGACAAAGACCAAGTATGCAATAAAGGCTTTTTTAGTCCAGTAAATTGGCTGTAATCTAGGTTTAGAAAATAGAAATAAAAATTTGATCCAAAACCTAGAGTAGACAGAGAAGACTTTGAAAAATCAACAAAATTTGTTGGTAGTAACAAAAAGTAAGAAAAAAAATAAGTAAAAAGAACTAGAAAAAATAAAACAGGGATTATTCGTCTTATTCTTCGTTCATAAAAATTTTTGAACGAAAAATTACCACTCTCTCTCAATTCTTTAAATATTATAGAAGAAATTAGATATCCAGAGATTACAAAAAAAATATCTACTCCTAGATAACCTCCCTTAAATAAAGTAAAATTTTGAAAAGTAATCTCGGGTGCGTGGTAAGCAATAACTGCAAGAACAGCAATCGCTCTAAGACCATCCACCTCGGGCCTATAATTTATTTGAAAATTCTTATATTGCACAATTAATTAGAAATAAATTTTTCTATCTAGTTCTGAGGTCAATTTTTTTAAGATATAATCTATTTTTGAAAAATTTAAATTTGGGTGTAAAGGTAATGTTATTACTTTATCAAAAATTTTTTCTGTATTAGGAAAAAATTTTTTATTTTTTCTAAAAAATTGAAGCTTATAACCTGGTAAATAATGAATACCTAGTTGTATCTTTGCTTTTAGTAGATTTTTTATTAGTAATTCTCTTTTTTTTAAACCTTTGACGATTACACAATATATATGAGGAACTTCTTTTTTAAAGTCTCTTTTAATAAGTGTTATTTTATTGTGAAATCTTGATAATTTCTTATCATAATATTTACATAATAATTTTCTTTTATTTGACATTTCGCTGAATCTTTTTAGTTGTGCCCTGCCAATAGCAGCATTTATATCGCTCATGTGGTATCTCCAGCCTTGATCTCTTACTTCAAATTTCCAACTTCTGCCATTTTTGTATCTTTTTTTACTTTCGCCTTCTACTCCAAGAAGTCTGCTATCACTAACTTTTTTAATAATCTTTTTATCATTTGTCACCACACATCCGCCCTCTCCTGAAGTAATATTTTTTATTCCATCAAAACTGAAACAATTAATATCACCTATGCTTCCAATTCTATTATTTTTGTACATTGAGCCAAAAGCATGCGCTGAGTCTTCAATAACTCTAATTTTCTTCTTTCTGGCAAAGTCATAGATTTTATCTAGATCACAAGGATGCCCCATAAAATGTACGGGTATTATTGCTTTTGTTTTTTTTGAAAAGTTTTTTTTGATACTTTCAAGCGAAATGTTTAAATCCTTCAAATCTATATCACACATTACGGGATTAGCTCCAGTTGCAGTAATTGCTTGAAATGTCGCTAAATAAGTAATGGCAGGAACCAAAACATCATCTCCTTTTTTTATTGAACATGCCTGTAAAGCTAAGTGAAGTGCAGCGGTACCAGAGTTTACACACAAAGTCTTTCTATTAAAAAAAAATTTTAATTCATCTTCAAATTTTTTAACCTCTGCACCCATTCCTAAAAATTCCTTTTTGAGAACTTTATTTACATTGAGCGTTTCTTTTTTTGATAGACAGGATTTAGATAATCTGATCATTTAATTTTCTCCCAAGGCAATTTATTTGTATTAATTGAATTTTCCAAATAGTCTTTATCTCTTTTTGTGTCAACACATTGCCAAAATCCATCATGTTTATATGCGTTTAATTGTCTTTTTTTGGCTAAAGTTTCTAGAGGCATCTTTTCAAGCACTGTTTTATCATTTTTTAAATAATTGAAGATTTTATAATTAAAAACAAAATATCCTCCATTAATCCAACCAACATTCAATTGTTTTTTTTCTTTAAAAGATAAAGCAAGGTTTTTTGAAATATCTAAAATACCATATTTTGAAAGTGGCCTTACAGCAGTAACAGTACCAACTTTTTTTCTATTAAAATGAAACTTTTGTAATTTTTTTAAATTTACATTAGCCATCCCGTCTCCATAAGTAAGCATAAAACTTTCATTTTTTTTAAAATATTTTTTTAATCTCTTTAATCTACAGCCTGTCATTGTACTTAGACCTGTATTTATAAAATTAATTCCAACCTTTTTTTTATCAAAAATATTATAATAATTTTTTTTTATTTTAAATTTTTTAAAATAATTTTTAATTACACTTGATTTGTAACCTGTGGCTATATAAAATTGATTAAAACCTTGTGATAAATAGATATTTATTATATGTAAAAGCATTGGCGCACCTTTTATTTTTATCATTGGTTTAGGAATTTTTTTTGTAAGCTCAGAGATTCTTGATCCTTTTCCACCAGCTAAAATAACAACTTTCATAAATTCAATTCTTTATACTTTTTAAAATTTACTAATTTCTCTCAAAATAATAATTAAAAATATATCTAAATTTCTTATATTTATACAAAGGGAAATTCTCATTCCTTTTTTTGACTATTTTTTTAAATCCAAATTTTTTCATTATATTTATTACTTCTCTAAATTGTTTTCGATAATTCTCATTTAATTCAATTGAAACACTTTTAAGTTTTTTGCTTTTGAGAATTGAGGAAGAACCTTTTAAAATTAAGTGCTCTAATCCATCAACATCAATTTTAACAAAATTTGGTATATCAACTACTTTATCATTTATTATTTGATTTATATTAGAACCATATATTTTATATTTGTTTACAACTTTTAATTTTTTACCTTCAAAATCTAAATTCATTGCATAGGAATTTAAGCTCTCACCCTCTCCAAACTTACTTTCTCTAAATGTCGCAAAAGAATGTTGATTGGATCCTAGTGGTATTTGAAAAATTTTTATCTTTTTTTCTAAATTATTAATAGAGATATTTCTTGATAATATTCTCAAATTGCTGGTTGAAGGCTCAAAACTTATAACTTCAATATTTTTATACTTCTTACCCGCGTATATTGAATAAACCCCAATATTAGATCCTATATCCCAAAAAATAATTTTTTTTAATCTAAAATTTTTAAAACTGTCTATCCACTCAATAGTTTCCGGCTCTTTTTTAAAAAAATCATCAGCCAACCAATTTGTTAAATAGTTAGGAGTAAAAAGTTTTATTTGTACGTTAGAAGAAATTTTTTTATATGCGTCTTCCTCTAAAAAATCCTTAAACCATATTAAAAAACTACGTTTAGTAATTTTTTTCAAAATAAAATCAATAAAAAATAAAGTTTTATACAGAAAAAATGCTAATTTTTTAAACATTATTCTTATTTCTTTTAAAGAAATCAATTATAATTTTTATTACAAAAGATTGTTCCTTTTTTGAAAGGTTGAAACTGCTAGGTAAACACAAACCTTCATTAAAAATTTTCATGGAATTATTTAAGTTAGTTTTTTGATACCTTTTAAATGGTTTTTGTAAGTGATTTGGATACCAAACAGATCTTGTTTCTATACCTTTTTTTTCTAAAAATTTAATTAGATTTTTTTTTACAGAAAAAGTTTTACTTCCTTTATTTATTTTTAAGATTGAAAGCCAGTAATTAGATTTAGAATTTTGTGGCGATTTAAGTATTTCAAGACCCTTAAGCTTATTTAGATATTTTGAGTAAAGTGAATTAATTTTTTTTTTCTTATTTATTACCTTTCCCAGTTTTTTAAACTGAGAATTTCCGACTGCCGCATGTATATTGGACATCCTATAATTGTAACCAACTTCATCATGAATAAAATATGTAGAGTTATTTTTAGCTTGATTTGATAGATATTTTGCTTTTTCTGCATAGTGTTTCTTGTTTGTTATTATCATGCCTCCTCCGCCAGAAGTGATTATTTTATTTCCATTGAAGGATAAACATCCTATATCACCTATTACTCCAGAGTGTTTTAGTGAATTATTTATTTTGTAGTAGCTACCTAAACTTTCAGCGGCATCCTCAATTATTTTTATATTCTTTTTCTTACATAATTCTAAAAAATTTTTATTTAAATCAACTACATTTCCAAACGTATGAACAACAATAACTGCAATGATTCTTTTTCTAGTTTTTTTATTTAAACAAAATCCTTTTTTCATAATGGTTTGTTTTTTCAAAAAATGTGTAAGTTGTTTGACATCAATAAGATAGTCTTCTCCACAATCTATAAAAACAGGATTGCAATTGTTGTTGATTATTGCGTTGATCGTTGAAATAAATGTAATTGAAGGAACAAGTATTTCATCACCATAATTCGGATTTATAATTCTCACGCTGAGCTGCAGAGCAGCAGAACAATTTATGCATGAAACCGCATATCGTGATTTTGTTATTTTTTTAACTGAATTTTCAAATTTTAAATTGTAATCTCCTCCTGCGGAAATCCATTTATTTGAAAAACATTTTTTTACACTTTTAATTTCATTTCCGAAAATATTTGGCTCAGATAATTTTATAATTTTTTTCATAATTTTGTAATTTCATCAATGATTTGATAATTCATTTTTTTTTCTATTACTCTAGATGTAAGGTAATCATATTTATATTTCATATATTTTTTAGTGTTAACTCTTAAATTTATTTCATGATCTATAAATTTATTACTTATATTCACTAATTGTGTCCCAAGAATTTTGGACATATTATTTAAATCAAAAAATCTATTTTTAATTTTTTGATGTATCTGATCATTGTAAATCAAAAGTATTGGCTTTTTAGATGCTACCGCAAAAGTTACAGCTGTTGTTGCAGTATTTGCGATTACTAATTTTGAATTAGGAATTAAATCTAATGCTGCATTATTATTATGTGCAATTTTAAATTTTGAATTGTAATAAGGATTTTTCTGACCCTTATTCTTAGAATGAGGTATAATTATAATTTTAGATTTAAATTTTATCTCAAGAAATCTCAAAAATTTATTTAATTCTTGATACCATTTTCTTTTATCTATAAATATTTTATCACCAAACATTTTAAGATCATCTGAAAAAAAAGGGCCCGCTGAGTCTAAGAAAATTAAGTTATCTTTATTAATTTTTTTTGAATCTTGTTTTTTTTTATTAAGATACCTCGAATAATCAAATGAGTGAAAATGAACATATCTATCATTTTTATTCTTGAATGGATTTAATCTTAATTTTCCTGAAAATAAAATTATATTTTTTTTATAAGAAAAAAATTTCAATAAAAATCCAAGCAAAAATTTTTTTATATAAAAGATAGATTTTAAGGGTTGAAAAATAATTTTTTTTAAATTTGTAATAATTGTTTTTATCTCGACCTTATTATTCTTTTGGTATCCGTAAACACCAGGAGTATAAATTTTTATAATTTTTTTTTTTGATTTTAAAAGGTGATAATGAACAATTAGTGACTTGAAAGAATTTAGATCTAAAAAACTAAATATTGTTAAATTTTTATTTTTTTGAAGTTTGTCAAAGTTTTTTTTCCATTGACTCAGATTTTTAAATTTTGTTACTTTTGCGTGTTGCTTTGTTTTAAAATCTTTGTTCCAACCTTTGTTAACAATTTCTGAAATATCGTGTATTAGAATTTTCTTTCTTAAATTCTTTTTTAGAATTTGCATTTCCAACAGCTCATTATGAAAACTAGTGAATTTATATGGAAAAAGTATAAGTAACATTTATTTTTCACTCATTAGATTGATTGATCCTTGCTCCAATTTCCAAATTTTGTCACATTGATTAATCGTGTTCTTTTTATGGGATATAATGATAAAAGTTTTATTTTTAAGTTTTTTTAAGTTCTGCATTATTTTAGCTTCTGTTGTGTCATCTATTGCATTAGTAAATTCATCTAAAAAAAGGATTTCTGAGTTCTTATATATTGCTCTAGCCAATGCAATTCTTTGCTTTTCCCCTCCTGACAAATTGATACCTTGTGTGTTGATTTGAGTATTTAATCCATCTGGTAATTTACTAATAGTGTCATTCAAAACTGTTATATCAATTGACTCTTTTAGTCTCTGCTCATTTATAGTTTCATTGGCAATATTAAATGTAATGTTCTTTTTTATAGTATCCTCAAATAGATACGGATCTTGAGATACTAAACTTATAGAGCTATACCATTTTGCAATATCTTTTTTTATATTTTCATTATTAAAAAAAACGTTGCCACTATTTGGCTCCAAAAGTCCTAACATAATATTAAATAAAGTGCTTTTACCACTACCAGTTTTTCCAATTATACAATTCATTTTTCCTTTGTTTATCTCAAGATTTAAATTTTTTAGATTTAATTGGCTGTCTGAATAACCAAAAAATAAATTTTCAACTACAATAATATTTTTTGATTTATCAAATGAGTTATTTCTCTCTTTAAAATCTTTTTTTATAATTCTAAAATTATCTAAAGACTTATTTAATTCAAATAATGTTAAGATGCTTGGCTCAAAAATTTTTAAGTAATTTAGACTTGCGTTTATTGAGGTAAATGATGGTAAAAGTCTAATAGTTGCAACTACAAAAAGGGACAGCAGTGTGAATAATTCAACTTTATCATCAGTTATACTTAGCAACGCAAAACTTAAAATCAAAATAAATATAATTGAAAAAACCTCTAAAATAGTTTTAGGAAGTTTTTCCAATATTTGAAAAAAATACAAGTTATTTTCATATTTTTTAATCTTATCTTTAAAATTTTTCAATACATCAGATTCTTTTCTTAAAATTTTTACATCTTTGATTGATAAAAATGTATCGT
>MDTA01215261.1_pt1 | contig 15450 bp, 11 predicted proteins | sample 811151 | NCBI WGS metagenome assembly MDTA01 (sample SAMN05326648, study PRJNA326480) | marine metagenome | isolation source: seawater | place: Indian Ocean: South | collected 2010 | reverse complement strand
GCGGACTTCAATACCTTCTTTCATCATGAAAGCCCCAGGTGTTGAGGGTTCCGATACAAAATCCCAGCATATCAGCTGGAAATCATCTTGAACAACATCAACGTCGCCATTTCTTTTTGTTGATCCGACGCCGCGGCTGGATATTCCGAGAGTCACTCCAGACTCAACAAGACTCTGTAGGATCTTGCCAGAAGGTGTATTTAAAAGCTCGACCACGCCGTAACATACATCGCCATCCATATAGGCTTCGCGGACGATGTGGGAAGCATTCTTAAGCTCGACAACTGAACTATCAGGATGATCACATTCACCCAACGCTCTGTTTTCAGCAATAAATTTCTGGTAATTCCGGACTTCTCTCTCGAGAATCACCTTAGGGTAAATCCGGCCATTCTGGTTGAGGGTGTCCGACTTTTGCAGAACACCTTTCATGAGTATCTTACCATCGTTATTCTGCTTTGACTCTTCGATCATTTCTTTAGAGTACTGCCATGGGCTCCACTCTGTTAGAAGCTTTAGATTATCCATTACCTTCTCCTGTTGTGAGCTCTTCTGTCATCCTCATTAACGTTAAGTATCTAGAAAGAGATTCGTCATCTGCCTTGTCAGTTTGTAGCGAAGAAACAGCCTCCATAACTTGCGGGATCTGGTTGCGAATAATGCTATTATCGCAAGTTTTTTCAAATTCAGATATTGCAGAGAGTGTCTTGCTCTTGATTTCCGAAAGCCTTGATAAGAAAGCATCTTTATCTTCATTGGAAAAAACATACTCTCTTAGCAAGCTAAGCTGCTCGCCGTTGAGGTGAGCACCGAATTTTTCTTCTATCTTTTTACGCATGATGTCAACAACTAGATGGTTCACATCAGTGGTCTTTAGTTCTTCCAGATCTTGAATTTTCTTTTCTTCCAGAAGATGAGAATGTAATTCTGATTCGAATTTGGCGACAACGGCAATATCAGGACTTTCGCTTCTCCATTCTGACAAAAGCGTCTGGACAGTTGCGAAGGTCTTATAATCTGTCACTCTTCTTGAGTAAAAATTACTTTCATCCAGATTGTAATTTATGTCTTTAATAAGCGCAGACTTCTGCTGTGTCAAAAGCTTGATGTTAATGTTCTTAGAAGCGTGCTTTGCTTCTCCTATGATTGAAGTTGCCAATGAGTCAGTGGGAACTGACGTTATCATTATTGCACGAAACAGTCTAAACTCTTTAAAGAGTTCGGAGCCAGGCACGAAGTGCCTCTTAATCACAGAAAGAGTTTTGTTAGCTTTCCTAACATTACCCTCGACCATCGCTTCTGAAACTGACTGTGAGAGCTGGGCGAACAGCAGACCAACATTTCTTTTCTTGTTATGTTTAACTTTCATCTATTTCTCCGGCATCGTATTCATCGAGTGAAATTTGTTTTCCCTCATTTTCTTCTGCTTCTGATAGAAGCACTCCGCCTTGTGGACTTAATATATTAACTAACGAACTAAAAACACTCTTCATTTCCGGAGTCATCGCCGGTCTGACACGTGTGCTATAATCATAACTATCACCTTTAGACATATCTATTCCCTCAAATGCAGGTCTAAGATAGTCATCTCCGAAAGGTCGACGCATCGAGTCCTGTGAACGACCATGGGTCACCATCGTCTTGAAATCAGGTGCATGTGTTGTAAGTGGGCCTCGAGAGGTAGTTTTGTGTCTTGAAATTGTAGATTGTGCTTTAATTGGTGCTTCTGGATCGTCAATAGAAAGAGATGAAAGGTCAACAAAATCTTCTTCTTCCTCATCTTCTTCATCACTAATCTTTTTTCCAGAGCCAGGTTCAGCTGTCAAAAGCTGCTCACCTTTTGGAGTATCACCGGAGAAGAGGCCGCCGCCGCCACCACCTTCATCTCCACCCTCTTCACCGCCGGCTTCACCACCGGCTTCAACGATGCCGTCGGCAATCTTATCTTGGATTCTGCCTTCATGGATTTCTTCAATCTGCTTGTCAGTAAGACTCAACACATTCTTCTGAACCCATCTGCGATCTAGCATACCTTCTGGAACCTTACCAGCGATATCAAACCGCTGAGATATCAATTCAAGCTTCTGTAATTGTGCAACAGATGAAGGGTTAGAAAGCTTAAGCTCAAAATCAAGTAAATCCTCACCGTCAAAACCGTGAACGTACAAATGTATCATGGCCAATTTGTTAAGCTCAGATATAACTGTCTTTTGTATTCTTTGTATCGTGCGACTAAACCTTATATCTTCTTGCGCAAGCGTGGCTTTAGACCCGATCTCTTCGTCATAACCAAGATATGCTTTCGGGATCTTTAAGGCGGCAAAAAGCTTTTTCTGAATATACTCTACATCTTCAATCGCGGCGGTGTTTTGGCCACCAGCTAAAGAGTCGATTCTTGTGCCACTGTCTCCACCTCGAACTGGGATAAAATAGTCTTCATCAACGCTCATTGGGTTATATCGTAGGTCAACCTTACCACTAGTCTTATCGATAACAGGAGCCTTTTTCAGGACGGAGGTTGCTTGCTCCATGTAGTTTGCAACATCTTCAGGGGGTACATTACCAACGTCAACGTAGAACACACGTCTTTCAGGAGCCCTAATAACTCGGTACACGAGCATTGCGTCTTCAATCAGGATCAGTTGCCTCCATATTCTTCGAGCTGACTCTAGTACACTTGACCCATACGGTAAGAAAGCATCGTTACCTAACAGCCTGAAATGAGATATCTGCCAATTTTCCAGCGTTTGATTCCCTTGAGTCAACCATCTGAACCGAACGGCAGACGGGTTCTCAGGATCAAAAGCGTCCTCTCTCTCAATCTCTGATATTGGTATCGGATAAGCATTGACAACCCCATAGTTCGGGTCGATGTCATTAAACAAAAAGAAATCTCCATACTTACACAAATTTCTCACCCACATCACTAAGTTAAACTCTACATTCAATGTGTCGTAAAACAAAGAATCAAGGATCTCTTTTTTAAGATCATCCTCACAAAAGATGTGGAGCACTTTTCCATGCTCATCAGGAGATACTGTTTCTTCTGAATAAATGTCCAAAGCAGAAGCTATCTCAGGAGTCGCCTCCATCTCGCTAAAGTCACTGTACCTCGACATCCGGTCAAATGAACCGTAGGCGCTCATTGTGTTCGAATACACATCATTATGAGCTCTTCGGAACGTCTCCACAGCGGAAGACTTCATTCCAGGTGCAACAGAGGTCCGGACTCGACGCTTTATTGTTGGACCAGTCCTAAAAAGCTGTGTAAGCCTCTGAAATATGTTACCCTTCTCAGCCATTCGCATTTCCTCTACATCGTCTAAGTATTATAGGAGCTATAGCACCCACTTAAAATCTATTGATCCAGATATAGCTGGATGCGTCTCATCTAGCAGGACAGGCATTCCCTTCCGAGCTAAAAACGACATTTCGCTACTATACCTATTTGAGTGGTGTCGAGCCTGCGCATCAGCTTCTGGCCTTTTATTAACACCAAAGGCAGCTAGCATAGCGGAGTTCACATCCACTGATTTCTTTGACGTCTTTGATGTCGACTCATAAAGCCACAGCCCGATGGCTAGAGACATCACTAGGTCATCATTCTTACCTCGTTGCGCTTGAGCTTTTGTTCCAGACCAAATAAAGTTCTTGAACTCGGAAACAAGTCTGGAAGAGTATACGCTAACGCGGCCGTTCCTTATCACTTCTTCAAGTTTTGTCAGGATCTGTGCGCGGCTGTGTCCCTGTGTTGAAAAACCAGCTTTGCCGATTGAGCCTTGTCCATACAGCGCGTTGAACTTGTCTTTCTCTTTTGCGAAGTAAATATTTCTATATGACAACTCTTGAAGCTTCATAAGCACCGCGTAACCGTAAGTATTGCTTTCAGGGCACAGAATTGCTTCTCCATACCTTCTTCCTGCTTCTGCTAGTAGAACTGCCAACTGGTCTGGTGGGACCTTCCCTTTAAATTCTGCTACAACTTCTGACTCTACTGTGTCTATGACATGAAAAGTAGAAAAATCAGCACCATCTCCGCGAGCAACGTCTGCAGAAATAACATAATCATGCCCTTCAAGGTAGTACTTCCACACCCACACGGCGTTCTCTGGACCCCACCTCTCTATGGGAGTCCTTATTTGGGACTGTAGTGCAGCTATATCTTCTGTAGAGAGAAATGTATCACCCGAAGCTTGAAAATCACAAAGTAATTCTTGAGCAACCTGCTGTTTATTGAGGTTTCTCGATTCTTTTTGAAACCATTCTTCGTCTCTTTCAGGATGAACATCCCAGGGAAGCTTTATGGGATTGAATTCATTGTCTCCCTGCTCAGCAGAATGATAAATATCATAATATTGTCCACCTGTTCCGTTTGGGGTGGAAACCAAAATTGCTCGACCACCAGTCGACAAGGTTGGGTAAAGGCCTTTCCACAACTCGTCAAAGTTTCTGATAAAAGCAGCCTCGTCCACGATCAAAAGACTCAACGCCTCCGAACGACCTGCGTCATCAGACGTAGGAACAGCTTTTATCTGTGAGCCATTGCTAAACTCGATTGCCTGTGTATTCTTCGCCGTAATATCGGTAATCCACATCCATTGCGGGATCCCAGACAACGCAACCTTAACTTTTTTTATGAAATTTTGTGCAACCGCTAGCTTAGTCGCAATTACAAGGATACTCTTGTCTTTTCTAAACAGAGCTAACCAGACTGCATAAGCAGCTGTAAGTGTAGAAAGCCCCAGCTGTCTAGACTTAACTACTACGTTAAACCGATGTTCGTTAAATTCTTTCAGACATTCATCCTGAAATGGGAATGTATGGAATTGAATTCTTCCACGAAGTGGGTGCTGGATCTGGACATAACGATTTATGAAGTACGCAGGGTCTTTACCGCACTTTACGATCTCAGCTATTTGCTTCTGTTTATTAAGAGGCGGCATATATCAACTTACTTGTAGTTTGATAGAAGCCCTAAAGTAAGCTATTTTCCGAGGGGAATTTGAGGTTGCCGAAACAAGCTCGACATCGTCGTCTCTCTCAAGCTCCTTAGTGACAAGCGCGCGATCAGTCGATTCCTTGAATGAAGCTTTAATGGCTTTCAGTTGCTCAGTGAAAACCTGATTTGCGTGTTCCCGCTGGGCTTGAAGCTGCTGGCTTAACGCAAGCTCGCTAGCAAACTGCACGATAGTCATCATTTGAAGTTCAAGAACGTCGCCTTGAAGCTTACTTGTCAGTTTGCGTTCTGATGATGAATAGCCCCAAGATGTTTCGGTGGCTTGAGCCAAAGCTCTGATTTCCTTTAAGTTCAACACTGTTATTTCTCCAAGTTTTCGGTAGTAAGCCTTATTTTTTTACGATAAGTTTCTAACTCTGCTCTAGTAGGTAAATATCCTTCATCCAGCTTTAGTTTTCTTAATGGGTCTAAAAACCCGATCCAGCAATCTATGCAACAGCCAGATGAAAGGTAACTTGACACGTCTCTACTGTCCCTGATCATGTACTCACAAACAGGACAATCAATAGGAACATACTCTCTGTTTTTACTGGCATTTGACATTTGAGTCTTTCCCATTCTTTCTAATGTCTAAGACGTTATCCACGACGTCCTTCATCGCGTCAACGTGAGATATGATAAGAATATTAGCAAAATACTTCTTCAAAGATGTTAAAAGTCTTGAGCACGCTTCAACGTTCTTATCATCTAGTGCACCGAAACCTTCATCGATAATCAAGACATCACTTCTGGGGGCATTACATACATTTATTAAAGCGACTCGCATCGCAAGAGAAGAAATCATTTTCTCCATACCAGAACCGCACTCAATGATTCTTCTAGAGTCTCCATAATCTATGAATATGTCCATATTGTTAGACTCAAGGTCGGCTTCTAGAGAAAGCTCGAAATTCACAACACCCTGCAGTATCTTTCTAAGCTCGTTATTAATTTGCGGAAGTTGTAGAGTCAGAATTGTAAGTGGTATCCCCTTCTTATCAACTGCTTGTACAAACGTGTTATAAGTCTCCCACCTTGACTTAGCTCTTCCAAAACGCTCTTTCTCTTGTAGAAGAGTTATTGACTTTTGTTTTGATACGCTAATTTGCTCTGCCAAGTACAGTCTTTCTGCATCTAACTCGTTTATTCTACTTTCTGCTGACGACAGTTGGTTCTTCATCGCAAGGACAGCTGCATCTTTTTCTTCGTCTATAGATCTAAGCCTCATCTCTCTAAGAAGCGATTTACCAGAAGACATGTCGGTCATGACTCCTTGATGCTCACCTTCTAGCTCCTTCATTTCTAGCTTCATCTCTGAATACCCAAGACGTAAGTCTTGAGCTTTTTGAAGTATACTCTCATACTTCTCAAGACGATTCTCTAGACCTTTCTTTAAAAGAGAAGAAAGGTTAGACTTGAGCGCGCGCAACTCTTTACGAGTGCCAGCAATAACAGCTTTCTGCTCATCGAGGGCATCTTCACTTTTCTTAGAGTCTTTGACGTATTTGCAGGTAGGAAGATGCTCAAAGCAATTGCATGGCTTTAATTTCTTACTTAGCTTTTTTCTCGACTCCAGTCTTTGGATCTCAAGCTCTAAACGAGACTCGATAATTTCTTGCTGGTTCGTCAGGCTTCTTTGTAACTCAAACTCATCTTTAAGCTCAGTAATCGGGAACTGTTCTCTAATCGCATCAACCTTCTCTATCTTTCTTAAAGCCTCATCAAGTTTGTCAGAAAGTGCAACTATCTCTTTTCCAAGTCTAACCTCTTTGATTTTCATTTCGCTCAAGGAAGCAACCTGACCATCTATTTGAGCTTGAGTGTATAGAGAGCCTTCGGGGAGAGCAGCAAGCTGTAAGCGTAAATCATCTCTCTTCTTCTTTAGAGAATCTAGCTCGTCCTCAACTTCCTTTTTTTCCGAATCTAAAGATTCTTTTACATCCTCTTGTTCAGCTATAAGCTCAGACCAGTTTCTGTCTGGAGCGGATTTCATCTCACCCCTTAATTCAGACATCTCATTTTTAGCAACTCGTAACATGTCATCAAAGATCTGTAAGTCTAGAAATCTTGTGAGGATATTCTTGCGCTGAGTTGACCCTTCTTTTATAAAGGCGTTCATGCTACCTTGGGCGGCAAAACTGGTCATCATAAAATCATCTATTGTACCTACTAGATCACGAAGGGTCTTTTCTGTCTCTCTTCTCTGTTCTCCAGTTTCATCCGCAATTGGATCACCGTTACTGTCAACTTTAAACAGGTTAAGGTTTGTCGGGGCAGAGACATTACCTTTACGACTTACTCTTTTTAATGTTTGACGCTCTGCTCTATACATCTCGCCGGCGACCGAAAAATCTACAGCGGCCTTGCAGTAAGTCTTACGATTATTAACAATATGAATGTTTTTAAGCGTCCCTCGGTCAGACGCGTTAAATAAAGCGTATGATATTGTTCCGGGGATAGATGATTTTCCGACACGGTTCTTACCGAATATCCCAGTTATACCATTTAGAACGTCGAAATCTATAACGTTATCTTCTCCATAACCGAACGTATTATCAAAAGACAGCTTCCTAAGACGCCATTGGTGCGATTTTGAAGCAGACTCCTGTACACACCTACCAAAAATATTTTTGTGCAACTTTCTTAGAGATTCTCGGGCTTCTTCTGACAGCTCATGCTTCTTTGTATATTCTGTCATCAAAGCGTCTTGCTGTCGAAAACTCCTTAAATCATTTCGAGATATCTTCCCTATGCTTGTTGCTATCTCTGTGTCTGATCCCTTAAATGATTCCTGTTCATTTTTCGAGACCACTTCATAGGCTTTAAGCTTTTCCTTCAAAGAAGTCTGAAGTTGCTTAAATTCAGTTTGTGTCATACCTTTATGCACAACCCTGAACCTTGATCCAGACCAAGAAACAGGAATATCTTTCAAGGTAGAGGTAACATCTCCCTCCCACTTAATGGTCCTAAAGGAATGATCGTTATGAAGTGGTATAAAATCAACAGTGAATTTTTCAGAGTCAGTAATGTCCCACATCAAGAACCCTTTCTCAACATCCTCCCCATAATTCTGCTGGATTGTTGAGCCAGGATAAGCAATTTTTTCAGTCAAGAATTGCCTCTTGTGAATATCACCGAGCATAACATAGTCATAATCTTTAAAGAAATCGACTTTTATACTGTCACCATTTATTTCCCAATCCTGATCGGTCAAAGAACCATTAACTGGGCCATGATACAACGCAATGGAAACGCCTTCGGAAGGAGGCTTCAAGGTCTCCCAACCCTTTGGATCGAAGCAGCAATACAAGCACCAATTGAAGCCATCAATCCCTGTTGAGTAAACACCTGTCCCTTTCATGAGTTTTACACGAGGGTTATTCAGGGCTCTTACTATAGGTGTAACAGCATCTAGACGATCCTCATTCAGCATTAAGCCGTCATGGTTCCCAAGTATCACATGGACAGGGGCAATCTCTGCCAAACTGTTAAACCACCACCGTAAGATATCAATCAGCTCAGGGCTGATACCTTGGGTTTTAGAGTGGACTATGTCTCCACCCAAAAATATTATATCAGGTTTAAGCTCTCTTAACTTGCTATAAGACTGCTCAAAGACTTTCCTGTATTCATCATGTCTGCTTAATCCCCTAAAGTGGATATCAGCAAAGTGTGCGACCCTCATTATTTTCTACTCCAGCTATCTTATAATAGAGACCCTGACTTAATTGTACTAATCAAGGCTTTAAGTCTATCGTTACTAGACCATTCTTTGGCTTGTTTCATCATTTCAGACAACTTACCTACAGGCATTTCGCCAACATCATCATACGGGGCAATATCGAGAGTCTTTACAGAAACGTCAAAAGATGAAAGTAAAGCTGCTATCTCTTGTGATTTTTTGGAAGCATCAGGGTCAAGAGCCAGAACGACTGGGGTTTGATTCTTAGCGATGTTCTGAAAGAGAACATGATTTTCAGAAAGAGTGCTACCCAACAGGCATGTAGAGTTTTGAGTACTTTTTATCAAATCAAATGGTCCCTCTACTAAAGTTAATTCTTCTTTCCAGTTTACATTCAGTTCATTAAACACAATTTCAGTTCTCTTTACTTTTGGGTTCACGTATTTCCTGGTGTCATCATCTATCGCTCTAGCAGTAAAATAATTCAGGTGACCCTCAGAATCAAAAGACGGAATGATAACCCTTCGACGAAAATTTCCAGATGACACAGCGCCCATACGAAAATACCACAAATGCTTTTCTGTCAACCCTCTCTGTAGTGCATAGTTTCGGCATGCTTTAAGATCGGGGTCATCCATCTTATCAACCGTCGCTAGCAATCTAAAATTTTCTGGTAGAATGATCTTATCAACTGCTTCTGCTTCTTTTTCTTTTACAGTCTTTTGAAAAAGCTGAACTGCAAGTGCATGATGGCGGGGGGCGTGTATTCGAAAGAATCTTTCAAGACCCTTACCCTTATGCCCACAAACCCAGCAATGATAAAACTCATTGTCTACTCGCAAGCACAATTTTTTCTTGTGTTTTCTATTATAGGTAGAGCACTTCTTGTTTATGCAAGGGATTGCGACGTTAACACCGTCACGATCTATAAGAACATCACCAAAAGCTGATCGTATTAGACTTATGCGCTTTTTTAAGAGTAGGTTTTCATTCATTTCTTTATGCTGGCCAGAGTCACAATATATGCATCTGCTATATCATAACAACTGTCAGCAGGAATTACAAGACCTTTTCTTACACCTGACTTTAAAGTTCTAGTTGGCCAAGGAAAAGCAGGCAGTTTATTTTTTACAAAATTCAGAACCTGGTCCTTTGTACTCAATTCAGATTTTCTGTCTATCTTAAGACCAACAAGCTTACGAGCTGAATTGACATTTATAAATTCAGGCTCTACAGATAGCTCTTCGTGGGCAAGAAATGTAACGATACCATTGAATCTTGCAAGGGTAATAATTGTCTTTGCACTGGAAAACCCAGGTCGAAATGCCTGGAGATTTTCTTCTATGAAGACTTCATCCACTTCATATTTGATAGCAATTTCTCTTAGGCGATCACGGACAGCATTTGCCTTAGCAAAAACGCTCTTACTTTTAGATATCTCAATACCGCCTGCATCTTGTAGAGATCCAGCTTCATCCAAAATGCACCAACCGACATTAGATGTCGATATATCTAAACCAAGCTTAAGAGACACTAAAAATCCAGTTTTATCCTAACAACAAATCTATCATTCTCACGCTTAACTAGAGCTTGTGAAAAATGAGTCTTACTTATAACATTAAGGTTTTCGTCAAGTAAGTTAACGTTTGTTATGTAAGAAAATCTAGTATTTTCATCAGCAGCTTGATCGGTTGGAGCGAGTTGTAGGAAAGATGGGTTTGTTGAGAGATCTAAGTCTCCTCTTTCTGCCGGCACATCAATCTTTAACACATGTATATTCTGTTGTCCGAATAAATCTACTCTGTACTTATCAACTCCAAACCTTGGTATAAGAGGAGTCTTGACTACGCTGATACCTTCTTCATACAAAAGTGCTCCAACACCGGACCACTTCGCTTGCTTGGTCTTACAGTCGGCCCTGTAAAGGCTTCCGCTGTGGTCTCTAAGTGTTATTGATATTCTTCCACCGGAACCAGTTACAGAAGGGTCAGTAAGCTTGTACGAGCCTGGATCAATCTTATTTCCATAGAAGAGATTGCATGCGTCAAAGACTGTTATTTCATTTGAAGACGGGTCTCGAGTCCTGTTATATATCGTCAGTATGGAGCCAGCTGGCACGGAAGGATCATCTGGGGTGGCACCTTGCAGTGCCTCAGAAATGCTGCCTGGCGATTCAGCACCTAAAAGACCTTTTCCAACAGAATTACTTGGTATAAGATTATTTAAATTCACTAGACTGAGGTCTTTTCTGCCATCGTCTGTTATGAAAAGCGACAATGATCTAGTGTCGGGTGCTGTTTCCTCTAGCAAGCCAAAATTTGGAATAAATAAACCGTTGTCATTCGGTAAGATTGTGAGGTTTCTTTTTCTTACACTACCGGTGGAGAAAAGATAGTTATTAGCTGTCTTCCATCCCGTATCTGTATCGATTGTAGAGCCACTCAAAGTCCAAAGACGAGGGAAAACACCCTCCACAAATTCTTTAACAAAATTCTCTAGATTCAGATAGTGTCCACCCACGCCAAAAGATAAAGGGACATTGAAAGGATCATCAGTAGAGCCACGAGCAGTTTGAAAAGGTGTCTGTATCACATCTCTCGTGTTTGTGTCTTTCACAAAGAACGGAGGAACATAGAATAATAGACCATTAGACTTTTCTGTCTCTAAGTTGTCAATCCCACTGATACTAGACGTTGCAATTTGCGCGTCAGTGCGATACTGATTGTAGATTTTTAACTCATGAACTTCAGCGTTTAAGGGATGAGCAAATTCATAATCATTAGGCTCTGTTATTCCCCCGATCCCACCAAAGTAGTCCATGATACCATCTGAGGCTGCAACTGTTGGGTTAAAGAACTGAGCAGTTAAATCTTCATCCCCAACTGGGTCTCGACTATTGGGGCCTCTGTAAAAGTTTCCGATGAATAAAACGTCAGGGGGACCGAGTATTTCGGTTGAGCCCTTTCTGTTAACAGTAGCTGGTGTAGGCCTCTGTAAATAACTTCCGCTTAGAGCAGAAGTTGGGATATCAAAAGTGCCTTTTGTTTCTCCATCAATAACAAACGACCCAGTAGAGTTTTGGGTGTTATTGTCCCAGCGTATACAGCAGTGGTGCCAGTGGTTTCTAGACAAAGAATTGTCAGATGAAGAGAATATAAAGTCATGAGGAGCTGTCTGGGGTCCTGTCAGGTTCAAGCTGCATTGGGACGGAGTTAACTCAGCACTATGACTTAGTTGGAGCAGCAACCTAAATCCGTCTACAAACCCATCGACATCTCTAGAACTTCCAGTAACCAAAGAAACTGCATACGAGCTGGAGAGATGAAAAACAGTTCCCGCTGTATAGTCAGAGTACCTGACTGTCTCCGGATAACGAGGGTTTATGTAAAACTCAAATGAAAATGAGCCAGTCGGTCGGTATTTGTAGGACCCAGTAGCAGGGTACATAAGGACGGAATCGCTCGGTATCGTATCGTCAACAGTAGAAAAGAAGTTAAGAGTGTTGTAATTTGTGTAAGCCCAATTGCACGCTTTTCCGTACTTTACCCTATAGTGTGGAAACAGCACATCTTTGACGACAGACTTTCTTATTGTGTCACTTGTAAAACGAACAGACGGCTCAAACCTCAAAACTTCCACTTTCTTCTGATGTCGAGCGTTTTGGTTCTCATCATGAACAGCAGACATATACTTATCGAGAGACGAAAAGTTTACCCCTGTATCAATGATGGACTTTCTGAGTGCCTCGACAGAGAGCTCATCAACTATTGTATCAGATTTAGAAGTGCTTACTTCCTTCATCGCGACAGAAGCACCGGGAAAAACAGGTAATGACCCTGTCAATCCGCTACTTGACGAAACAAAGCTCCTTTGAGGTTTTGCGAGAACCTTAAAGGAGTCAAAGTAACTTTTGTCCAGTTTGAATAGGGACACTTAGCCCCCCATCAGAAGTCGAGCCGTACTCGAACAGTCAAATCCTTTTCATCATTTTTCTCAATTGGACGAGAAAGTTTTGCAACCGCAAGAAGGTTGTCATTCACGTCATACAAGCCTACGGTAGTGATGTAGGTAAATGATCTTTGGACATCTTCTTGACCTTGCTCGATTACTCGAATTCTATTCGATGTATCTGTGTAAGTAGGGTTCGAAGAGTAATTGAACTCATCCGCCGTGGCTCTGCAGAATATCAACGTAGAATTTATGTTTGTGTTGTTTTGGAATGTTGTCGCTGTCATTGAACCAGACGAGAAGCGTGTTTCTGCAAGGTGATTAACAATGTCATCTATACTTCCAGAGGTCATAAAATCAGGTACAAATTTAGCGTTAGTACTTTCATTGCTGAGGAAGGGGTTATTAAAACCGGAGACGCCCATGATCTCCTTTCCATACGGAACATCAGTGTGTGTTACGTCTAACGAACCGACCATCGCAGATATCGCTCCAGACAAGAACTGTCGAGGATCAATTGCTCGAACCTGTGATGCAGCAGCACCTCTACCGCCTAAGTTTAGAACAACTGTACCAGCATCATAGAAAATAAGTCCTACGTTCTTTGACGTGTCAGAAGAGTCGACCAGGTTGCCAACTTCTCCACCGAATGTACGCCGGCGGTTTGTAGAGGATCCGAAGTCAGTAAAAATACTGGCAGAACCAGTTGACGTCTGGTATAGGTTTGGAGAGTTGAATGGCCTTGCGGAGGGAAGAGCAGGTGTTGCACCGTTAGCGTACTTGTACATCTTGAGAGCAAAAGTCTCTCTCTTCATCTTGTCTCTCGTAAACAGGCGCTTGAAAGATATGAATGCTGCATTATCAACTTGGTCATCTGTCGATGTTGAGCCGAAGGGAGTCGCGAAGGAAGCATCTGCATTACCGAGTAGATTAGCTGCATACTGTCGATACACATCAACTTTTTCTCTCATCATCAATGATTGCGACGGGAAAAGTAATTTTCCGTTAGTATCAGTTGCAGAAGAGGCAGAGACCACAGTGTCTCCAGACGCGTATAATCCAACAGTCATGTCTAGAACAGGATTTGCTGTTTGCAAAGTAAAGTCTTGATCAAAAACAGTTTGGTATAGAGACGAAGTAACTCCGGGGCCTACACCGCCAGTCACAAATGCCTGATATTGCTTTCTTGTCGCGGATCCAGATATATCTTCTTGGATTACATCGACTAGTTGATTTAGTACCGACCGGCTTGTCTTTATGTCGGCAGCAGAAATTTCTTTAAACGTGGCCACTTTAACCTCACTTCTCTATGGTAGCTGACAGCTCTGTAACAACCCCAGACTGAACTCCTGTGACTGCGAAAGTCGTAGATATCTGGCTCTTGTTGTCAGCGTCGCCGAAAAATGTGAAAACACTGTCGGAAATAGATCTTGTCTTAATTTCTAGTGTCAACATAGAACCTCCCGCAGCTGTTGTTGTTGAATCCTTCGTAAGGATATATGTTGCGATCTCTTCAGAGTCAATGGAGTCAGGAGTTTCGCCACCCCCTAATTCTAGGAACCGGTATGGAAGCTTGACGAGGAAAGTTTGGTCCCTTAATTCTGGTTCTATTGTGTTTTCATCAGATAACTTCTGTGTAAAGACAATGGTCTGCGTAGCGTTTTCGCCATTACGCTTGAACCCCAAATTAGTTCCAACTAATCCAGATGCCTGAATTGTGACTGAAGGTAGTTTAAACAGGGTAGGGTTCGAGAGACTTATCAGTTTGTTCTTTAACGCAAAGTTCTGGTTAGTTTGAGCTTCAAAAACAGGAGTGTTTAACTCTATCTTTTGTTTACCCACTGTCCTTCCAAACTTTTCTATTAAAGTATAGTCAACCTCGTCATCGCCAAATGCAAACTTGACAATTGAGAAACTTCCATCATTTCGCGCGAGTAACTCACGCCCGTAATCTGTTAGCACGGCATCAACAATGATGTTGTTAGTACTATTATCTAAAAAACCCATCTAATTTCCTCCTAGACCATTGCTAAATATACAGTGGTGCGAACATCTTAAATTATTCATCATCGTCTTTCCCAATGTCTTGTCCTTCAACCACATCTTTCTTGAAACTTGAGTCATCTATAGTTACCTCGAACTTTTCTTCCAGAAGTCTATCAGTGTTTATAAACTGAAAGACGTACTTAGAAAGCGGGTCTGCAGTTATCGAGTAGAAAGCTGGTATAACTTCTCCGTCACCTCTTATAAGGGTATACGCTTCTGGATTAAAGTAAATATTGACTTTTGCGTGTGAAGAATCTTTCATGGAGTCAATAAAGAAGTTCTGCTTTATTGTCCAATTTGGATACTGTTTCGGTGCGCCGGCGTAGCATACGAAGTCTTTCTTTATCTTGTTCTTGTGCTGATCAAATGAAACCCTTATTTGTGTTGAATATGGAGAGCTCATGAGGCGAGCGTCAACTGCTACAAGCGAGTAAATATATGAACTATCTCTGTCAAATTCAGGATCCACAAAATAAGTTGGCATAGAAGAATAGGAGTACGTACAGCTTGGGTCAATAGCTTCTATAGGTTCTTGTCTGATTATCGAATCATCAAAATCAAGATGTGCGATCAACTCGAATGGTTCATCTACAGTCTTTCTCCTGAACACCTGATAGTATTTAACATCTCTCTGAGGGTTCACAGGTGGTGCCCAGGTTATGTAAAGACTTTTTGAATCATATTCGTAGTAGTAATTAACATCCTGTGGAGGCTCAGGAGCTCGGTCTTCTGTCAGCGTAAGCTGAACGGGAGCAGACGGCTTTGAAGCAACCATCAT
>MDTA01167975.1_pt1 | contig 15450 bp, 7 predicted proteins | sample 811151 | NCBI WGS metagenome assembly MDTA01 (sample SAMN05326648, study PRJNA326480) | marine metagenome | isolation source: seawater | place: Indian Ocean: South | collected 2010 | reverse complement strand
TCGATGGGAACAAACCTCAAACAAAAAAACGGTCAAAAACGTTCTTTTCGGCTTGGTATGATTCGGGTTTTAGTCTTTGGAACCATCATCGCCATTTACCAATTTTTCAACGAACTTGAACATTTCTGCTGGAACATAGGCATCGGTGATCCCTGCAAGTTTCCGCCGGAATACTATTATCCGGCCCTACTCCTCTTAATCTTGGTATTATCCTCCATGTCATACAGTCTTCTTCAGTTAATTCGTCGAGAATGGAGGTACGGCGTCGGTGTTTTTCTGGGTGGATGTCTCTCTATTGCTCTTTTTGTCATTTCGGGGATAATCGTGTTTTTGATGAATTAATTTGAATATGTCATACTTCTAAGATATTAATCAAAACGAGTCATTATCGGATGTACACGAAGGCCTCGCAGTGGGTCTTGTCAGACGCCACCGTTGTATTTGCCAAATTGACTAATTTTAGTTGATCGGCCCATAGACTGGCATCTCAATTTCAACAGCGAATAGAGGGTCAGGGTCACTCGAGTCGTGATATGCAACCACGACTCCGCCATCGTTCAGTATCGCTAATGATGCGAAATCGAAACGGATGTCGTTTCCAGCTCCGCTGGTCGAGTCGAGGTCTCCTAGTCCGATGAAGGTCAGAGTATCAGGTGCCATCGATTCGGAATAATCTCTGACATGATACAGGACATCCACATCTGGTCCGTCTGAGGATTGATATCTAACATTCAGAACGAATAGGTCTAGAGCACCATTGGCTTGGAATTCCCATTCTTCTATCGAAGCCCAATTATCATCAGAATAGTTCTGAGTTTCCCAAGTAGTTCCACCGTCATATGACAGATGATGTGTGAATGTCGTGCCTGCTAGGCTGACACAGTGCAAAGCTCCTGTTGAATCTAGTTGACAGTATTCGCTAGGGAATTGAACATCGTGCTTATTCCAGTTCAAAGAGGTGTCCAAGAATGCAGATGTTCCATCACTGAAGTATTGCGGGAAATATAGTCCACCGCTAGGAACAGGGAATGATCTCATTTCCTTGTGAGGCTTATTCACGTCATAATATTCCCCAATATTTGAGAAGTTTAGATCTACATCTTCAGCACCAGGATTTGAGTTTCGTCCAGCGAATTGGAAATTGTAGTAATTCAGCCCATCAACGCTAATTTGGCCGCCTGCATTTTGAGTTTGATGCCAGAAGTTGGAAACCACTAGACTTGCCCAATCACCACTTCCAATATTTGATGAAATAGGACCTATGACTTCAACTTGCCATGAGCGGTCATAGAATGGCTCAGTCAATCGGTTGTAGCACCATGTCCATTCATCTTCGGATTCATCATACAGAATTGCATAGAACTTGTCTAGTTTACCATCTGCTCCAACATAAGGGAACCATGACATCGAAATGATGTCACCATTGGTTGCTTGCACAATACTACCTTCTCCAAGACCTTCTTGACCAGGATTTGTTGGAACTGGTGTTCTGCACGTAGGGTCGGTGAATACTCCTGGAATGTAAGTGTCCCATTCATGGCCACGGTCATGTGACCAGACTGGATATTCCCCTCCAATATTCAGAATCGTTCCATCGATTGTTGTAGCAATGTAATGTTCACAACAATTTCCACCGTAATCTTTGTTGAATACAGCCCAAGTTGTTTGTGTGCTTTCATTCGTGTTCAAATCAATAGTAGTAAATTCCCACGGGTCGATTGCTGGCTGAGTATCAACCATCTCGTAGTTTGTCCAAATTGGGACAATCTCTTCGCCTTCCTCAACTACCGTTTCTCCGCCGCCAAAACATCCAGCAAGCATAGTGCTTAGAGCAAGTAAAATTGCAAGTGATACTCTCTTCATTTCACGACCTCGAAACTTTGTACCATATTGAAGCGCCATCTACTTCGAAGGAATCTCCTTCACCTTCTCCAATAATGAAATTTGCACTGCTAGCGCGTGTTTCGCTGATGATCCAAGCGCTGTCTTCTTCAAATAATTCTGGAGCATTATTCATCCAAACATGTAGTGAAATAGTATCTTCGATTGCCAAATCCAAGTCCTTTCTAGCTGCTTGGATTCTACGAGTTATATCTCTAGCAAGACCCTTGGACAGTAGTTCAGGGCTATCACTCATGTCGAGAACAAGAGATACAGAAGAATCGGCAATTTGCACTGTTTGAGCAGCGAATCCTTCTCTTTCTACACGGCGTAATTCGATGTCATCTTCACCGATGTCATATCCTGCAATCACAAGATTACCTGCTTCGATACTTGCAAGCATTGCCTCGCTATCACCATCTGCAATCCCTTGCAGAACTGCAGGCAAATCCTGACGACATTTCGCACCGAGCGACCTTCGGTTTGGAACAACTTCGATCTTTTGGAATCGGTCTAAGTCCTTCTCTAGGGAAATGAGTTCTACATTCAGTTCTTCAGCAAGGATTTCATGGAATGCGGACAAATCCGGTCCACTGACAATCCAACCTTCTGCACATGGTAGCCTCTGTCTTCGGTCTGCATCTACTCTTATTCTGCGGCCGGTTTCTGCAAGTTCTCTTACCAGTGCCATGGTATCGATAATTTCAGAATCGATATTACCAGCTTCAGGCCAATCTGCCATGTGAACAGATTCACCTTCCAAGTTCCTGTGAATTGCATCTGACATGAATGGTGAAACCGGAGCCATCAGTCGAGAAACTGTGACCAGTACAGTATGAAGAGTATGTTGGCATGCGAGTTTATCATCGCTATCTGCTTCGTCCCAAAGTCGACGACGTGAACGCCTTACATACCAATTCGAGACGTCATTAACGACAAATTCTTCGATATCTCTGCATGCTTTATGGAAATCCCATTCTTCGAATTGTTTAGTGGTTCCTGCAACAACTTCAGCCAGACGAGATAGGACCCAATCGTCCAGAGGTGTGTTCTTGCCCTTAGGAGAGGTGGCTGGGTCAAAGCCATCTAGTGCAGCGTAATCTGAATGGAATCTGTGAATATTCCACAAAGTGAGGAACATCTTTCCATAGGTCTCCCTAACTCCATTAGAATCGAATTTTAGTGGATTCCAAGGTGCTCCTGCGGTAACCATGTACCAACGAGTAGCGTCTGCTCCCTCTCTGTTGAAGTGGTCCCAAGGGTCGACAATGTTCCCTTTAGATTTCGACATTTTCTTACCTTCTGCATCCAAAATCAATCCTAGTGAAAGACATCTCTTGTAACAAATAGAATCGAAAACGGTTGTGCTAACTGCCAATAGCGTGTAGAACCAACCTCTAGTCTGGTCGACACCTTCGCAGATGTAATCAATAGGGAAATTGTTCTCGAATTTTCCTTCTTCACCGAATGGGTGGTGCCATTGAGCGAAGGAAGCACAGCCAGAATCGAACCAGCAATCCATTACGAATGGTTCTCTCTTCATATCGCCACCGCAATCTGGGCAAACAAGAATAGTGTCGTCGACATATGGGCGATGTAAGTCCTCTGCAACCGGGCTACCATCTTTAGCCATGCTAGCCATTTCTTCTGTCGAACCTACGCAATGCTGAGATCCACACTCTCCACATATCCACACCGGCAATGGAGTTCCCCAGTACCTTTCTCGACTGATTGCCCAGTCCTTGACATTGCGAAGCCATTCGCCAAATCTTCCCTCTCCAACCCAATCCGGAGCCCATTCAACTTGCGAGTTGAATTCGAGAAGTTTGTCTTTTACTGCAGTCATTTTTACGAACCATGAATCCATTGCATAGTATAGCAATGGATGACCTGTTCTCCAGCAATGTGGATAGTCGTGCAGATACATTTTTTCTCTGTAAAGTAAGCCAGAATCATGCATCAACTGGATGATTGTTTCATCACAATCTTTGACATAGCGTCCATCGAGTTCTGAATGTGTCCCTTCCAAGAATGAACCGTCTATACCAACTGTGTGCTGTGCAGGCAATCCTACTTCCATACCTAGGTTGTAGTCATCTTCACCATACATTACTGCGGTGTGAACAACGCCGGTACCGTCGGTTGTTGTTACCCAATCTGCTCCGATAACCGTCCAAGCGGTTTCTGAACCGTTTCTATCAACAGCACCAGGGAATAGTGGTTCATAGGAACGGCCGATTAAATCGCTACCAGGGAAGGATTCTACTTCCTCACAGTGGTGGCGAATAACCTCTTTGAACAGTTCTTTTGCTAAAATCAATTCTTCGCCAATCTCAGCTCCACCGTGCCCTTCCCAATTTTCTGGGTTAGAGGTGACCCTGACACGTACATATTCGACATCTGGGCCTACTGCCAGTCCTACATTACCAGGTAGAGTCCATGGCGTTGTGGTCCAAGCTAGAATTGATGCGTTGGTATCTTCCAGTTTGAATTTGACATAAACCGATGGCTCTTCGACTTCTTTGTATCCCAAAGCGACCTCGTGGCTGGAGTATGATGTTCCAGTTTGAGGGCAGTAAGGAAGAACCTTGTATCCACGATACAGAAGTTTTTTCTCAAACATCTGCTTTAGTGCCCACCAACAGGATTCGATGTATTCGTTGTGAAGTGTGACATATGGGTCATCGAGATCACACCAATATGCCATTCTCTCAGTCATCTCTCTCCATGCGGCTTCATAGGTCCAAACAGATTCGCGACATTCTTTGTTGAATTCTTCCATTCCAAATGCTTCAATCGCTTCATTGCTCATCAAATCAAGGCGCTTTTGCACTTCGATCTCAACTGGTAATCCGTGAGTATCCCATCCGCCTTTTCTTTCAACGAAATTTCCTTGCATAGTTTTCCATCTACAAACTAAGTCCTTGTAGGTCCTAGCAACAACGTGATGAATTCCCGGCTTACCGTTTGCAGTAGGCGGTCCTTCTAAGAAAATGAAAGGCTCTCCTTCAGCTCTATTTTCAACCGTAGCCTCTAATAATTTCTCATCTTGCCATGCCGAAAGTAGTTCGGTTTCTAGGGCAACCGAATCTAATTCGCTGGTCGTCCGAGGAGTGGCCATATTCATTCCGAGATGCGAACATGTCTTGAAACAGTCGTTTCAATAAATCAAGAAAATCATAGAAAAATCCCACTTCGTAGAAGTGGTTCTTAGGGGTTGCTTTGAATTACATTGAGTTCATCCAGCGTGCACATGGCATCCCCGAATAGAGGAGTTCTGGCGTTCGCGCTTAGTCTTTTATTCCTACTTTCAGGCCCGCTATCGCACTTTTCTTTACCCAATAACTCGGAAATTCAGTTGGATGACAGCGTGATATTTTCAAGTGGAGGGGCGGAATATACTGAAGTCTTTATTCCGGGGCCGAATTCGCTAGGAACAGGACCCAATCTTGCTTTGGATGCCACTCATGCATTACAGACGGTTTCCTTCTCGGTAACCCCCGGAGATGATATTCGTGCAACTGGCTTCAATTGGTCAAATTGGGATCAAACAGGTTTCTCTAAACAAGGTCTGACTCTCGACGACGATGGAGCACTAATACTTGGTTTCCAAGGCATTGATTGGGACTTTGATAAGAATGCAAATGGGTGGACTTCATCTAGTTCAAGTTACGGTCAAAGGAATACTGCTACTACATGTGGAATGAGTGGTGGAACCGGTGCATCTTGGTGGACCAGAGGTGGCTCAGTGTCCGTTACAAGCCCTCAGGTCAATCTGGCTGGCCATACTGGTTTATCCCTGCAGGCTTGGATTAAACAAGGGAATTATCAATGCGGTGAAGAACCAGATTCCAACGAAAATTTCTACTTGGAATACAAGAATTCCAACAATGGTTGGACTCAAGTCCAATATTTGTCAGGCTCGACATCTGGCGGTACTGTGACCAATGTAAACTACAACCTTCCTGCGAATGCTTACCACTCGAGTTTCCAAATTCGAGCACGACAAAATGCAGGTTCTGGAACATGCTGTGACTACTGGTTCTTCGATGATATCGTCATACCGGGTACTAGTGGAGCAAACCTAACAACCCGTTCATTTGGTTGGTCAGCAGGCGCACATGAACAAATCGATGAGGGAAGGTATTCTCCGATTTACCTAGATGCAATTATTCCTGAGAACGCCCATCTAAACTGGACAGTTATCGATGCAGACACAAATAATCACATTCCAGGGTTTACCAATCGAACAGGTCAATGGATTGACCTAGCAGCTGTGGATTGGGAGAAACATAAATCTCTGAGATTAAATCTCGAATTCGCATCTAGTCCTCAAGGTGAATCTCCTAGATTATTCGGAATTTCAGGCGGCGGTAAATACCATGATGGTTTCAATTCAAACCCAGAGGCTATCGGATGGGAACTTGATAATTCCAGTTGGAGCGAAACCACCTCTACCATTTCAGGGAACTCGAATTCGATAGTAGAATCGCCAATTTTCGACATTAATATGCCATTCTCATCATACAAATTCCAATCTTCTCACTTTGGAGATGTTATTGCATTTGTATCAATAGATCACGGAAACTGGACACAAATTAATTCATCTTCTCAAAGGATTGACCTCGACAAGCAAGCATTTGTAATCCAAGTTAAGTATCAAGGACTTGGTAATGGATGGTCTCTGAATGATGTTCAGTTACAATTGTACCCGAGTAGTGCAATCATTTCTCCACGTATGGATATCGATAACGACGGCAGAAATGAATGGTCTGCATCCAGTGATGGAATCGGAACTTGGGGTAATCAGGATGTTTTCATAGACGGTAACTCAAGTTCTACTTTTGCAGTAGGTTTCAATCCGACGTCATGGCAAAGTGTACTCGTGCCTAGGGATGCTAAATCATTCGAGGTATCTGCGGACAATGTAGATTCTCTCGGCTTAGGAATTCAAACAATTGCGCTATGGGTTGGAAATACACTGGTGGCTCAGACAGGTGGAGTAGGCCATGTTGACAGTTTGAGGTTGTCACTAAACCAGTCTGATTTAGACATGCTCAACTTTGAAACGGGCAACACACCTCCTGTGAAAATCGTTGCAGGTACGGAATTTGTACATGCTAGAATTGAACTTATTTCTGATGCAGGACATCAGAGACTAGGTGGTTTGAGTATTGGCTATGATGCACAAGATACGGTTTATGCAACAGCAATCGATGAACTTGTTTTGGCAATGAATCGAGCGCGTCTTGATCCAAATAAAGCGGCTAACTTACCAATGACTTTCTTAGCTGATTCCGCTTGTTCTCTCAAAGTTTCACTCCTCTCATCTACTTCATCAGGTGATGTTACGATGGGCCCTCTGTCTTGGAATAATAATTCACAAACTCTCACGCCTTCTCAATTATGGCGTGAATTCAACACTCGGGCCCAAACACATGATTCTTCACCACATCGATTGATTGTGAATATGTATTCGGACGACAAATCTGCGATGTGGTTTTTGCCGCTATTGGGTGGCAACATTATTGCCACAGGAGACCATGATTTGTTCATTTTCAGAGAATCCGGAATTTCGCATAATGAATCTGGTGGGATTCACGATTTAATGACTGGATTTAGAACCGCCCAATCATTCGATGACCAAACGAATTTGCGATTAGAGTCGCGTATACAACTGGCTAACGGTGTAGTTTCTATGCCTGCAATCCATTATTGGAATAATGGTGCAATCGATAATGACATGATTATCGAATCGATGGATATTTACACTGATAGAGGCCCAATTTCACCTAACTCAAATTACCTGATGGCAGAAGAAAATCTGACTTTCAAGGTTGATGTTGGGTTTGAAAATTCTGAATCTAATGAGAAGCCGTATCCAGGGGAATATGAACTTACATTAACCCGAAATGGGGAATTATTAGCAAATACAACAGGATATGAAGGGACAGAGTGGATAGTTGAAACAAGAACTCCATTCACCAGTGGAAATGTAACCTATGAGGCTCATGTCACTCCTCTCTTTGGAGGGGGAATTGGAGATATAATTGCTCTAAATCGAACCTTTGAAATCGACCCGTTGGCACCAGTTGTAACCCATTCGAATATTCGATATTTCGACCACTTGCAATCTTCTTCCAGTCAACAACTGATTATCAACATCACAGACCAACCTGTGTTACCAGAAGATGTAACACTAATGCTGTGGACTGAATGGGCTAACGACTATGACGGAGATGGTTGGCCTAGTGAGGGCGAATTTATTCCAAGGACAATGTCTAACCCTCCAGACCTTGACCAAAACTTCGGTCTCTATTACACAATGATCGATGACACTGCAGCATACCCGGGAGAAAAAGTCGCTGGCTATGTAATTGGAAGTGACCCTTCCGGACAATCCTTGCTCGGCGGAGGTTCTGAATCGGTAGATGACCATCTATTCATGTATCAAATAATGAACGATGGTTCTCCGGTAATCGATAATGATGGATTTGAATGGGTTGATGGCAGAAGGGCTTGGTTACATCCGGGACAAACATACGGACTAAATGTGTCCTTTACTGAATTGAACGGTATTTCTGACATCGATTTAATCGAAATTACTCTCGCTGATAATATTCCTAGCGATAACTTGGCTCTGAAATGGAATTCAGAAACAAGGCAGTGTCACAGTGAATCCGTCCACATAATCATCTCATCATGTAAGGTGAACAACCTAGACGGAATAGCTCCAGGACCGTATGAGCAAGATTTGGTGCTTTACCTAGAGATAGTACCTCAATGGACTCTGCCTGATTTGGGCGAGTCTAGAAGGGAGCCAAAAGTCACAATTATCGATAGAGCAGGTAACGAAGATATCGCAACTTTCCCACAAAATAGGTGGAGATTTTCAACAGAAATGATGATCACAGATAATCTATCACTTTGGGTTGAAAGTGGTGCATTAAATGACGATGGGGCGCGAGTTTCCCCTGGTTCTACCCTTGAGTTATCAGGTAGCGTAACCTTTTCCCAAAGTCTAGAGATGCCACAATTTGATTGTGAGATTGAAGTTCGTCTGAACGGTGTAAAGACACCAACCGTCGCAATAGATGGATTGTTCACAGCTTCATTGAATGCTCCTATCACATCCGGTCAACACGCTATGACTTGGAGCGTGGATTGCATGCCCGACCAAGGGATTGACATGACCAGTCCTACCGAGGCAGTAATGTGGATTCTTGTAGACGCAGTCGGACCTCAAGTTGTCGAATTTTCATCTCCAAGAGAATCTTCAACCCTGAATATTGAAGAGCACTTTGTAAGAGTAATTATTTCAGAAAATTATGGAATTGATGTCGATTCGGTTGAGTTACATTGGTGGGTCACAAGTAAAGGTCAGAACGATGCCATAATCTCAGGTTCTACCCCACTTATTTTGGATGGCAATGAAAGCGCAGGATTACGACTTGAGTTTACAGGTACAATCGATTTATCAGGAATGGGAACCGAATTCTTACAAGAGCAATCTGTACTCAAAATGAGGTTTGAGGGCAGAGATATTGCAGGTAATCAATTCGAAAGAGATGGAAATAGTGAGGCATTCCCAGCAGGTGTTTGGAATTTGGTGCATTATACTCCTGAGTTCTCATTAGAGCATAGTGGAATCGAGTTATCGAAATCAAACTTGGAAGTGGATGAACCGACAATTGTTCAAGTCCACGTCCGTAACGATGGAATGCTTGGAGGGGATGCTCAGATACTCGTAGAAGTAGTTGATTTGACCGGAACACGCACTCAATTGAGTAAGTCTTCATTGTATGTAGATGCGCAATCAGTATCCACATTGGTTGTGGATTGGCGACCAGATGCTCCCGGAATGCAAAGAATCGAAGTTACACTTAGTGAAACAACTGATAAATCAGAGTTTGTCGACGTCAAACCAACCAAGGAAAGAGGATTCCTTGAGGATGCAATCGGTGCAACAAATCCATGGATATTAGGCACGACATTAACAATGATCTGTATCGGATTATTGTTCGTGCTTTCATGGATGCGAGTCGCTACTGCAAAACACGGGGATTCCGATTTAGAATGGGAATTGGATGAAGAGTTCGACGAAGAAGAGTTCGACGAAGATTGAGTCTATTGTGTCAACGGGGGGATTATGTGACTTCAAAAATTGCTTTATTGCAGGCTAATCCCATTGTAGGAGATATTGGCGGTAACGCCGAAATGATATGCGATTTGGCGGAAATTGCAGCAGAGGCTGGCGCTAGTTTTGCAGTTACTACTGAATTAGCAATTAGCGGCTATCCTCCCAGAGATTTGTTACTTCAGTCCGATTTCGTAAACGAATGTCATAATGTTGCAAGCGCCTTAGAAACGGAAATTCCAGTTTTGGTAGGGACTCCAGTTCCTCCACACACAGACCGTTCTTTACCTGGTAATGGTGTAGTTAGAGCCGGCGACTCTGTTCGTGAAGTTACTCGTAAACAATTGTTGCCGACTTACGATGTTTTTGATGAAGCACGCTATTTTGAAGCGGATGAAAGGCCGGGAATTGCAAGAACAATTGCAGGTTTAGATATTGGAGTTACAATTTGTGAAGATGCTTGGCAACATTGCGGAGCAACTCCCAATGATTACGAAAGTGACCCGATTGCTCAAATTGTTGAATGGGGGCGCCAAGGAGTCGTATTAGACGCTACTGTAAATCTCTCAGCTTCACCATATCATGCCAACAAATCTGGAATCAGAATTGCAGTTGCTCGCAGTGCAGCATCTTCTCTCAATCATCCTTTCTTGCTGGCAAACCAAGTCGGCGGAAATGACGACCTGTTATTCGATGGACGTTCAATCATCGCTTGGCCGGATGGCACAGTAGTCATTGGCCCAGCGTGGTCACAAGGAGTTTTACTCACGGATTTGTCAGATCCTAAAGCCTGTACCTGGATAGGAGAAGGCGAGATTAGGATTCTAAAGCCGGATGAAGATTTAGAAGAAGACGAGGGTGATTTGCTTGATGCGATAATTATCGGTTTGTCTGATTATTGTATGAAGAGTGGGATTTCAAAAATTGTTCTTGGAATGTCAGGTGGTATCGATTCCGCTCTAGCAGCATGCGTTGCTAGTGCAGCGGTCGGCGCACAGAATGTCACTGGAATTTCTATGCCTTCTAAGCATTCAAGCCAGCACAGCATAGACGATGCCAAGGCTACAGCTGAAGCATTAGGTCTTGATTTCTCGATACAACCAATAACGGATTTGCATGATGCTTCAGAGTTAGCCCTTAGAGGGATTCTCGAGGGAGGTCATCCTGTTGCTGGAGAGAACCTGCAAGCAAGACTTCGAGGATTGATTGTGATGGCACATGCTAATGCGCATGGCGCTATGGCAATTGCTACAGGTAACAAATCTGAACTTGGGCAGGGTTACTGCACTTTGTATGGAGATATGGCTGGAGGCTATGCTCCATTGGGTGACTTATACAAAATGGAAGTTTACGCATTAGCCAGGTTGTTTAACGAGAGAATGGGTGTTGAAGCCGTAACAGAATCAACACTAACTAAGCCACCGAGTGCTGAACTTGCACCGGACCAGAAAGATGAGGACAGTCTTCCTCCATATCCCATTCTAGATGAGATTCTTCGTTTACACATAGAAGATGGTCTTGATGCGACACAGATAACGGCAAAGGGCCATGACAAAAAAACCGTCAAGGAAGTACTAACACGTCTTGCTAAAAATGAACACAAGCGTTGGCAAATGCCGCCTGCTCCTCGTGTTTCCAAGAGAGCATTTGGTCAAGGTTGGCGCCAACCTCTGGCTGCTCGCCATGATTGGCGTCAATGAATGATTATCCATTCATCGCTTAATTCTCCGTGAGCCCAAGCGTATAACTCGAGTCCTACAATAGAATCGTCGGCAATGAAGAATACGAAATCCTGTCCTCATCCTTCATAATCGAATCACAGACATTCTATGATTAGAGTGTATTCCCTACAAAGTGTTCATGAGAGTGTTTCTCTAGCGTCTATTCATGGAGTTACCCGAAAGGCTCGCAACAATGCTTTCGGGCGCAGAGGGGTTGACTCGCCAGAAGGCTGCTAGATTGGTGATAGATTTAGCAAATACAGCAGGTGCTGAAGGGTTCATTGAAGTTAATCACAGTCACGTATCTGGAGTATCTGTAATCACTGGCGGGCATGGTTTGCGAAGATTCCTTGCAGATTTAGCTGGAGAGGGTTCGGTAGCGATTCCAACTACGCTGAATTCTGCAGGCTGCGATAAGAGAAAGATGGAAGAGATGGATATCGACTATCCAGATTTTTTGCAGCAACAATTCGAGATTATTACTGCTTACGAGCAACTTGGAATTGAGTCTACCTTGTCATGCACGCCTTATGATAGGGGGATAGAAGGAGAATCGGGGATCGCTTCATGGGCGGAGTCCAATGCGGTTGCGTTCTCAAATTCATGGACAGACCTAGTTACCAACCGCGAGTCTGGGCTATCCGCTTTAGCAACTGCACTCACAGGTTATGCTCCGAAATGGGGTTTACATCTAGAAGAAAATAGAGTTCCTAACATTGTTGTAGATGTTGAATGTGATTTATCTTCGTTAGCGGATTGGTCAATACTTGGTGATTGGATTGGCAAGCAGGTAAGGCCGGGATGGGATGTTCCATACGGCCCAATGCCGCTAATTCGTGGATTGCCTTCATACATCAGTTTCGCATCTAAGAAGGCATTGACGGCCGCTGCTGCTAACTATGGTTGTGCAATGCTTTGGGCTGAAGGACATACCAAGGCTCCTACATTGACAGGTAAAGAAGAAACTCTAGTTTTCACAGAGCAAGATTTGGCTGCAAGGTACGAAGATTTAGCTCCTAAAGGGCAAGTTGACCTAGTGGTTATTGGTTGTCCTCAAGCCAGTCTTGAAGAGATTAGAATCACGGCTGCTGCGGTGCGTTCTCACAGTGAGATGGGCCAACTAATCCCAGATGAGCGACTTTGGGTTTTCACCTCGAGGCATAACTACCAACTCGCTGAAGCCGACGGCTCCATCGGAATTTTAGAAGAAGCTGGAGCCGTTATTCTGCAAGACACCTGTCCTGAAGTAACACCTTACAATCGTAATCATTACAATCATCTAATGACAAATTCTCTCAAGGCTGAACATTACCTAACTAGCGGTCTAAACAAGATGCCAACATCTGTTGGAACGATTCAGGATTGCATAGCACACGCCTTCAATCCTGGATTGAGCGAGGGAGAGGTCACACAGTTGCAACCTAAGGCGCAGCCACAGCATGCTTCTGCAAAAACACATCAATCTGATGGATGCTCAATCACAGGCGGTGGCCTTGAATCTCAAGGAGATTGGGAAGTCGAAGGTAGAGCGATGGTAACAGATGTAGCGATTACATATCTAGGGTATGTCAATCGGGATAGTGGTGTGATTGAGGAAGTTGGTCACCCCTTGGATGGGCAATCTATTGAGGATACGATTCTGATTTATCCTAAGGGTTCAGGTTCAACGGTTGCTCCTTACGTCCTAATGGGATTAATCTACACCGGAAAGGGGCCAAGAGCAATTGTCAATCGAGATGTTTGCTCGTTAACTCTTCCCGCATGTAGTCTTCTTGATTTGCCTTATTCTCATGGATTCGAAGAAGATCCATGTCTCGCAATCAATGACGGTGACATGGTCAGAGTAAGCAAAGTTGGGGACAAGGTCACGGTTCAAGTTCTGGAGCGCGTAGGTGAGTGAATGCGTATACTGGTGACGGGAGGAGCGGGTTTCCTCGGCTCACACTTGGTCGATGCATTGGTTGCTCGAGGCGATGAAGTTGTTGTCTTAGACGATTTATCCAGAGGGGATAAGGCGCATATCAACCCAAATGCAACATTCATCCAAGGAGATGTTCGCTCATTTGCTGATTGGGAAAAAGCGTGTGATGGTTTCAATCCTGATGTAATTCATCACTTAGCTGCTATCAACGGCACTCGTAGATTCCACAAAGAAGCAAATCTAGTTGTAGATGTCAATGTAAATGGTACGAGAATGTCTTTACGGGCTGCTAAAAAATTTGATTCAAATCTCATATTCTATTCTTCTCCAGAGGCATTCGGTGAACAAGAATCTATGCCTTTGAACAACGAATCCACAAGTGTGTTCACTCCTGCACATTTGCACCAGCGTCATTCGTATGGTGCTTCGAAGCACATTGGGGAATTATTGTGTCAATTCGAATCGAGAAAGGGATTGGATATACGCATAGTTCGTCCATGCAACGTGTATGGCCCCAGACTTCGTGGAGATGATAACGGACAAGTAGTTTCAATGATGATGGAATCTAATCCAATCGTGGTACACGGGGATGGATTACAAACAAGAAGTCTGACCTGGATTCATGATGTGATTGAAGGTTTACTCAAGGTCAATGACAAAGCTAATCTTTCAGGAAAAGCATTCAACCTTGGCTCAAATGAAGAGATTTCAATGCTAGACTTGGCAACAAAAATCGCAAAACTAAGGGGCGTAGGCGTCACTCATGGCGATACTAACCATGGAGATAGCAGAAGGCGTCTTCCTGATGTTTCAATGAACAAAGAAATTCAATGGTCTGCTCGGACCACTTTGGATGAGGGTTTATCTCAACTCCTGTGATGAGTTGCGATGTGCGCCCAATCGATTGGACTGGGTGTCAATCTGTCCATTCCATGCTGGCAAAGTAAGGATAGGCCTTCTTCGGGAGGTAGGTATGACGGAACGATCATACTCTCAACTCTAAGTGTAAGCAGCCTTGCTACAGCACCTTCAGGTAATGGATTATCTTCGACTAATCTGCATTTCATGACAACTACTGCCAACGGGTGAATTGGGCCATCACTGTCCAATAATTCCCATTCACTTCCCTCTATTGGCTTACTTGCAATGTCTACATCTGCTGCAGCTTTACTGGTTGGTGCAAGGAATTGCAGTTCGCATTCTTTGCTTTCTATGAGGTTAAGATAGGTGTCTCTTTGCCGTCCTTCTCTATTTTGTGATAGTGACATAACAATTAGTGGAGGTGAATTTGATACGACTGAAATACTAGTCATCGGAGCAATGTTTTCTCTGTCTTCGCTTCTGGTTGAAACAATCGCTAGCGGTCTTGGTGATGCGGCTGCAGTTAGCCATTTAGCCCGAGTTAAATGATCCAATTCTTCCATGTCAAGTTCCATGTCAGCCGTAGGAGATTTCCTTTCGAACCAATGGTCAAGGTCACCCTTTTCTATCTCTTCTAGGGCGTACTGGGTGTAATTTCTGTATGCTTTCCATTCAGCGATTATTTCAGAATCATCGCCTCTTTCTTCCTTTCTCTTCATAGAAGAATCAGCATATTCGATGCATCTTCTGAGGAATTCGCATACCGATTTTTTACTCACCTGACTCCCTCCTTGAATGGTACTCATCTAAAGTCATTAGAAATTTTGCAGGATTTCCTGCCCACACTTGATTGCTTGGTACATCGTTTGTTACTACAGAGCCGGCTCCTACAACACAACCTGATTCTAGAGTTACTCCAGCAACAACTG
>MDTA01102777.1_pt1 | contig 15455 bp, 11 predicted proteins | sample 811151 | NCBI WGS metagenome assembly MDTA01 (sample SAMN05326648, study PRJNA326480) | marine metagenome | isolation source: seawater | place: Indian Ocean: South | collected 2010 | reverse complement strand
CTTTGCAATGCGTGTACTGGTAGTAGGACGGCATGTAGCTGTCCTCAGCCAACATGTCAGCTTCGTGATAGGGCGCAATCCATGGGCCGATCAAGGCCAGTACGCACCAGAAGATGACAATTGCGGAGGCCAGTTTGCCAACCCATGACAGTTTCAGCCGACGTTTTGGCGGTGCGTCTGGTAGCTCCGCAAACTTGTCGAACTCATCGTGTCTCGCTTCAGCAGCATCGGTGGCTGCTTGTGCTTCAGTATTCTCAGCCATCGAAGTGTCCTATTTGGGGTGACGCAGACGTGGGTTCGAAGCGATGGAAGCAATATCCGCCGCCAGAATCAGAATCACGTAGGTGCCACAGAAGATCATGCCGCATGCCTGTACCAACGGCAGGTCGCGGGTTTGTACTCCGTCAACCATCAGTTTGGCGAGACCCGGGTACGCGAAGATGGTCTCGACGATGACAACGCCGCTCACGAGATAGGCGAGGTTCAGCGCGATGACGTTGACGATAGGACCAATGGCGTTAAACAACGCGTGGCGCAGGATGATGCGCTTACGTGGAACGCCTTTGAGAATCGCCATCTCAATGTAAGGCGAACTCATGACGTTCAGAATGCCGGCGCGGGTCATACGAATCATCTGCGCGGCCACGACAATCACCAGGGTCGCGATAGGCATGGCCATGGCTTTTAACCAGTCCCAGCCGGTCTCGTCCCCGCTCATGTAAGCGATCGAGGGAAGCCATTGAAGCTCCACCGCGATAATGAGCACCAGGAAAGTCGCGATGAAAAACTCGGGTACCGAAATCAGGCTCAGCGTGCCGAAGGTCACGACACGGTCGATGATCGTGCCGGGATACATCGCGGCAATGAGCCCAAGGATGATGGACAGCGGCACCGCGATGATGGCAACAATGCCGCCGAGCTCAAATGTATTCAGCAGTCGTTCGCCAATCAGCGAACTGATAGTGGCACCCCCGGCCTTTGAGATACCGAGGTCGCCAGTGACCATGTCACCCAGCCAGCCGAAGTAGCGAACGTACCAGGGCTGGTCCAGGCCCAGCTCCGCGCGCAGCGCGGCCAGACTCTCTGGTGTGGCGCTTTGCCCGAGAACGATCTGCGCCACGTCGCCCGGAAGGATTTCTGTGCCCGCGAATACCAGAACCGATACGACCAGAAGCGTGGCAAAACCGATGCCGATCCGCTTGAGTATCATTGCGCCCATCATCGCGCGACTTCCTCTTTGACTTTGGAGACTTTCAGTTAGGAGACGGTCCCCGCTTCAGGCGGGCTATTTAATTCTTATTGACCGCATGGGGACATCGTGAGGCCGCGGTTGTGCCCGACCGAATCAAGACGATCCGGTCAGGCAATCAGATCAACGGAGGATGACCTGACTAACGCTTATGCCTGGAAGGCAAACTCAGGCCATTCGCATCCACCGAGGATGCCAAGCGGCACCGCTGGTACGCCGTGAATGTTGGCGGCAACGCCGTCGACGTAGTTGCGGTGAGCCGGGATGATCATGCCGGAACCTTCGTGCGCGAGTCTCTGCAGTTCGCAGTACATCTCGTGGCGAAGCGCCGGATCCGTCACACCACGTACCTCGGTCAGGACCTTACCGAAGCGTTCGTTCTTCCACAGCGTGTCGTTCCACGGTGCGTCAGGTGCGAATGCCAGGTTGAGCATGACGTTGGCCGTCGGGCGCATGTTCCATGCGGTGACGTTCAACGGTGTCTTCATCCAGACAGCACCCCAGTAACCATCGTTTGGCACTTTCTTGATCTTCAGATCGAAGCCGGCTTTCTGGGCGTCGCGCTGAATCATCAAGCTCGCGTCGGTGATACCCGGTGTCACTTCAGCAACGTGTAGTTCGGCGGAAGAGATGCCGGATTTCTTGAAATGGAACTTGGCTTTATCGAGATCGTGCTCACGCACTGGCAGCTCGGAGCAGAAGTCCGGACCGTAAGCTTCGTTGATCGGGTGGTCGTTACCGACGGTGCCTTGTTTCTTCAGCAGCGAACGCACGATGCGCTTGCGGCGCGGCAATGCTTTCATCGCGGCGACGAAGTCAGGGTTGTTGCCTGGCGATGCGTTCAACATCGCGCAGATACCCATATACGCGCCGGAAGCCTGCGACAGAACCTTCACGTTCGGGTTCTTCTCGACCTGCTTCAGCGTCTTCGGATCCACGGCTTGCATCATCTGAATGTCGCCGGAGAGCAGCGCGTTCAGACGTGCAACCTTGTCCGTGATAGCGAAGATCTGAATCTCGTCGAACCAACCACCTTCACGCCAGTAGTCGTCGTTCTTGACGTGAACAGAACGTACGCCAGGTTTGAACTCTTTCAGTTTGTACGGGCCGGTGCCCATTGGGTTCTGGAAGTTCTTTTCGCCGTTCTTCAAGATCTTGAAGTGGAACGTGGCGAGAATTGCGGGCAAGTCGGAGTTCGGCGCATCCATGATGGCCTTGACCGTGTACTTGTCCATCTTTTTCCATTCTTTGACGCCGGCAACCAGGGTTTTGGCTTTCGACTTAGAACCTTCCATCGTGTGGCGGTTCATCGTGTACAGCACGTCGTCAGCGGTCAGTTCGGAACCGTCATGGAACTTGACGCCCTTGCGCAGCTTGAAAGTCCACTCGGTAACTTCTTTGTTTGAAGAGAACTCCTCAGCCAGTTCTGGTTGCGGCACGATGCTGTCGCGGAACTGGGTCAAGCTGTTGTAGAGCGAGCGACCGCGGCTGTAGTCGATGCTGGACGTGAATAATTGCGGGTCCAGCGTATCGGACGGCCCATGCAGGTCGGAGGCCATACGTACGGTGCCGCCGCGTTTGGGTGTTGCAGCAACCACTTCGCCAGCAGCGCTGAACAGGTGCCCGGCGGAAGCCGCCGTGACGCCAGCCGCACCCAGAACGGTTAGCATGTCGCGACGGGTGATGCCGCGGTTTACCGCGGCAACAACCTCTTCGCGGTCGGTTTGGTCGAGGTCCTTTAGTTGGAGCAGGTCCTCGCGGGAGTGTTTATCGGTCATTCGTCGCCCTCCAGGAGAAGTTTCAAATTGTTCTGGTATGCACTGCTCGCGCCACCCTCGAGGCATGTCTTTTCAGACCAGCCGCAGGGTTAACCACTCATGCGTGGTATTGATGGCGGTGACTGCCTTGCGAAGCACGCACACCTGGACGACACCATAACAAAAACGACGAGAAATATTTTTACGGCGACAGCGCATTCCGAGATTCGGTTCGATCTTATCGAGACCTCCAGCGGCGAAAGGCGTCAGGTCGAGAACGTCAAGGTCCGGCTCAAAATGCCAGTCTCCCGTTGATTTTCGCCTTCCAGGTGCCGTTTTCAGCGTGGTGGCATGACATTCAGGCGATCTCAGCGTGGTCGGTTCCAATCAAGGTTTAGCTTGCCGCCTGACGGGGAATACTTCGCCACCGTAGCTTTTTCATGCTGGCGGGCGCCTACGTGGCTTTGCTGCAGGTAGAAATCGAGTACTGGCGCTGGCGGGGCGTTGGCGAAGCCGCGGATTGGTTGCAACGGTCAGGATGTCGGCCAGCAGAACCAGTCCTACGTAGGCCACCGCGCAGACCAGCGAACACGCGAGGACCAGCGGGATGTCGCGGATGACCACAGCGTGCACCAGCAGCTTGCCGATGAGTTGTACCAGTCCATTGACAATCGGCGCGACCGCGTTTGGCAATACATGCACCAGCAGGATACGGGCCTCACTGAGGCCTTTCAGTCTTGCCATTTCCACGTAGGGTGCACCCAGTTCCGCCCGCAACGCCGCGCGAATGGTTCTGTAGGTGGGGGTTGCCAGGCCGGCCGCCAGCGACAGAACCGGCAGCGCGCTCGCGTAAAGGCGCTCGCCGAAAGACAACTCGTCCGCAAAAAAGAATGCACCGGCAGCCAGCCGAGGTGCACGCCCAACCAGGCCATAAGGCCGTATGCGATCAGGAAGTCCGGGATAGACATCGTCGCCACTGCAGCACTCGCGACGCTCTTGTCGACGACACTCCCACGGACGGCCGTGGTGGCGATGCCCACGCCAAGACCCAGCGGTAACGCAAACAGGGCCGCTACCCCCGCCAACCACAAAGAGTGTCCTACCGGCTCGGCGACAAAATCGACAATAGGGCGGCGCGCCCACCAGGACGTACCGAGGTCACCAGTGACCATCGAAATGGCCCAATCCCGGTAGCGAACCACCACGTCACGGTCCAGGCCCAATGCCTTGCGTGTCGCCTCACGATCGGCGTCGTTGGTGTCCATCCCGCTGGTCGCCACGGCAAAGTCACCAGGTGCCACCTCGAACAGCGTAAAAAACGCGACCGAGACGAGCCATAGCGTCAACAGCGATATCCCGACACGTCGGGATATGGCCCCGGCGAGCGTCATGGTTTCTGCATGCGCCTGCGTGGCGGCGTGCACGTTCGTGGACTGCGCGTCACCGCCAGTCCTGTCGCCACACACCTCAGCGGATCCACGGCATTACCATGTCTTTTTCATACGAGTCGAGGGACTCATCGTCTGTTGCACGGGGCGTTAATCCAGTTCGACATAAGCGCGGCATAGTTGTCTGGTGTAGTGGAAACGTAGAGCGGGGCTGAATGGCGCTGCGCTAGACTCTGTTGAGTGCCAAACATAACAAACGCCCGGTGATACAGGGCGCATAGAGATGAGGAATAGTCATGGCCTGGGATTTTGAAACTGATGAAGAATTCCAATCCGTTCTGGATTGGATGGACGAATTCGTGCGCGAGGAGATCGAGCCGCTCGACCATGTGTTGGGCTCTCCTTACGACATCACCAATCCTGCCAACCGCAAGATCGTGCCCAAGCTGCAGGCTGTCGTAAAGGAACAAGGACTGTGGGCATGTCACCTGGGTCCAGAACTGGGCGGCCAGGGATTTGGCCAGTTGAAGCTCGCGCTGATGAACGAGATTCTGGGGCGTGCGCGTTTTGCGCCGATCATCTTCGGCTGTCAGGCGCCGGATACGGGCAACGCGGAAATCCTGGCGCACTACGGCACTCAGGAACATAAAGATCAGTGGTTGCAGCCACTGTTGAACGGTGAAATCGTCTCCTGTTATTCCATGACCGAGCCGCATGCGGGCGCGGATCCAACCGAATTTACGTGCAAGGCCGAGCTGGAAGGCGACGAATGGGTGATCAATGGCGAGAAGTGGTTTTCGTCCAATGCCCGTTATGCAACGTTTCTGATCGTCATGGTGGTCACGGACCCCGATGCGCCGCCGCACAGCCGTATGTCGATGATCATCGTGCCCCGCGACACGCCGGGCGTGAACATTCAGCGCAACGTCGCTGTGGGTCAGGAAGGTGAGGGACATCATGCCTACATCCGTTACGAAAATGTGCACGTACCAAAAGAGAATATGTTGGGCAAACGCGGCGAAGGCTTTGCGGTTGCGCAAACACGCCTGGGCGGTGGACGCATCCATCACGCCATGCGTACGATGGCGCAGATCAAGAAGTCCTTCGACATGATGTGTCAGCGCGCTCTGTCAAGGCGCACCAAGGGCGAAGTCCTGGCTGACAAACAGATGACCCAGGAAAAAATCGCCGACTCCTGGATTCAGATGGAGGCGTTTCGGCTGATGGTGCTGCGCACTGCCTGGCGCATCGACAGGTACAAAGACTATTTGAAGGTGCGCAAAGACATTGCCGCCATCAAGGTGATGTTACCAACGGTGTGGCATGACGTAGCCGGTCGGGCGCTACAAATCCACGGCTCCCTGGGCGTTTCGCAGGAAATGCCGTTTGCCGAACAAGTGATCGGTGCGTTCCGGCTCGGCATCGTGGATGGTCCAACGGAAGTGCACAAAGTGACGTTGGCCAGGCAAGTCCTGCGGGATTACGCTCCTTACAATGGGTTGTTCCCACCGGGTCATTTGCCGGCCGTACGCGAACTGGCCCGGCAGAAATACGCCGACCTCATCGAGCATGAAGTGGGTAACGCCTAAAGCACCCAAGGGCATGCTTTGCCTTGGGCGCGTCCCGCGCCCCTCAGGTGCGAAGTGTCAGGCCTCCATCCACGGTTAGACCGTGACCCGTCACAAATCCAGCATCATCGGATGCGAGGAATAACACTGCCCGGGCCAGGTCTATCGGCTGACCAAGGCGGCGCAGTGCCGCCTTCTTCGCCCAGATGGCGGCGATGCTTGGGTCGGAAAAGCCTTCTTTGGTCATACCCGTCAGGATGGCGCCGGGTTCCACATAGTTTGCCGTGATCCCGTACTTGCCGAGATCCAAGGCCAAGGTGCGGACAAGTCCACCGATGCCGGCTTTGGATGCGCAATAGGCCGCCAAGCCGTAGTCCGTCATGCGTGCCATGACCGACGCGGTAAAGATGATTCTGGGCGCGGCGCTTTGTTTAAGCGCAGGCACGGCTGCGCGCGTCAGCTTGTAGCCCGCTGTGAGGTTGACGTCGATCACCCTCTCCCAGATGTCATCAGTCATCTCGTCAAACTTTGCACGGCCGGATACGCCGGCGTTGTTATAGAGAATATCGATACCGCCGTGCGCATTCAGCGCTTGCGCAACAACTGCCTCGGCAGCCTCGGCTGCGGAGAGGTCCTGTTCGCACAAGACGATGTTACTGGCGCCGGCATAGGTCTCCGCCATGCCCGTCTCGGGTCGGTCGACTGCCAATACACGCGCGCCTTCCTCCGCGAACAATGTAGCCGTGGCGTGACCAATTCCGGAGGCCGCTCCGGTGACGATGGCACTACGTCCATTTAGTCTCATGCGTAATTACTCCTCTGGCGCGGCTGGGGTCGGCGCAACAATATCGAACTGCATATCAAAGTGATCAAGCATTGCGAACAGGTCACTTACCACGTCAACGTCGCCCGTGATCCTGACGGCGCCGCTTGCGATGGCTTCGGCGACAGAAAACTTGTTGACAACCAGATGCACGAGCGTCTCGCGTGTCAGTTCGACGCTTGCATCTGGTGAGTCCGGACGTTTGCCCACGATCTGGGTCAGAGTTTCGTTACACAGCGTCTGACAAACAACTTCACTGCGGTCAGTCAGGTCCCACACAATCTGCCAGCGCTTGTGTAACGCCTTCTGAGCGTCCAGTCGAACGGCGATGAAGTCAAACAACGAACCGGTGGATACCGCGGCCAGCAGGTCCGGACTGAGGATTGGGCGCGGTGGTAGTTGCAACACGCCTTCGCGCAATTCCTGCGCGGCATACAGATACGCGTTTCGCCAGGTAGCAGATTCCGCCTGGTAACCAAGTTGATCAAACGCGCATGCGGCCAGTTCCCGTGCGCTCTGCAGATCGGGTTGGGCGAACAACACATGGTAAAGAACTTGCGCGACCCAGCGATATTCACCGTTGTCGTAGTCCTCTTGGGCGCGGGCGACCACTTCCTCTGCGCCACCCATGTAGCTCAGGTATTTTTCCGCCGCGTCGCGTGGCGGTAATGGGTTTAGGTTGGCCGGGTGCCCGTCGTACCAACTGAGGTAACGTTGGAATACGGCCTTCGAGTTGTGACTGACCGTGCCGTAGTAACCGCGCGTGCGCCAGTTCTGCGCGAGTGAGGGTGGGACGTCCAACACCTCGGCGATTTCGGTTGGTCGCATGCCCAGGTTCATCATGCGCACGGTCTGGTCATGAATGAACTTGTACAGATCGCGTTGCTGCTCCAGAAACTCGATCACCTCCTGACGTCCCCACGTTGGCCAGTGGTGTTGGCAGATGAGGACGTCGGTCTGATCGCCAAAGCGCTCCACGGCGTCAGCCAGGTAATGTGACCATAATCGCGGGTCTCGCACTTCCGATCCGCGTAGCGGGCAGAAGTTGTGCAACAGCGGTGTCGCGTTTTCGGCCATGTTCAATACGCCCAGTTCGGGAAAGAACATGTGCATCTCGGCTGGAGCCTCGGTGCCGGGGGCGAGATGGAACTGTACTTCCAAGCCGTCGATGTGATGCGTCTCAACCGCTTCTTTGATAATGCGCGTAGGCTCGATCAGGCTCACCGTCCCGCGCGCGGTGACCTTGCCTAGCCCCGCGTCTACCTGGCCGTGGGGGCCTGGTTTCAACAAAGGTCCAAACTGAAACTGTGCGCGCCGTGTCATTGCATTACCCGCCAGCACGTTCTCGCCACCCACTGCTTCCAGGAATCCATCCGGCGCAAACACGTCTGCCTTACCGGCCGCAACGTCATCCGCGTCCAAGACACCTTTGGCGCCACCAAAATGGTCGACGTGACTGTGCGTGTACATCAGCGCGGAGACGGGCTTGCGCGCGCGATGCTGGTAATAGAGCTCCAGGCCCGCCTCGGCAACTTCCGCAGTTGTCAGACAATCGATGATGACAATGCTGTTGTCTGCCTCGACGATGGTCATGTTAGCGAGATCAATGCCGCGTACTTGATAGACCCGCTCGGCGACCTTGAACAACCCGTTGGCCATGTTCAGGCGCGCCATACGCAGCAGACTCGGGTTGACCGAGGCGATGTCTGCGTCGCCTTCGAGGAACGCGTAGTCCTGCAGGTTCCAGACCACGCGACCCCGTGCGTTTTTTACAAGTCCGTCGTCCGGAATTGCCGCGATCAAACCGCGGCTTGCCAGCTCAAAATCATGTGCGTCATCAAAGTTGAGCCGCTCGGCAAAGCGGGTGTTGGCGAGTCTGGTGTGCGTGGTGGCGGCGCTGGGAGAAGGCTTTTCCGTGGACATGATCTGACGGTTATATGCGAGTTCAGGCGTCGCATTCTGACACACCCATACGGGTGCTCTGGCTCAAGGCCTTATCGTTACCTTGCCGTCGTCCCGATCTGCCTGAGTCAGCTCGACCTTGCGGTCGGCTGGGGCGCCATACCCAGCGCCGCCCGGTGTCTCCAGCCGAACCGTATCACCAGCGTGCACCTTTAGAGCGGACTGTCGCGGTTCCATGATGCGTTCGTCCGCCTGGCCCCGGTTCAGAATCACTCTGCAATGGCTGCCCGGTCCACCCCCGGACGCCCCTTCAGCTTGGGTCACATAACTGTCGGCGCGGGCACTGAATGTCGTGTGGTCATCCAGGATGCGAACTTCTCTCGCGATGCCGAGTCCACCGCGAAAAGTGCCTGCGCCACCGGAGTCGGGCATCAGTGCATACTCTTCAACCCGCAGGGGGTATTCCAACTCCACCGCCTCGATGGGCATGTTGAGCGAGTTAGTGATGTGGACGTGTGCGGCGTCCATGCCATCGCGGTCCGCCAGCGCGCCGTTACCGCCCCCAATAGTTTCCAGATACACATAGGTTGAGCCTGCCGTGTCCGTTGTGGGCTGCGGTCGTTTGCCTGAGAAAACTATCGCGGCCAGCACATCGTGACTGTCAGCCATCGCCCGGTCCAAGGGAAGGAAGTTTCGAAACGCTCAAAAAATTGCACCAGCCAGCTTCTGGCAGGTGGTGGTGCGTGCGCCGACGGCGGCAGGAAAATGTGGATTGAGAATCGTGCCCTGCGGTATGTCGATTCTGAGCGCATCAAACAGCCCGGAGTTGGGCGGTAATGATGGATCCAGTAGCGCTTTGATTGCGTAAGCGACTGTTGCCGCAACACCACTCGGCATCACGTTGTAGCTGCCGCGCGACTGTGGTCCCGTGCCGGTAAAGTCCAGCGTGAGCGCGTCGCCGTTGACATTGACGGAAGCGACGATCGGTAGTGGGTCGCCGCCCATGCCGTCGTGGTCCATCCACGTCGTATGTTGGTATTGACCATCTGGCAGCCGGGAAACTCTCGACTTGAGGCGGGCCGCTGTATACGTGATTAGGTCGTTTACCGCCGCGCCGGTGACGTCCGAACCCAGACGTTGCACCAACGCCTGCATGCACTCCGCGCCCCGTTCGTTTGTGGCGATCTGAACGCGCAGATCCAAATCACGTTCCTCTGGCTCGCGCGAGTTCTGAGCGATAAGGCGCGTAACACCGTCATCAACAACACCAGCCCGCGCAACCTGCGTAGGCGGGATGCGAATGCCTTCCGCAAAGATGCTGCCGGCCGCGTGACTGATTGAGCCTGGCGTGGGGCCGCCGACGTCCGCGTGATGCCCAAGATTTGCCGCGAAGAATCGCACCTCATCTGCTACAAAAATGGGCGTGATGATCGCGATGTCGGGCAGGTGTGTGCCTCCGGCAAGATATGCGTCGTTGCACACAAACGCGTCGCCGGGCTGCATGTCTGCAAGCGGGTAGTAGCGCAGCAGTGCTTCCACGCCACCTAACAACGAGCCCAGATGAATGGGAATGTGCGCAGCTTGAGCAATTAGCCGTGCCTTTGCATCAAACAAGGCGACGGAACAATCCCTGCGCTCCTTGATGTTAGGAGAAAACGAGCTGCGCACCAGCTGCGCTCCCATCTCTTCGGTGATCGCCAGCAGCCTGTGACTGAATACCTCCATCTGCACTGCGTCGTTCAGCGTGGTCATGAGGGCGAGCCTGTCGAGACGTCCAGCACCAGATTGCGCCAACCGTCCACGCGCAATTGATCGTGAGGCCCAAGATAGACGGTAGAACTCATCTCTTCGATGATGGCGGGCCCGACCAGGTCGTGGCCCGGCTTTAGTTCATCACGCTTATAGACAGGTGTTGGTTGCCAGCCTGTCTCGTCATGGAAGACTTGGCGCACATTGTGTGGCGCAGGAGTTGACAAAGTGTCGATGCTTACCGCTGTCAGGGGTGACTTGGGCACCTTCGCAACCGCCACAAGCCGACAGTTTACCAACGTGACCCCACGCGACGGTATCGCGTAGCCGTAAGAGGCTTTGTGGGCTGCATGGAATCGTTCGACAAAGATGGTTGCGGACAAATTGCCATCCGGGACCTCGACTGCAACTTCAAAACTCTGCCCCGTGTAGCGCGCATCTATCGAATAGTGGAGCTGGCGGTCGCCGGTGGCGACGTCGTGAGCATCAAACCACGCGACCGCTCGTTTGGTGAGTTCAGAGAACGCGCTGGCCACCTCCATCCACCGCCTTTCCAGCCAATCAAGCATCAGCGTGCTGACATAATCACGGCGCATATCACTGCTCAGGATACCGCGCGCGCACAACGTTCCGGGTGAGTGCGGTACAACCACAAACCGACATTCCACCTCGCGGGCAACTGCCGTCGCCAGCAACGGCCCAGCGCCGCCATAAGCGCACAAGGTGACGTCGCGCGGATCCTGCCCGCGCTCGCTCGTCACAGCGCGAATAGCCCGCGCGATATGGGCAACCGCGACCTGCGTCGTACCGAGCGCGGCCGTTTCGACCTCGAGTTCCAACGGCCCCGCAACGTCGCGTTGCAAAACTCCACGCGCAGCGTGCTCATCCAATGGGAGGGCGCCGTTCAGAAGGCCGGCAGGATTCAGACGGCCCAGCACAACATGCGCATCCGTGATTGTTGGCCGATCGCCACCGAGCCCGTACGCGGCAGGGCCAGGATGTGCGCCCGCGCTCTCGGGACCAACCTTCAGCCCGCCGGCGTCATCCACCGAGGCGATGCTACCGCCGCCCGCGCCGATCACATGGACATCTATCATCGGCGAGCGTGTTGTGTAACCCGCGACGTCGCGCTCCATGGTCACCGCTGGTTTGGCGTCCACTATCAGTGATACGTCCGTACTGGTGCCGCCGACATCAAAAGTGACTACCGCGTCCAATTCGAGCGCGCGGGCCAGGGAGGCTGCGCCAACCACACCTGCCGCCGGCCCGGACAGGCAGGTGCGTACCGGAAATTTCCGCACCTCGTCGATTGCCATCAAGCCGCCGTTGGACTGCACAGTAAAATGTGATGCCGTGACACCGGCCTCATCCACCCGGTTGCGCAGGCGTTCCACGTACGTACCCATGCGCGGCGCCACGTAGGCATTCAATACCGTTGTGGACGTTCGTTCGAACTCGCGGAACTCGGGCGACACTTCCGATGAAACACTGATGAAAGCGTCCGGAAAGTGTTCACCGAGTGCATCTGCCAGAAGCTTTTCATGAACAGGATTACGGTAAGCGTGCAGCAGGCTGACAGCCAGGGACTCAAATTCACTAGCCTCGAGCCCCCGAACAAGTGCCGCAAGTGACTGCTGCGAGACCGCTTCCAGTACCTGCCCATCGCCGCTCACACGTTCCGATACTTCCAAGCGGCGGCGTCGAGGTGCGAGCGGCTCAGCACGTTGCACGCGGTAATCGTAAAGATGCGGCCGTGTCTGCCGCGCGATTTCCAACACGTCACGAAATCCGCGCGTGGTCACCAGTGCGGTGGAACTGCCGCGCCGCTCGATCACCATATTGGTCGCAACGGTCGTGCCGTGTCCCAGGTAACCTACATCCCCGGGCTGACGACCCGTCATCGCGATCAGTTCTACAAGCCCCTCAACAATCGCACGCGACGGGTCGTCCGGTGTCGACGGTACTTTGTGGTACCAGACTTCCTGCCCGTCTTCCGACAAGGCCATGAAGTCCGTGAAGGTACCGCCGACGTCCAGACCTACGCGGATGATCTTTTTCTGGTGTGGCGCGTCAGTGGGCATGGGTTCGTGATGGATCTGTGTATGCGGCCTGAGTCTTGACGCCGATGATCCCACATTAACGAGCGCTTGCGCAGGACGTGTGAATCCGATTTGTACTCGGCAAAGGTTGGTAGTTCAGCCTTTGTATAGCCAGCGTCTTACTCATAGATGGATTGCGCGACGTCCCAACGCGATAATGGTAGCTACCGTATTTCAGGATCCGGGCAATTCGGCGCCAGGTGCATATCAGGGTTGCCGCCTAAATCCGTCAGCATGATGTGATACGTGGGCGTGATTGCTGCCCCCATCCCGGGGCCAATCCCGGGGCAGACTCGGTACGGACACCATGCTGGGTGCGGCGTGGTGCGCTCACGTGAGACCCGGACAAACTCTTCCGCTGCTTGTGGCTCTCTTACTGATACGCAGCATGAACCGGGCGGCTTGAGAGCTAGCCCTCTTGGAAGTGGCGCGGGAAGTGGACTTTCACGAACAGGCTGTTGCTACGGTACGTATAGCAGGAGTCAATCATTTCATCTCTTAGCTCGCGGTCGGCCGGATCTTCGGCGTTCTCCTGATCACCTTCATCAACTGACCAGACCGCCTGCAACGCGGTTGTTGCCATCTGTGAAAGCATCTCCACGAGGTGCGTGCAGCCGAGAGCGCCACCTACACGCTCGCGGACACGACGGTTCCAGCCGGGGCCAATACGTAAGCCTTCAAGCGCGCCGAACGCGGGCTCAACGCCAGAGCAATAGGGATACGCGCCAACATCCATCTTGGCTTCCGCGGACTGCACGACCAGCTGGCGGTTGATGGTCAGGCGTAGCCGCAGGTCGTGTACGGGCTCGCCCGCGGAGCGATGTGAGTTGTGAAACTCGACGGTGATGGGTTTGACATCCACCAGGCGGCCCTCGATGTCGAACAAGTCATCTTCGCGGTGGTACACGTGTAAGTCCAACGTGCGGGTATGCACTTCGGTGCGCCGTTCGGCGCGAGACAGTGGCACGAATGATTCTCCTGCGTATCTTGAAAGCGCACCCGGCCCGGCCAGGTGCAGATTGGCAACCAGGTTACCGGTTTGGTCAGACCGGGCTTGTGACCTTGAAGCTCTCACGCTCGCTCAATCGCGCAAAATAGTCCGCCAGCGCAGCGTGATTCGCGACTGCCTCTTTGCCTTCCGGGAACATCTGCACACCCGCCAGCATCGGCATCAGAAAGCAGTCCGCCATGTTGAACTCATTGCTGCCAACGTGGCCGTCCGCTACCGCGGCGTCGAGCAGACCAAACATTTTTGGAAAACGCTTGATTGCAACATCGATTTTGTCGCGAATCACGTTGCCTTCCTCGTCGCGATGGAATGCGTAGGGCACCACGTAGTTGCGGAGCAGCAACTGGTCGACGGAAGTCGCCACGATCGAACACCATTGGTCCACTTTTGCCGCAGCTTGCGCGTCCGACGGGAACAGGGCAGGACCATCAAATGCTGCGTCGATGTAGCGGATGATTGCGATTGCCTCGAACAGTTCGAAGTCGCCGTGGCGCATTGCCGGAATCTGGCCTAGAGGATGTATGGCCTTGACCTCATCCGAATGGGGCAATGCGGCGATGTGCTCGTATTCGACACCTTTTTCGTGGGCCGCCATGCGCGTGGCACGGACAAAATTTGATCGGGGGAAGCCGATAATTTGCAAGGTCATGCTTAGGTCTCCTGGCATAAGCGTGCGGGCATTATGCCTGATTGGCGGGCAGGTCCTGCGATACTGTTACGGTTGGGTAGAACAGCAATTTGCATGGTCGTCGAAGTCGGTGACGTTGCCGCATCATGAGTGCGAGTTTGTCGGCAGTCGATGGGAGTAAAAAGCAGCATGTTAGGTCGTCACGTATTCATGGATAGCCTGGTCGCGCACGGCGTTGATCGAATTTTCGGTAATCCGGGGACTACGGAGAGCCCACTCATCGACAGTCTTGCGGACTATCCGGGAATCGAATACGTCGTTGCGTTACACGAGGGCGTTGCGTTGGGGGCCGCGAGTTATTACGCGCAGGCAAGCGGCATCACGGGTGTTGTGAATCTGCACGTTGCCCCGGGGTTAGGCAACGCAATCGGCATGTTGTACTGCGCGCTCAAGGCCAACTCGCCCATGATCGTGACAGCTGGCCAGCAGGATACCCGGATGCGCCTGCATGACCCCGTGCTGGGGCACGATCTGGCTGCCATGGCGGCGCCCGTTACGAAATGGAGCGTCCAGGCAGAGTCAGCGGATGAACTGGCCTTGTTGATGCACCGGGCGATCAAGGTTGCGCATACGCCGCCGGCCGGGCCTGTCTTTATCGCATTACCCATCAACGTGATGGAGCAGGACACCAATAACGGGGCGTTCGCGGCGAGTCCACTCCATCTCAAGTCGACGGCGGCGGCTGATGGTCTGTCAGCGATTGCGGCCACGCTCGCACGGGCCGAGGCACCCGCGATCGTTGTCGGTGATGACGTTGCACGTACCGGGGCCGGCGACGTTGTGACACAGGTGGCGGAGCGGATTGGTGCGTCAATTTGGTTCGAGGGATTGCGCGGCCATGCGGCCGTCGCGAGCGCCCACCCCAACGTGCGTCGTTCGTTGCCCGTGGATGCGGCTGCCATCGCCAAGACGCTGCAGTTTGCCGATGTGGTGCTGCTTGTTGGCGGCCCGTTTTTTGAGGATGTCTGGTACGCGCCAGGTCTGCCATTTGCGGCGCATACCCGGGTCGTACAAATTGAAGAGTCCGCAGAGAGACTGGGCCGGAACTTCGCCCTGGATGCCGGTGCCGTGGGTGCTCTGCAGCCCTCCGTAGCGGCCTTGTTGGATGCTTTGCCGGCACAAACACCGGCAGCTTCCGGCCGTAACGAAACCCTGGCCGCCGAAAAACAGTCGTCGCTTGAGGCGCAGACCGCACGGGAACGGGCGGCACATCGTCAACACAT
>MDTA01082824.1_pt1 | contig 15455 bp, 13 predicted proteins | sample 811151 | NCBI WGS metagenome assembly MDTA01 (sample SAMN05326648, study PRJNA326480) | marine metagenome | isolation source: seawater | place: Indian Ocean: South | collected 2010 | reverse complement strand
CCGCACGGGTATTTTTCAGTTCCAAGTACCTTTATGCTCGTTGGTATGGAACTAGAAAATGGACCAGTTATTGGTGGTACTATACCTGGTATTCCTGCCATACTAATTGGTCGAAATAAGACCATTGGTTGGGGGTTGTCAAACGCATATATCGACGACCAAGACCTATATATTGAGAAAATGAATCCAGAAAATAAACGTGAATATTATACGTCATCTGGGTTGGCAAAGGTGTCTGAAGAAAATGAGATAATTAATATAAAGGGGGAAAAACCGATCACACTCAGCATACTTAAAACAAGGAACGGACCAATTTTACCGCAAAACATATATGGTGTCAGATCAATTCGTCCAGAAGGCCATGAAATTTCGATAAATTGGACTGGCCTGAGCTCGAAAGATAGATCAATTGAGTCTTTTATATCTCTTATGAGATCTTCTACAATTGAAGAGGCAACAAGAAATTTATCACTTTTGACCGTTCCCGGACAAAATATTTTACTTGCAGACAAAGAAAACATTGGAATTTTCATGGGTGGTGCGGTTCCAAACCGTAATCCATTGCATAAAACTAGAGGTAAAATACCCTCTCTTGGTTGGCATGATGAAAATTACTGGAGAGGTATGCTGCCATTTGAAACCAATCCATCGACTTCCAATCCCGATTCAGGGATACTTGTTAATACGAATAACAAGATAATAGAACGAAGTTTTCCAAACCATATCAGTTTTGACTGGGGTGATAGTCAGAGAATTATCCGCGCAAAAAATCTTTTAGAAAAAAGACAGTTTCATACCACGAATAGCTTTATTGAGATCCAAAATGATACTGTATCAGTGTCCGCAAGAATACTTTTACCCTTACTTGCAAAAAATCTTTGGTTCAAAAATAAAAATTTTGATGGAATGCAAATGCCAAAACTTGTTGAAGAATCTTTAGAAATTTTATCAGAATGGAATGGCGATATGGACCAAAACCTTATTGCCCCATTAATATACGTCGGTTGGGCAAAAGAGTTCCAAAAGAGTGTAATGAATGATGAGTTAGGAGATCTGTATGCAGAGTTTAAAAACATTAACCCTCTTTTTCTAGAACGAGTTTTGCGGAACAAAAAGGGTGCAGCATCATGGTGTGATATAATTCAAACAGAAAAGATCGAGACCTGCGATTATATCTCTCAGCAATCACTCATGAATGCTATCCTGAAATTGGAAAAAAAGTTTGGTTCAGATATAATGTCTTGGCGCTGGGGGGAGGCTCATATTGCGATACATAAATCAAAAACTTTTAAAAAATGGCCATTTTTGGCCTTGTTTACTAATATAATCCATGAAGCTTCTGGGGGAAGTAACACCTTGCTGATGTCTAGGTTGGTGGACCCTCAAAACGAATTGTATGGTGCAAATTATGGAAGTACCTTAAGGGCAGTCTATGATTTTTCGAGCGACGACTCAGCTTTATTTATAATTTCAACCGGACAAAGCGGTCATTTTTTGTCCCGTCACTACGATGATCAATCAATACTTTGGCAAAAACAAGAATATTTATCGCTCAAATTGAGTATAAATTCAAAAATTGGAGCTCCAGTAGGAAGCTTAACGTTTCATCCAAACCTCAAAAGTAAATTAATTGAATAACCTATGGCAATCTTTTAAGGCATTTACTAACAGATCGACTTCATCTTCCGTATTATACAGAGCGAAAGAAGCTCTGCAGCTTGCGGTTATACCCAAAAAATCCATAAGTGGCTGGGCGCAATGGTGACCGGCCCTCACTGCTATTCCTTTTCTATCTAGTATGGTAGAGATATCGTGTGGATGAGCTTGCCCTTGGATATTAAATGAAAATATTGCTCCTCTATCTCTTGTGCTTCCATGCACCTCTAGCCAATCAAGGCTTTCAAACTTGTCTAACGTATATTCGGTCAACCGTTTTTCATGCCGTGTTATATTTTCAAAGCCAATTTCTTCAATAAAATCTAAAGCAGCGCCTAAACCAATCATCTCGACGATTCCTGGTGTCCCAGCCTCGAACTTGTGAGGGGCAATATTATATGTTATTTTATCTCGTCCAACTTCATTAATCATCGATCCACCACCCATAAAGGGTACCATCTCATCCAACCTAGGTCTCCTGATATATATTGCTCCTGAACCAGACGGTCCATACAATTTGTGGCCGGTTACACAATAAAAATCGCAACCAATATCCATCACGTCAATCTTCATGTGAGCTGCAGCCTGCGACCCATCAACCAAAACTGGAATATTGTGTGTTTCTGACGAGTTACAAATTGTTTTTAAATCTAAAATAGAACCAAGAACATTCGACATCTGCGTCAAAGCAATCAATTTTGTGTTTTTTGTAATCTTCTCATAAATGTCAGCGGGCTCGATGGAGCCATCACTTCTTGGCTCAACCCATTTTAAAACAACACCAAGTCGCTCTCTCAAGAAGTGCCACGGCACTATATTGGCATGATGCTCTAAAACGGATAATATTATCTCATCTCCCTTTTCAAGGTTCTTCGTTCCCCATCCGTAAGAAACCAAGTTTAAAGCCTCTGTCGTTCCGGAGGTAAAAATAATCTCATCATCAAATTCTGCACCAAGAAACTCTTTTATCTTGTTTCTTACGGCCTCGTAGTTATCGGTAGCTAAGTTCGACAAGTAATGAAGTCCCCTATGCACATTAGCATACTCAGATGCGTAAGCCGTATTAATACTTTCCAAGACTTTTTTTGGTTTTTGAGCCGAAGCGCCATTATCCAAGTAACAAAGCGTCTTTCCATGTATTTTTTTCTCAAGAATAGGAAACTCTTTTCTGATTTGAGCCAAGTCAGTCATGGAACACTCCAAACAATTACAAAACTAGTACACGATATTAAATAAGGTTAATATTAAAAGACTCAAGCCCAGGCCAACAAAAAAAGTTAAAATCGTGCTTTGAAAACCGTGTATTGCCGCTGCCATTGACGCAAAAGCCCATAAAGACCAGATTACGCCCGGAATAAGAATGACAAAAGCCAATATCAATGATATCGGCAAAAGAATTATTTGAAATAGCTTTAATATTAGCAAAACAAATTCTATCCATATTACACAAACGAAGGCATCAAAAAACTTTCCCAACCCACCAAAAACTTTTCCACCCAAAGTTATTAAAGCAGAGAATAGTAGCATTTGTAACATTTGATTTGCAGTAAAGAAAATCGGCTGTATCGACATCATATAAGTAAACAGCTCCTCTAATACCAAATTATTATTTAATTCAACGTCGGTTACTTGTTTCGAGAGCAGTTTCAAAAAAAAGTAAGTTAAGATAGTACTGCAAATTGCCACAAAAAAACCTGCTTGGACAACGTGAGACTCATCCAATTTAAAACTAAGTATCTTTGAGGCTGCCGACCTCGGATTGACTATTGTCTCGTTTATAAGTTTTCGTGATTCAAACAACTCCATAGCTCCCATCGAAAAAAATTGATAGTTCCCAACACAATATCATACTCGCCATAAAGATGAACAAAGGGTAATGAGACTCAAACTTTTCTGATGCCGCTATAATGGATGAGATTATCCAAACAACGATCAGGCCTAATATTATGTTAAGAAAATGTATGTAATCGCTATTGTTAAGCAGTCCTTTAAATAAGCCATTCAAAAATAACATTGGTGCAGAGACGTTAAATGCCCAAAGCATTGCAAACCTAGACTCGTAAAAGGAACCCTGTCCTCCAAACAACAAAAGTACTATATGGAGTGTCGCCGCTAAGAAGTATAAAAACAGAGGAACAAAAAAAATTGTAATGAAAAGAAGGATACCCAAATATGTTCCATAGTGTACATCAACTGCTCCAGTTGACAATTTTACCAATTCAGATGGGACATTGGAAAGAAACAATATTATTGAACTCGAAAAGGCCAAAAACAGACTTCCACGCTCTCCGTTAACCTGCCTTCTCTTGATAAAATAAGACTCAGAAAAGTTCTTGTAAGCAGAGAGTATTTCTAAAATCAAGCTTCCCTTTCTCGTTTGCCAAATAATATTATTCAAGCCTTAGCTCCAATTTCTTAGTAACAAGAGATCTAACCTCATCAGCTAGCTTATCATCTTCAAGTTCAGCGATCGCTTCATCTAGAAATGCAAAAACAAGCATTCTTTGAGCATCATGTTTTTCAATACCTCTAGAGGTCAAATAAAATAAAGAATCCTCATCCAATGCTCCAGACGTTGAACCGTGGGAGCATACAACATCATCTGCATATATCTCAAGTTCCGGTTTTACCAAAAATCGACTGTCACTATCAATAAGCAATCCTTTGCTTATCTGATAGCCATCAGTCTTTTGCGCTTTTGCGTTTACAAATATTTTTCCTTGAAATGTCCCTATTGCACGGTTAGATAATACCTTTTTAAAAACTTGACGGCTTTCACACTGCTCCTCCAAATGTTCAACATAAACAATATCTTCTTGGCAGTTTTCATCAACTCCAATACATGCCCCAGCTAAAGACACTTCAGATTTTAATCCTTGTAGCGAGACCCATATCTCACTTCGAAAAAATGGATTTTTAAAAGCGAGTGAAAACTCCTTGTAAACACTTTTATATGCTTGTTGTACAAAAACGCTCGTTAGGATGTGTGATTGGGAACAATCTTCAAAAAACCTTATGTGATCTAATCTCGCTTCAGACAGTATATCTATTTCCATCAAACAGTTTGTTCTAAAACCACAAGCCCCATTTTCAATTAAAGTCAATTTGGCACCAGGATCAAGTTTTATGAGATTATGAATAAGTGAGTCCGATAACCTAGTTGTCATCTCATAATGAATGTGTAATTTACATTCCTTACCAGCCTTTATGCGTACAAGAACTCCCTCAGATGCACCAGCTGTATTATAAGCAGCAAATCCGTTGGGTCTCTTTTTCTGACTTTTTTCTTCTAATTTTCCATAGAGATCTTCTACCCATTTTAATTGAGATAGATCTTCCTGTTGCAGATCGCATATTTCCAAATCGTCGCCACTGGTTAAATCAGATGCCTGTCTATCCAGTACACCATCGACAAAGAATATATTTCTCCACCCTGCTCGAATCTGCGGCTCAGAGCTACTCTGGAAACTAGCCGTATTTTTTTTGTCAGATAGACTAATGAAAGTCTCTGGAGACATAAATCTCCAATACTCATCGGTAGCCCTAGGCAAACCTGTTTGTTTAAAAGTCTCAAAAGAAACCTCCCGCGCTTGTGTCAATACTTTGTTTTTAACGAAGTCACTTTTCTTCTTGATCAAAAAGTTTAAAGCATCATCAAAATAATGTGTGATTTCATTGCTCATTTACTACTCACTTATTTCAAATCTTCGTATCCATTTTTTTCAACATGAAGTGCCAAATCGGATCCTCCAGTACGTACGATTTTACCATCTACCATTATATGAACAAAATCTGGCGTAATATGATTTAAAAGCCTTTGATAATGGGTAATGATTAAAAATGATCGATTTCCGTCTTTCAATTTGTTAACACCATCAGCAACAATTTTCATGGCATCAACGTCTAAACCGCTATCAGTTTCATCTAGAATGCACATTGAAGGCTCTAAAACGCTCATCTGTAATATCTCATTTCTTTTCTTTTCTCCACCGGAAAAGCCGACGTTTACGAACCTTTTGAGCATGCTGGGATCCATTTTGAGGATATCTGCACGATTTCTCACCACCTTGAGGAACTCAGCGGCATTTAACTCAGTTTCCCCCCTGCGTCGCTTTTGAGCATTAAGTGCAGTTCTCAAAAAAGTTAGATTTCCGACTCCTTGAATCTCAACAGGGTACTGAAAAGCCAAAAATAGTCCAGCAGCAGCTCTTTCCTCAGGTTCACTATCCAAGATTTCTAATTTATTAAATGTCACCTTACCCTTAGTTACAGCATAGCCTGATTTGCCCGCCAGAACATAAGACATTGTAGATTTTCCTGAGCCATTAGGACCCATAATTGCGTGAACCTCGCCGGGGCCAATTGAAAGACTAATTCCTTTCAATATTTCTTTGCTCTCATCCTCAAGCTGGACATGTAGATTATCTATTTCAAACATTTTAATTTCTTTCAAATTTAGCCAACAGATCCCTCTAATGATATTGCTACCAATTTTTGAGCTTCCATTGCGAATTCCATAGGTAAGACTTGTAAAACTTCTTTACAAAACCCATTAACAACCAATGCTACGGCTTCCTCTTCATCAATCCCTCTTTGTCGACAATAAAAAAGCTGATCTTCATCAACTTTGGAGGTAGTTGCCTCATGCTCAACTTTGGCGGAATTATTCTTCGTTTCAATGTAAGGAACAGTATGTGCTCCACATTTGTTTCCTATCAACAAGCTATCACATTGCGTGTGGTTTCTACTATTTGTTGCGTTTGGATGTATTGAGACAAGCCCTCTATACGTATTTTGAGCTTTACCCGCGGAGATACCTTTCGACACTATTCTGCTTCTCGTATTCTTTCCTAAATGCATCATTTTTGTTCCAGTATCCGCCTGCTGCATGTTATTGGCTATCGCTATAGAATAAAATTCTCCCTGGCTGTTATCCCCTCTCAAAGTGCAAGACGGATATTTCCAGGTTATTGCTGAACCAGTTTCAACTTGGGTCCACATTACTTTAGACCTAGCACCTCGGCAATCAGCGCGCTTGGTTACAAAATTATATATGCCGCCTTTTCCGTCCTGATCACCAGGATACCAATTTTGAACCGTCGAGTATTTAATTTCAGAGTCTTTCAAAAGTACAAGTTCAACTACCGCTGCATGCAATTGATTATCATCTCTTTGAGGTGCAGTACATCCCTCGAGATAGCTAACATAAGAGCCTTCGTCTGCTATGATTAATGTTCTTTCAAATTGACCGGTATTCTCGGCATTAATTCTAAAATAGGTGGAAAGCTCCATCGGACACTTCACTCCTTTAGGAATATAAACAAACGAGCCAGCGGAAAATACTGCTGAATTCAAAGTGGCAAAATAATTATCAGTTATCGGCACTACAGATCCCAAATATTTTTTAACTAGCTCTGGATGATCATTAATTGCTTCCGAAATTGAACAAAAAATCACCCCGGACGCAGCCAGTTCATCTCTAAATGTAGTCCCCACTGAGACACTGTCAAAGACAGCATCAATTGCAATATTTGACGCAGCGCCATTCGGACTATCAGTACTTTTCTTTTCGACGCCTGCAAGTAATTCTTGCTCTTGTAATGGTATACCTAATTTTTTATAAACCTCCAATAGCTTTGGGTCTACATCATCAAGTGATTTTGGCTTTTCCTTTAAAGACTGGGGTTTTGCATAATAATATAAGTCCTGATAATTAATTGGTGGATAATTTACCATCGCCCAATCGGGCTCTTTTAGTTTTGTCCAACGCCTGTAAGCTTTGAGACGCCAATCCGTCATCCATTTTGGTTCATTATTTTTTTTCGATATTAATCTAACAATGTCCTCTGATATGCCTTTTGGAGCAAACTCCGTCTCTATATCTGAGACAAACCCATACTTGTATTGGCTACCCACGGACTGGACAGTTTCAATTGTCTCCTTGTCAACTGCTTCTCTACTATATTCGTCTAATCCAACCATTTTTTGCCTACCTTTATTAATTACCTTACCAAGCTAAGTCACTTTTTTTATGCATACTACCGCTAGTATCAAACTGGCATTTCATCTACTTTTCCTTTCCTAACAATATAAGGCAGACTCATGCTACATTCAACTTTCGACCAGTGTAGATTTTGGACCAATGGCCCAAAAAAAGCTCAATATCTTTTTTTTTGGTTGTCATAGGCAGAGAGACCCTAATTCCAGATTGAGCATATTCTTCATCATACCCCATTTCTTCCAAAATTTTACTTTTTGATACCTTGCCACTAGAGCAAGCAGAACCTGCAGATACTGCAAAACCAGCCAAATCCATTTGAATAACTTGGTTTTCGGAAGCCCATCCTGGGGTAGCGAAGTAAGAAGTATTCGGCAATCTATCAACCTTTTTCCCCACAATTGCTATGTTTGCATTCATATTTAAAAGTTCACATTCTAAATAATCTCTTAATTCTCTTATATATTCCCACTCTCCGTCATCTAAAAATTCCTTTATAGCCTCCATTGCTGCACCAAAACCTACAATAGCAAGTATATTTTCGGTACCCGACCTGCGACCCATTTCTTGACCACCACCTTTTATTTGCGGATTAAATTGTAGTTTTGGGTCTGTTACAACGGCTCCGACCCCGGTAGGGCCTCCAATTTTATGAGCTGATAAAACTGCAGATTTTAAGTCTGACTTTCGAAACGAAAAATCAATTTTTCCAATAGCTTGCACCACATCGCTCATGTAAAGTCCACCAGAAATATTTTGTATAATACCTGTTTCTGAGTTAGCTAGCTGAACGGTACTATTCCCAAAATCATCAATTTGAACCATACCTCTTTGATCTATTTTAAGCATCTGGTTACACCAGGCTGACACACAAGGATGCTCTATTTTTGCACAACTTATTTGGTTATCTCTCAGCAAGAGCGCAGAACTTTCACTAGCTCCAGACGTAAATGTTATGTTCTCTGGTTCTGCGTCAATGGCCAAAGCTATCTGCTCTCGGGCCGTTTCAATTAAGCCTCTCACTCTTCGTCCCTCATGATGTACGGCACTTGGATTTCCAATTTCGTCTAGTACCTTTTTTAAGGCAACCTTACATCTATCACTCATGGGTGAGGTGGAATTATTGTCAAGATAAACTCTCTTGCTGATCATTCATCAACCAACTTTACAAAAGTTGGGACTGCCGGACAAGGCATCATTTGATCATAAATTACATCCGATAGTCTCGTCTGATGAATAAAAACGTAAACATTTGCAGATAGTTGTTCCCATAATTTATCTGCCAATTTATGCGCTTTACTCTCAACATTTGTCAGTTTTGCACCAGCGCCAGATGATAAAGCACTCATACCCTCATCAACTGCATACAAAATTTCGGATATTCTAATGTTTTCAGGCATCTTCGCAAGCTTATATCCGCCACTGGGGCCCCTTACTGACGCAACTATTTTAGCTCTTCGTAATTTTACAAAAAGCTGCTCCAGATAAGCTAAAGACAAGTCTTGGCGTTCCGAAATTTCAACCAAATTGACCAAACGATTTGATCCATTAAGAACAAGATCAACTAAAGCTACCATGGCGTATCGGCCTTTCGTGCTAAGCTTCATTATCTTAAAACTCCAGAACAGTTGACGAATACTTCCTAACACTTTATTCACCATACAGAAATTAAGTGTTTTAAAAATTAGAATCATTCTAAACTATGCGTGATCAATGGTCAAGCAAAGCACCAATCGGAGGTTTGTATGCCTGAGGTGATTTTCCCGGGTCCTGAGGGTCGTCTTGAAGGACGGTTCCACCCACAAAAGAGTAACGACGCCCCCATTGCTATTATTCTTCATCCCCAATCAAACTTAGGAGGTAGTATGAATAACAAAGTGGTTTATAACTTACATTATACATTTTTTAATCTGGGGTTTTCGTGTTTAAGGTTTAATTTTAGAGGCGTTGGTAGAAGCCAAGGTGAATTTGACCAAGGAGTTGGCGAACTGTCAGATGCTGCCGCAGCACTAGACTATCTCCAAACACAAATTCCTAGTGCAAAGGCATGCTGGGTAGCTGGATTTTCATTTGGGGCTTGGATTGCAATGCAACTTTTAATGAGAAGACCAGAAGTTACAGGATTTATTGCAGCGGCTCCACCCGCTAATGATCACGACTTCAGCTTCCTAGCACCTTGCCCTTCGTCAGGCTTACTAATAAATGGCGAACTGGATAAAGTAGTTCCACCAGACGATGTGAAAAGCTTAGCAGAAAAGTTAAAACTTCAGAAAGGTATAACTGTAACACATGAAATTATTGAAGGAGCTAATCACTTTTTTGACCCTGGTATAGAAACGATGGTTTCAAAGGTTGAATCTTATGTTAAAAAACGTATGACAGAAAACTCAAGATAAACAGGTAATTCAAGCAATATGTCTTTTAGTCCAAAAAGTGAATTCTTAAATATTATTAACGATCGAGGTTTCATTCACGATAGCACAGATTTGGGCGAATTAGATAAACTTTTTCAGAAGAAACGTGTTGTCGGTTACATTGGTTACGATGCAACAGCAAAAAGCTTGCATGTCGGGCATCTTGTCCCATTAATGATGCTAAGATGGTTACAAAAATGTGGCCACTGCCCAATAACACTTATGGGCGGAGGAACAACCAAAGTCGGTGACCCCTCATTCAGATCTGAGGAGCGCCCTATCCTCTCCGATAAAGAAATTAAGGACAATATGGCTAGTTTAAAGTCAGTATTTAGAAATTATTTAAGTTATGAGAATAGTGAGAACGCCGCATTAATGATCAACAATGCCAACTGGCTGGAAAAGATTAATTATTTAGATTTTCTTAGGACCATTGGTAAGTATTTCAGTGTAAACCGCATGCTCTCCTTTGAGTCCGTAAAATCCAGGATAGATCGCCAACAGTCCTTATCGTTTCTTGAGTTTAATTACATGATTTTACAAGCTTTCGATTTTTTGGAGCTCAAGAAACGTTACGATTGTACTGTCCAATTCGGAGGATCTGATCAATGGGGAAACATAGTAAACGGTATCGAGCTTACACGCCGAGTATTGGATAAACATGTGTTTGGGTTAACCTGTCCTCTTCTCTCAACATCATCTGGACTAAAAATGGGTAAAACTCAGAATGGGGCGATTTGGTTAAATGAAAGCCTAACCTCAGCATACGATTTTTGGCAATTTTGGCGCAACACTGAGGATAGAGACGTAGGAAGATTTATGAAACTATTCACCGAGATCCCATTAGAGGAGTGCAACCATGTTGAAAAGTTATCAGGATCAGAAATAAATGAAGCAAAAATTATTTTGGCAACTGAAGTTACGGCTTTGTGTCACGGTAGAGAAAAAGCAGAAAATGCTCGGATTACCGCTGCAAAAGTTTTTTCTGAAGGCACCATTGGCGACGCTCTTCCAACATTTGCTCTTACGAAAAGTGATTTTGTAAATGACTTATCCATCGCTCATCTTTTCATAAAAAGTGGTCTCGCATCCTCGGGAAAAGAATTTAAACGCTTGATTGCCAATGGAGGCTTAAAAATTGACGGTAAAGATTTAACTCGTCAGGATTTAAAACTATCAGATATAGATACTTCCGAAGTCATCAAACTCTCGGTTGGTAAAAAGCGCCACGCTTTAATCAAAATTTCCCCTGACTGAGATAGCGTTTATTCCACAATCTCCGCCATTTCAATGTAATCAGGTGATGATACAGCTCCGTTTTGACTGGTATTACCTTTTTTTATTTTCATAACAATATCCATACCTTTCGTAACACGACCTATCACGGTGTATTTGCCGTCAAGGTGAGGCGCTGGTGCAAACATAATAAAGAATTGGCTATTTGCAGAGTTCGGATCCCTAGACCTCGCCATACCTACCGTCCCTCGAGAAAAAGACTCGGAAGAAAATTCTTCGACCAGGTTAGTATATTTTGAGCCACCCATTCCAACCATCTCGGGTTTAAAATTAGCAATATTTCCGTATTTCACATCTCCAGTTTGAGCCATAAAGCCATCAATCACGCGATGGAAAACCACCCCATTATATGCTCCTTCTCGTGCAAGCTTCTTGATTCTCTGGGTGTGTATCGGGGCATCAACTTCATTCAATTCGATTTCAATAATTCCATTTGCATCTCCTTTAACATGTAAACGCATCCGCTTCTCAGCAAAGGCGAACGTACTATGAAGTATAAAAATTGAGCATAAAAATACCAATAGTGCCTTGGATAGCGTTAATTCAAATAAATTTGTATGTGGCTTAGTCATTATTTTACCTCAACTTTAAGCATATGGTCGGGATTATCGACAGTGCCATTATCTGATTGATCTCCTTTCGCGATCTTATCAACAAACTCCATACCCTCGCTAACTCTTCCAAAGACGGTATATTGACCGTTTAGAAAATGGCCATCCTCAAACATTATGAAAAATTGACTGTTTGCAGAATTTGGATCTTGAGATCTGGCCATCCCAAGAACCCCCCTATCAAACGGAAGTTTTGAAAATTCAGCGGGCAGATTGTCATAGTCAGAGCCACCCGTGCCAGCTCGGGATTTATTCCAACCACGTTTGATATTACCATTCTCAACATCACCAGTCTGTGCCATAAAACCATCAATAACACGATGAAAAACCACATTGTCGTACTTTCCCTCCTTTGCGAGGGTAGCCACCCTTTCAACATGTTTTGGTGCGACATCAGGAAGTAATACAACTTTTACCAAACCATCCTTCAAAGTTATTTCTAAGCTTGAGTAGGTACTTTTATTCTCTGACATGTGCTTTCCTTGCGCTTTAAAATTTTCTAACAATTCATTTTTTTTTCTAACATTCTTACGACATTTTTTGGTACAAAGTTACCAATCTCACCGCCCATCCGTGCGATTTCTTTAACAAGTTTTGAAGAAATGGCCTGATGGTTTGCATCTGCCATCAAAAATACTGTTTCAATACTATCGTTCAATGCACGATTCATACTTACCATTTGAAACTCATATTCAAAATCAGAAACAGCACGCAACCCGCGAAAAATCAATGATGCTTTCACATCTCGAGCAAAGTCAATAAGCAACTTTTCGAAGGGATGAACAACGATGTCTACCTTTAAATTTTCTGCGATAATGTCGACCTGGTCGCTTATCATCTGAACTCGCTCTTTTACTGGAAACAGTGGGTTTTTATCTTTGTTAATCGCCACTCCAAGTACTAGCCTATCAACCAAGCTAGCAGCGCGACCAATTATATCGATATGTCCAAACGTAATTGGATCAAAAGTCCCCGGATATAACCCAACTCTCATAGAATCCCCTGTTCAATCTAAGTTAGAAGCAACTACAATCGGTACAAAACGTCAAGTAGTAAGTTACTCCGCAGCAACCGTATTTGATCTAAAAATTTCCTTTAAATAATGACCTGTATAACTATTTTCGTTTTTTGATACTTCCTCTGGAGTCCCTGTTGCAATTACCTTACCTCCCTGATCTCCCCCCTCTGGCCCAATATCAATGATATGATCAGCCGTTTTTATTACGTCCAAATTATGCTCTATAACGATTACGGTATTTCCTTGATCCACAAGACGATGTAACACTTCTAATAACTTTCTGACATCTTCAAAATGCAAGCCCGTTGTAGGCTCATCTAATATGTAAATAGTTTTCCCCGTTGCTTTTTTTGAAAGCTCCTTGGACAATTTAACTCTCTGTGCCTCTCCACCTGACAATGTAGTAGCTTGTTGCCCTACTTTTATATACCCCAAACCAACTTCCAACAACTTTATCATTTTTTCTCGAATTGAAGGCACCGACATGAAAAATTTTTCAGCTTCCTCTACAGTCATTTCCAAAACATCAGAAATATTTTTGGTCTTAAATTTTACCTCTAATGTCTCTCGATTATATCTCATTCCTTTACAGCTATCACAGGTAACATAAACGTCAGGAAGAAAATGCATTTCAATTTTTATCAAGCCATCACCTTGACACGCTTCGCACCGCCCACCTTTAACATTAAAAGAAAACCGTCCTGGCGAGTAGCCTCTTGCTCTTGACTCTGGAAGTCCTGAAAACCACTCTCTAATTGGTGTAAATGCGCCAGTATAGGTGGCCGGGTTAGATCGTGGTGTTCTACCTATTGGCGACTGGTCTATCTGAATAACCTTGTCCAAATATTCTAAACCCGCAATTGATTCACATTTTGCCGGGGCATGGTTTGCACCATTTAGTTTCATAGCGGCAAATTTAAATAATGTCTCAATAGTTAAGGTTGACTTACCACTACCCGAAACACCGGTAACGCAGGTAAAAGTTGCTAAGGGAAATCCAACCGTTATATTCTTTAAATTATTCTCATGCGCACCAAAGATATGCACAATTTTCCCATTCCCCTTTCGCCTAGATTTGTTAACTGGTATTGATCGAAGGCCCGAAAGAAATTCACCCGTGATAGATCCCAATGTATTTGATATTTGGTCTGGAGTACCTTTAGCGGTAATAAGACCTCCGTGAACACCAGCTCCTGGACCTAAGTCTAAAACGTAATCTGCAGATCTAATTGCCTCTTCATCATGTTCGACAACCAAGACCGTATTACCTTGATCTCGAAGATTTTTAAGGGTTTTCAATAATTTGTCGTTGTCTCTTTGATGCAACCCTATGGACGGCTCATCTAAAACATACAAGACGCCGGTTAAACCTGAACCAATTTGACTTGCTAGCCTTATTCTTTGACTTTCTCCCCCCGAAAGCGATCCAGAATTTCTACTAAGTGTTAAGTAATTTAGCCCAACGTTTGAAAGAAACCCTAACCTTTCTTCAATTTCTTTAATTATTGGACCAGCAATTACTCCCTTCTTACCGAGTAGTTTTAAATTTAATGCTTTCACCCAACTTAGAGCTTTTTGAATTGACAGCTCTACGACTTCACCGATGTGAATCCCATCTATTTTTACAGCTAAGGCCTGACCATTTAACCTATATCCATTGCAACTACTACAATTGCGTTCAGAACGAAATCGAGAAAATTCCTCACGTGCCCAAGAGGTTTCTGTTTCGTTATATCTACGCTCCAAATTTGGCACTACACCTTCGAATGTTCTTTTGACTTTGTAGACGCGCCCTCCTTCGTCATACTCAAAGTCTATCTCTGCTCCTTGACTTCCATATAGCATCAAACTCTTGATACTTTCATCTAAACCATGCCATGAAGTATTTAAATCAAATTTGTAATGCGCTGCCAAACATTCCAAGGTTTGACGAAAGTATGGAGAGTTCCCCCTCAACCATGGAGCGATAGCACCATTTAAAAGACTTCTGCTAGAATCTGGCACAATTAAATTAATGTCAAAGAAGCCTTCTAGACCTAAACCGTCGCACGCTGAGCAAGCTCCAAACGGAGCATTAAACGAGAATAATCGAGGTTCAATCTCTGGGATAGTGAACCCTGACACAGGACATGCAAAATTTTCTGAAAAAACATGGTTTTCTTCGGGGAGATTGCTTTTTGCATTAAGAAATTCAACCGTCGCAATTCCACTTGTCAAATCAAGTGCAGTACGAAAACTATCGGCTAATCTATCACGAATTTCATCACTAACTACCACTCTATCAATTAATACATCGATATTATGTCTAAATTTTTTATCTAGCGGTGGACAATCATCAATTTCATATAATTCTCCATCTATTTTTACTCTCTCAAAACCCTGTTTTTTTAATTCCAAAAGCTCTTTTCTATATTCACCTTTTCTATCTCGAACAATTGGAGCTAAAAGATATGCCTTCCTCT
>MDTA01031907.1_pt1 | contig 15455 bp, 9 predicted proteins | sample 811151 | NCBI WGS metagenome assembly MDTA01 (sample SAMN05326648, study PRJNA326480) | marine metagenome | isolation source: seawater | place: Indian Ocean: South | collected 2010 | reverse complement strand
GGTTCGTTACTAGGAAAATTCTGGCACGAACAGACGTTCACGACCCAGTCTTTTCAAGTTCATAGGGAGATAAACTATGGCACAACAATTATATTTCAGTCGTGATACCCGTATGTTTCTTCAGTTCAGAAATACAACTGATAATACGGAAACTTCGACTGATTTAGGAAAAGGCGCTTTGTGGGAGATACCTGTTCTTGATGGATATAGTTTCTCACAGACAACAAATACATCAGAGATAACTCTGGCGGAAATGGAAAGTAGTGCTGGTATAAGTAGACGAGGTCGTCGTATGTTTACTGACTCCTTGGCTCCTGCTGAGTGGTCGTTCAGTACTTATATTCGTCCTTTTAAATCTTTAGGACAAGATAATGTTACTTCAGGAACAAAAGCAGCTGAAACAGGAACAACCTCAGAAGTTCATGCGGTTGAAGAAGCACTCTGGGCTTCAATGTTTGGTGCTGATAAATATAATTCACAAAAGTTTGTAAGAAATGTACAACCTGTTTCAGGAAGTGAGACAGACGTTATTGCCCCTGGAGCAAATAATAGTGTTATTACTATTCAGGAATCTAATAGATCCGCTTTGCATTCTTTTGTTCTTTATTTTTTAATCGATACGGATACTACAAATCCTCTTTTATATCGTATGCCTGAGGCTATCGTAAACGAGGTTACTGTTGACTTTGATGTTGATGGAATTGCTACTCTTAATTGGAGTGGATTCGCAAAAGAAATACAAGATAGAACAGCAAATGTTAAAACAAATGCAGGCACTACAGTAGCAGTTGCAAACGCCCATGGAACAGGTGAAAATCTGGCTTTAGGCGATATTGTTATTGATACAAACAATAGTAGAGCAGTGCATATAGCAAATACTGTTAGTGGAACAAATGCTGTCTTAACTCAAGCAATTGATGAATCTACTACAAGTACTTTAAACTTTATCAGAAACCGACTAACTGCTGTAGATATTGAAGCAGCAGATGGAGCAGATAAAGTATCTGGAACATTCCCAGGAAGCTTTGTAACTGTTACAGGACTGACAAAAGCTAATCCTGCGGTTGCAACTGCCTCCGCTCACGGATTTGCAATAGGAGATGTAGTACGAGTAACAGGAACTTGTGGTATAACAAGTAGTGGTACTGATGTTCTTAATGGACAAGATCTTACAATTACTGCTGTTTCAACCAACACATTTACAATAGGTGCTTTAGATACGTCAGGTTCAAGTGGTTCATTTAGTGGAACACCAGTTGCCGCAAATGGTAAGTATGCCTTAACACTGACGGGAGGTAGCTTCAATATTGGAAACAATATTACATATCTTGTACCAGAAGAACTTGGTGCTATTAACAAGCCTCTTGAGCACGTAACAGGAACCAGAACTGCTACAGGTAATGCAACGTGTTATTTAACACTTGAAGACACTGATACTTCTGCAGGTACCTCACGACAGTTCTTTAATGACTTGGTTGGTACAGGCGCAATGAATAAAGTTGTGAATAAATTTAAGGTAACAATGCATATTGGTGGATCTGCCGCTACAGGCAACAACACTGATCCTGCACTTAAAATTATATTCCCAACTGCACATATTGAAGTTCCTACTCACTCAGTTGAAGATATAATATCTCTAGAAACAAACTTCACGGCACTTCCAACAGACTTTGGATCTGCTGATGAAATCAGTGAAGTAAGGTACTACCCGCCTTCCACTTACTAAGGATAAGGGGCTTCGGCCCCTTTTTCCCCTCACCCCACAAAAATAATTCTTGACATTTTTTGTGGTTTACCGTATAATATAATTTTGAAAATAAGGATTTAGTAATGCCCGAAACAGTAGATAAGAAACCTCAAGTTTCTTTAAAGAGTCTTATGACTCCAAGTAAGACAGTAAGTATTGATTTTCCTCGCTTTAAAGGAATGTCAGTTAATCTTTGTTATCTAGCCCGAGAAGAGCTAGTAAAACTAAGAAAGAGGTGTCTTAGCACAAAATGGGATAAAAAAAGTCATCAGCCTATTGAGGAAATGGATGATGAAAAATTTATTGTAGAATATTGTAAAGCAGTAATAAAAGGCTGGAGTGGTTTAAAATATTCATACCTAGAAGAGCTTCTTTTGGTGGATGTTAGTGACCTAGATCCTGAGGATTGCTTGCCTTACAACCAAGAAAATGCAGAATTGCTAATGAAAAATGCTAGTGATTTTGATACTTGGGTTACAAATACAGTAGGTGACCTAGAAAATTTTACTGGAAGCAAGTAGAGGCAATACGCGCTCTGCTTGATAGATTTGTCCAAGAACAAGGACAAATGGATCTAGAGAAATATCTGCGTATATGTGAACAATTAGGGCAAGAACCTGATCCAGAAAAGATGCCGCTTGAAATCTCAGTTTTTCCTGATGAAGTTCAAGTGGCTTTTTTTATGTTTAATCTATTATCTGATAACTGGGATGGAATGTCAGGCACGTATTTGGGGAAGGATTGGTCGCATTGTGACCATTTATTTTCTGTTTATGAAATTGAAGACCCAAAAATTACTATGTATTTTATGAAACTTTATGAAAATATAGTTGTAGGTCACAGACTAGAAGAAGCAAATAGAAAAAGAAAAGCGGAAGAAAGAAAAGCGCAACAAGCGGGCAAAACATATGCTCATAATGTAAGAGGATAATGGCTAAAAATCAAGTTTATATTGATATTGTAATTGATGATAAGGGCACTACTAAGCGTGTTGCCGTCAATGCAAAAAAGTTAGGTCTTGAACTTGACAAAGCTGGTGCTGCCTCAGATAAAGCTTCAAAAGGTACTGATAAATTAGGTAAATCAGCAAAAGACTTAGATAGAAATATGCGCGGGACGGCAAAAATGACGTCCAATAGCTCAAAAGAATTCTCAAAAATGCAACAGGGTATGGGAGGTCTTGTAGGCGCGTATGCTACTCTTGCCGCTCAAGTATTCGCAGTATCCGCTGCATTTCAGTTCCTACAAGGTGCTTCTGATTTTCGTAATTTGATTGCAGGTCAAGAAGCTCTTGGCGCTGTATCAGGAGCAGCGTATAAAACAATTACAAATAGTATTATTCAAGCAACAGATGCTCAAATAAGGTATGCAGATGCAGCAAGAGCCGCAGCAATTGGTACAGCAGCAGGCCTTACCTCAAGCCAGCTAACAGAGTTAGGTACTGTAGCAAAAAATGCTTCTTTTGCACTTGGAAGAGATTTAACAGACTCTTTTAATCGTCTTGTAAGAGGTGTAACAAAAGCAGAACCAGAACTCTTGGATGAACTTGGTATTATTCTCCGTTTAGAAACTGCTACAGAAAAATATGCGCTTGTACTTAATAAATCTGCTTCTGAATTAACAGCTTTTGAGAGAAGCCAAGCAGTAGCAAATGAAGTGCTTGAACAGGGCACTAGAAAATTTGCTGAAATTGAAGCATTAATGGATCCAAATGCTGCTGCTCTTCAGCAGTTTGCAAAATCTTTTGATGACTTATTTAACTCTTTTAAAGTAGGAGTTATAGAAGGTCTTACCCCTGTTCTTCAGTTTTTAAGTAAAAATACTCTTGCACTTACCGCCTCGCTTGCATTGTTTGCAATTCCTATAATAAAAGCTATTCTTCCAAATCTTCAGGAGTGGAAGAAAAATTCTATGGAGCTATATAAAGACCATGAGAGTAATGCAAAGGGATACATACAGAGAAGCGAAGAGCAGTCTGCAATCCTCGCAGGTCTTACTAATAATGAAAAAGAACTTGCAAAGGCAGCGAAAGATACAGCAAAAGCAAGAGGAAAAACAACAGATAAAGGTGGTGTAGGATATGTTGCAGGGGGAGCGAGCAGCCCTCAAGCAAGAGCAGCGGCAAAGAAAGGCTTAGCCCTAGCTGAAGAAGATTTAAGAAAACACGGAGAAGTTCGTACTGGAATTTTTAAAGGCTATACTGCAAAAGAAGTAGCTATTGCTAGAGCGTCTTACAATAAAAGAGAAGGCATGGCCAAAAAACATGGCGTCGTAATCGGTAGAACTTTTGATCAGCTGGCGGCTAGAGGAAAAATGTCTTTCTTAAAACTACAAGCATCTTGGGCGGGCACAATGGCATTTATGTCTAGAGCTGCCACAATAGCAGCAACAACAATTAATGTAGTTATGAGTTTAGCAGGAATTATAGGTGTTATAACAATGCTAGCTGCAGGATTAAAAGCAGTTTATGATTATTTCTTCCCTTTAAGTGAGGCAGCAAAACAACAAGCAGAAGAAATTGGTAACCTTGCAGAAAAGTATAAAGATTTAGATATAGAAATGAGCCGAGCACGACAAGCTCGGGAAAGCCTAACAACTGGAACAGGAGATGCGACAAATATTGGACAAGCTCTACAAAGTGCAGATGTTCAAAAGTTAATTACAGATATTAATGATTTATCACGGATGACAGATAAAGGCTCTCAGGAGTTTTTAGATCTTCAACAAAAGTTAAAGGGAGTAGCAGGAGAATTAGTACAAATAGACCCAAAATTTGCAGCTCTTGAAACGGCTCTTGAAGGACAAGTAACCGCGATTGACGCGCTGCCCGCCAGTGAGCTTATAAATACTGCAAATGGCTACATGGAAATAGGACAGGCTATTTCTGGATTACCTGAAACAATAGGTAAAGCAGATGAAGCTTTTGTTAAGTTAAGTAAGTCCATGATAAAAACAAATCCATTAGATCAGTTTCTTGAAGCTGAAAAAGCCGTATTAAGAGACTTGCAAATAAGTGAGCAAGCCTCTCTCAAGAAAGCAGAAAACATACAAGCTCAAAAGGATGCAGCAATAAAAGCAAACGAAGAGCAAGCTGCAGCTGATGAGGCAATGTATAAGCGTTTAACGTCAACCCAACAAGCTTACTACGATAAACACTTTGCAAATATGGATGAAGAAGAAAAGAAAGCATATAGAAACTTGAGAGGGAGTGGCGGGCGTAGAAACGTAAAAAGAGGAAGAACTATAGAAGGAACTGCAACTGCAGGAGAATTAGAAAATTTTGATAAAAGAAAAAAACTAAGTGAAGAAGAGGCTGCTGCTGATAAGAAAAGAGGCGAGGAGAGAGCTGCGAGAGAAGCGAAACTTGCTAAATTAAGAGATACACAGCTTAAACAAGCAAAAGATAGAGTAATAGCAGAAACAAACGCTTTAAATGTTCAAACTCGCGGTGTTACTTTACAAGGGCAGCTTTTAAACTTAGAACTGTCAAGAGTTAAAAATGCTAATACTTTACAATTAGCCCAAGAAAAATATGATAGAGCACTTACAGCACGAGACACAGCCAAAAAAGGAACAGAGGATAGAGCTAACGCACAAAAAGCTTTAGAACAAACAAAACTTGAATTAGACCTTGCAAAAGCAAATAATAGACTACAAGAAGATAAAGTTGCTAAAAAAGAAGAAGAAATTGCTTTACAACAAAAACTTTTAGGGCTAAAGGTTCAAGAGCTTCAATTAGATCAAGAAGGGCAAATCTTGAGTATGGCAAAATCTTTTGAAGAGAAAACTGGAGGAGGAACTTTTGAGTCTGCAGCAAGAATTCGCCAGATGGAAACCATGGAGCTTGAGAATGCTCTTGCACAAGCACAGAATGCTGCAGAACAAGCAGCCGCAGAATATGATAGAGTTTATAATGAAAAGTTAAATGAGTTAAAAAATATAGAAACACAAAGACTAAAAGACGCAGGTTTAGATGAAAATATTGGGGAACAAAAACTCACAGAACTACAAGGCCAGGCAACTGCAGAAGCAACAGTAGACACAGGCAATCAGGTAGGTAAAACTAGTTTAGATGTTACACAAGCAACTTTAAATCTACAAGCTCAAAAAGAAACTTTTAGTACTTTGACAAAGCAAAATGATGCACGTCTTGAAGCAATACAGTATGAAACAGAAAATTTTGCTATGACAAAAGAGCAGGAAATGACCAACAAACAAATTCTTGCACTAAGACAAGAAGGCGTGAAGGTAACAGATGAGATGAGAAGTAAACTCTTGGCGCAAAATCAAGCAGAAGCAGATGCTCAAAGAGGTCTTGAGCAAATGAAATCTGTTAGAGATAATATGGAACAGGGACTTGGGTCTGCTTTCGAAGGAATGATTACAGGTGCAAAATCTGCAAAAGAAGCTTTTAAAGACATGGCAAAATCTATGCTTGCTAATTTAGCAAAAATAATTGCTCAAGAGCTTGCCCTTCGAGCCATTAGAAGCGCTATGGGCTTTTTTGCAGATGGAGGAATTTCAGCAAGAGATGGTTATTACCCAAGTTTTGCAGGGGGAGGTACTTATGCTTCTCCACTTAGAAACTATAGTAAAGGAGGCATGGCAAGAGGCCCGCAACAGGGCTACAATGCAGTTCTTCACGGAAACGAAGCAGTTGTACCCTTACCTCACAATAGAAAGATCCCTGTAGAATTAAAAGGAGGGGCTGGGGGAGACCAAAATAATGTAACAGTAAATGTAGCTGTAAACAATGATGGAACAGCCACTACAAGAACTGAAGCTTCTGATGGTATGGGAGCAGAAAGACTCGGTACCATGGTTGCTCAAGCTGTTCAAGATGAATTACAAAATCAAAAACGTTCGGGCGGAATATTGAGCCCTTATGGAGCAGCATAATGGCTATTGGATTTTCAGTAACAAATATTACAGATAGAAAAATTATTCCTGATAAAACTTTATCAAGACAAACTAGTCCTAGAGTAAGAACTCAGCGTTTCGGAGATGGATATGAACAAAGACTTACTGAAGGAATAAATAATTTAAGCGATATATTTTCTTTGTCTTTTTCTAATCGTACAAAAGAAGAAGCAGATGATATTATAGCATTTTTTGAAGCAAAGGCAGGGGTAGATTCTTTTGATTTTACAATTCCAGATACAAACTCAACTTCTGTAACAACAGCGACAAATGCAGGAAGCACTTCTTCATCGTTAACTGTTAATATTACTGCTGCAAACTTAGATATTTCTGTTGGAGCAACTCTTTCTGCAGCTTCTGGTATAACAGGCACGCCAAAAGTAACAAAAACAACAGGAACAACAATTTTAGTTGATACTGAGCAAAGCATGCCTGGGGGAGCTCTGCAATTAACTTTTACAAATCCAAACGAGAAAGCAATGAAAGTAGTATGTGATAGTTGGTCTATGGCTTTTTCTAATAAAGATTTTTATTCAGTTCAGTCTAGTTTTAGAAGGGTTTATGAACCATGAGCCAAGATTTAGCAGTAGATACTTCAAAGCAAGCAATTAATTCAGGATATTTAGAGTTTTATGAGCTACAGTTAGGTACGGGTACTGTAAATACTTTATTTTTTCATGATGGTAAAAATGAAAACACTGAAAACATAACATATCAAGGAAATACATATATTGCACTTCCAATTATTCTAACAGGAGTAGAAGTAAAAGGAGACGGAGCAATCGCTAGGCCTACCCTTACCGTTGCAAATGTTGAATCCATACTAAAATCTCAATCTAAGTTTAAAACTGCTATGAGAGCAACCGATCCTGCATGGAATGCAGAAGTTGATGGAGAGCCTGTAACTAATACTGATTTTGAAATTGATGATTTAATAGGTTCTAAACTTACACGAAGAAGAACTCTTGAAAAGTATTTAACAAGCAATCCTCCTATCGAGTTTCCAAAAGATGAGTATGTAATTGATAGGATACAACAAAAAACGAACTTAATAGTAGTTTTTGAATTAGCTGCACCTTTTGATCTTGCAGGTATAAGAGTACCAGGACGAACAGTAGTAGGAAAATACTGTCCATGGAAATATCAAGGAGCTTCAACAGAGCTAATAGCTTCAGATAGACAAGGAGCGTGTGTTTGGAAAAAAACTGCACAAATTACTCATGGAGATGGCAATACTTCTAGTGCATATTTTACTGTTGACGACGAACCTATAATGAGAGAATCAAATATTAGTGGAACTACATATTCTTCAGGAACTTCTTACAGTTTAGATTCTACTGTTTTAAATACGTCAGATGGAGTATATTATCAATCAAAAGCAAATTCAAATCAAGGTAATGCAGTAACAAACAAGGTTTTTTGGAGAATAGTTCGTCACTATACTACTTGGTCATCAGACGGAACTAAGTCTTACACCGTTGATGCAAATGACCCCAGAAAAAATTCTTATGTTCTGCATGATAATACTATATTTAGGGTTTTGATCGCACACACAAGAAATAGTAATCTTGAGCCAGAAGTAGGATCTTCGCATTGGGAAAGAGCAGATGTATGTGGAAAGTTATTAGAGTCTTGTAAAATACGATACCAAGTAATAGGACGAAACAATAATCAAGGATTTGCCTTTTTGCCCTCAACAAATTTGAATACAAATGCAGTTTTACCCTTCGGAGGATTTCCAGGAAGCAGGAAATTTAGATAGTGAACTACTTAGAAGAAATAAAAGAACATTTTCAAAAAGAATACCCAAAAGAAGGCTGTGGAATAATAAGTGTAGTAAATGGGCAGCAAAAATGGTTTCCATGTACAAATATAGCCAATGAAGACGAGCACTTTATAATAGGAACAGATGAATACTTAAAAATTGCGAGAACTTCTGATATAATAGCAATAGTACATAGTCACCCAGATCAAACCTCTGAACCAAGCGAGCTAGACATAAATAATTGTAATGCTATGGGGAAAAAGTTTTATATATTTAGTTACCCTGATATGGATTTGACTATATTGGAGCCAGAGCATGATACTTCTAATTTATTTGGAAGAGAGTATGAGTTTGGTAAAGCTGATTGCTTTGAAGCAGTCAGAGACTATTTACTGAGTCAAGATATAGAGATACCACCAAGAGCAATGTTTGTAGAAGATTATTGGGATAAAGGCATCGATTATTTCTATGATGATATGGCAAAAAACTGGGGAGGATACCCTGTTGATTTAAATAATATTCAAAAAAATGATGTTTTAATTTTCAAGATATTTTCCAACCTAAATAACCATTGTGGAGTTTATTTAGGAGATGAAATTTTTTATCACCATGCAGAAAACAGGCTGTCATGCAGGGAAAACTTGTATCCAAAATGGCATAAATGGCTAGTAGGAGCTTATAGATATGCAGCGTAACGTATACATAGAAGGAGAGATGGGTCATCTTTTTGGTGACACAATGACTGTTAATGCCCCAACAATTAATGATGTATTTAGATTAATTGATGCAAACAATGTTGGCTTCAAAAAGTATATGATAGATTGTCATGAAAAAGGAATAGGCTTTGCTATAAATATTGCAGGCGAGGAAATAGAGTATGAAGAAGAACTTTTACTTCCTTTGCATAAAGGGGATATTACTATTACGCCTGTTCCAGAAGGCGCAGGAGGAGGCTTTAAAAAGATTTTAGCAGCGATTGCATTAGTTGTTTTAATATATTTTATGCCAACTATAGGTATAAAAGCAACAGGAGGCTTTGCAGCAGGATTTGCTTCAATGAGTATTCCCGCTTTGGTTGGTTTAGCTGTTGCTACCAATCTTGCCATGTCTGGTCTTATGGAAATGATGGCGCCAGACCCTTCGGTAGATACAGACCAGGAACAGTCCTATCTCTTTAATGGAGCAGAACAAAATATAATTGAAGGTGACCCAGTTCCTGTTTTATATGGACATTTACGAATACCAGGCCAACCTATAAATTTTGAAGTTTCCAATAAAGGAGCAAGCAAAGGTGCAGTAACCCCTTTTGAGGTTGGAAGAAGAGGAGATGTTATGATAGAACAGTACATCGACTCTATGTCCAATATAAGTTTTTAACGATAATGAGTACTCAAGTAGGCATAAATGCAATAGATAAAAGAGTTCATTCACAGGATAATGATTTAATTCAATCAGTAGGAACTCCTAGAACTTTTCAAAATGTTTCTCTTACAGATCTATTATCGGAAGGACCGATTGAAGGCTTAACTGAAGGAGGTTCAAGTGTATTTCTAAATGGGGATCCTTTATTCGCAGAAGGAGAAGCCCCTTTTATAGAACCAGGTACCTCTATAATTGCTTCAGGAACCTCTGGTAGTAATACTATAACCACAAATGCTCCCACTTCTCAAATAAAGGGTAGTGCTGATCTTTTTATAGGAGTCTCAAATGTTATAGAAACAACTGCCGAGATTACTAGTCTTACAACTATAGAAGACTTTGCTTTTGGGGGAGGTTCGGGGGTTACAGTAAACTTAACAGCAGCTTCTGGTGTTTTTACATCAGATATGGTGCATAATCCGAGCACTTATGGTAATATTAGTCTATCTAATTTAGCTCATGGAGATGCCATTGCAAGGCTAACGTTAGAAGACGGATCTATTGTTGTTGGCTATTTAGCTTCTCATACAAATAGTACTCAGGTGCAGTTTAAATCAAACTATGCAACAAATGTACATAATTTTCTTGCAACTGCTGATACAGAGAGTGGAAACTCGCATAAGCTAACTTTAGATATATACTATAAAGTTTCTTCTATTTCAGGAAATACGATTACTCTTGCAAGTAATTTATCAACTACTTTTGCTAATAAAAAAATAATTTTTCAAAGTCTTAGCGCAAATCCTGATCCAACAAGCAGTAAGTACCCAGGCTCCAGATATCAATTTAGAGTAGGAAACCAAGTACAGCCTTTATTAGCGGGTATTAATGATAGTGGTTCAACAACATCAGGCCTTACTCTTCCTTCAGGAAACTTAACTAAAAATACCTCCAAACTTATTAGTACCACAAATTTAACAGGGGCACAAAAATCAGAAACAGATGCAGTTAAGTTTATAATTGCATATCCAAATGGATTGTATTTTTATAGTGATGAGAGCGGAAACGAATACCCTTGTGGAGCAGGCTATAGAGTAGAAATTGGAATTACTCGTACAGGAGGTTCAATGGTCTTTGAATCTCTTGGGGGGAATATTGGTCCAAATCAAAGAGCAAACGGGGTTGGAACTGCAACAGAATCAATTATTGGACACTCTGCACAGAAAAAATCCGCTGTTACTTTTGAGTTTGAAGTTGATTTAACTCCTTATCAGCCTTTTACTGATTTTGCAATAAGAATTACTAGGTTAACAAACCATGGAAGTGTGGATGACGGAGTAGACTACCAACGAGGGGTAGAGCCCACAAATAGAGGAAAAAGTTCTTTACAAACTAAAGAAGCCAAGTATAAAATGGTGGGTGCAGCAGCAGTAACTTCTGCAACCGCTATTTTTAAAGAAAAACTAAATTTTCCTTACACCGCTCTAGCTAATGTGAGTTTTAACTCAAAACAATTTTCTAGTATTCCTAAGCGCACTTACGATGTAAAAGGTTTAAAAATTCAAGTTCCTTCGAATTATGTTACACGGGATGAGAATGTTACAGAATCGACAAACCCTGGCCAAGTAGCCACTTATAAAAGAAATACTGCTACAGGTGTTATAGAAACTACTAACCAAGCGTGGGACGGTAATTTTCGAGCAGAAAAAGTTTACTGTAATAATCCCGCTTGGGTATTTTATGACATACTTGTCAATAATAGATATGGGCTAGGAAAGTATATATCAGCGTTAGAAATTGATAAGTTCTCTTTATATAAAATAGGACGATACTGTGATGAATTAGTAAATGATGGGAAGGGAGGAAAGGAGCCTCGATTTACAGCAAATTTATACTTACAAAAAGCAACAGATGCTTATAAAGTATTGAAAGATACAGCAACTATATTTAGAGGTATGTTATACTGGCTTGATGGATTAATCGTGCCAGTTATAGATGAAGCGAAAGAACCTGTTTACAACTTTTCAAAATCAAATGTAGTTGAGGGCGAGTTTGCCTACGAAAGTACAGGCAGCAAGACTAGGGCTAATCAATATATTGTAACATGGATTAACCCAGATTCTCAATATAAGTTAGAACCCTTAATTGTGGAGGATCGCTTAAACATTGTAAAAACAGGAAAAATTGTTCAAGAAAAAGCTGTTGCTTTTGGGTGTACGTCTGAAGGACAAGCAATACGATACGGTAAGTGGAAACTTTGGACCGCTATAAATCAAACTGAAATAATTAGTTTTAGAACAGGTATAAATGCATCTTTTCTTACCCCAGGCGATATTGTTAATGTAAGTGATAGCGATGATTTTAACATACCGTTTAGTGGTAGAGTAAAAGAATATACGGAAAGCGGAGGCAACTTTCTTACTTTAGATAGAGACATTGACGTATTTTTACCCGCAGCAGATTATGACTATGAACTTTCAGTTGTAATACCAAAAAATGTAGCTGTATTAAATCAAGAGTCAGCAACTATTGGAAGCGCCTCTTATTCTAGGGGAGACGTAGTCCCCCAAGCAAGAATTGCTTCAGGAGGCGCTCAAACAGCTTTAGTAGTTGCAGGCAATGAATCAGCAACTCAATTAAATATCAGTAATGCACTTGATGATTCAAATGAGTCTATTGATTTAATACTTAATACTTCAACTATTGTTCAGAAAAAGTCTTTAACAGGATCCACAGTTGTTGACAGCGTATCAGTTCAAGTTCCTGCAGCTGCAGTTGATGGTCGTACCCGAGTTAAGCTCACCGAAGCACTGGACGAAGATAATGTTGCCCACTTATCAGAGGCAATATGGGCTATAACTCAGACTTCATCAACGGGTGTAGAGACTGCATCTGCTCCAAAACAATACAAAATTCTTGGGGTTGTTCAGGAAGGAGAAGACGGCACTTTCAACATTACAGCAGTTGAGCATTATAATGCAAAGTTTGATTCAATTGAATCAGATTTTAATCTTGCTGTTGTTGACCCCGTATTTCCTCCTGAGCCTGATACTTCTCCACCGTCTCCTACAAAATTAAGAATTCTTAGAGTACCTATTAGACATAAAGCAGGAGAAGAAATTAGAGTAGAGTGGGATGCGCCATCGAGCTATGACTACGTACAAGGGTTTGAAATTACTCATAATTTTAATGAAGAGTTTGCTTTTGAAGAAACATTTGTATCAAATTCAGTTTTGTCAAAAACTTTTACAGGTATTCCTGATGGTATTTTTGAAGTTCAAGTAAGAACGGTTAGCAAGTTTAATAAAAAGTCAAAGCCAATAATTCAGCACATTGAAATAGTTGATATTTTTGGAGGTGGAGAAAGATTTAGAGGAATTCTGAAAGGAGGAACTACTTCTAGTGCTATTGATATGAATAGAACTGCGGGAGAAGTTTTCTTTAAGAAAAGCTCGTATAATATAAGCCCTCCTAATTCCCAACTTAGTTCAATACTTGATACGGGAACCGTAAGTGTAAAAGCAAATAATACTAGCAATAGCTCTTCTCAAACTCAAACTGTAACAGCGCTTTCAAATGCGAACTGGCCTGGTTATAAGAATGAAAGTGATGCTAGGTCAGGGCAATTATTTTATGACTATTCAAATGCTGACCACGGTTCAAACGATCCAATTCGTCTCATTGCATGGAAAAGAGATGATGCTTTAAATATTGATTATTGGTTTGATGCTGATAAATATCTTGCAAATGTAAATAATATTTGGACAAATATCAGCGGTACTGTATCAGTTCCTGTAAGCGATAATAAAGTTACTGGTTCTGGAACAAGTTTTACTAGCTTAGACGTTACTAGAATAATTAAATTTTCTTCTACAAAGGCTGCAAAAATTGCATTTATTGAAAGCGACACGGTTCTTTATCTTGATAGAACTTTTGATTCTGCTGTAAGTGCGGGAACTACTGCTGCAGTTGATGAGTTAGCAATAGATTATGCAGAAGACTTTTTAATTGCAGAAGTTACTTTTAAGTCAGGTCTCAACTATGCTCTAAAGCCTTATCTTTTAGTAAATGAGCTGCTTGCGGATAACTCAAGAGGTGTGATTGCTACTTGTAATGTCTCCTCGTTGTCTTATGCACAAAATGGCAGTATAAAAACTGATTTTGATAACATTACACTTAAAGTTCAAACTGTAGGTTTTGATTCTGCAAAAATAAAAGTAAATGGAGCAGGGTTCACCCAAACTGACCAAACTGCACAAACAAGTTTTACTACAATTTCTTCAGAGCCTCATTCTGTAACTTTACATAGTGCTGCAAACGATGGTGCTAACCCTATCCCATTTACATCGGGAGGAACAGCAGGTCTTCCTCTTGTATTTACAGTTACAATCGAAGAGGAAAAAGACTCAACCCTGACTGCTACAGATACTATTACGATTACAAAAAGCCAAGAAACTGCTTCAGGGGATGGAAAGAAAACTTCTAATGGCTACTTATATTACAACACTCAACAAGCTAATGCTCCAAGTGCTCCTTCATCTTCAAGTGTAGCATATACTTGGGCTACGGGGCTTATGTCAGGGGGGGTAATAGGCACAGGTGCTACAAACTGGAATCAAATCGCTCCTGTGGCTACAGGAGGCCAAAGTTCATCTAAGATGTGGTATGTCTATTATAATGTTGAGCAAAGCGATAGTGATGTACAGAATGATAATGCAACAAGTGCTGTAACTTTTGGAACAGTAGTATACGCAGCTACAAACTTCACAGGGCTTGTAAGATTTAATGGTACAAATGCTGTAGAGGACGGTTCTGGAAATGGATTAAGTTTTGGATCCACTGGAACTACTACTATTGATGGGGGAAGAATTACAACAGGTACTGTTGGTGCTCAATTTATTTCATTGACAGGAAAAAATGTAAGTGAATTAAATAATGATTCTGGATATTTAACATCCCATCAATCTTTGTCAGCGTATATAACAACGAGTGCAGCAAATAACGCTTTTGCAACTATTAACGCCCTAAATGCCAAACAAGATGCATCAACAGCTTTAACAACGGACCAAACGGCAGGAGGTACAAACTTAACCAATTTTCAAGGGGTTGCAAACGCATCAGGAATCGCTTTTGAAGCTACATTAACAGAGCAACTTGCTACAGATCTAAATACAGAAGCAGGGGGAGGAACTCTTACTGGTGATAATCTCGCTAAATTTAAGAGTGCGTTTACTGCTGCAGGCCTTAATTTAGAGACAGTTCTTTATGACCCAGGCACTACTACCATTAATAGTACATTTAAAGGTCAGTTAACCAGTGCTCAGCTTGCTTTAACTACACAAGTTCCTTTTGCTACAGCAACAACAAGTGTAGCAGCAGGAAGAATAGTATTAGAAAATAATAATCTTAGTTTGGAGCAAGGTACAGGATCACCAACAACAAGTAATAGTATAGTTCTAGAGGCTACAAATAATCAAAATAGAATTGTAATCTATGATGGAAATGTTGCTAGAGTAATAATTGGTAAACTTGGGACTTAACCACCAAAAAATAAAACTTGACTATTTATGTCCTTTGAGATATAATTTCAAAATGGAGAAAATACATGAGTGCGGGAACATATAACTTAGTAATCGACCAAGGCTCCGATTTTGCGTTGGACTT
>MDTA01020823.1_pt1 | contig 15456 bp, 13 predicted proteins | sample 811151 | NCBI WGS metagenome assembly MDTA01 (sample SAMN05326648, study PRJNA326480) | marine metagenome | isolation source: seawater | place: Indian Ocean: South | collected 2010 | reverse complement strand
TAGAAAAAAAATATTCAAAAGAATCATTGGATCTAGAACACAAAGTACAAGAGGCATGTGTAGGTATGATGATGAATGGAATAGAGTTTGATACTACTAAAGCTAGAGAACTTTACAGTGAACTATCAGATGAGAGAACTAAATTAGAAAAACAATTATCAGAGTATTTTCCATCCTGGGAAGAGACTGAAGAATTTATACCTAAAGTAAATAATAAAAGCAGAGGTTATGTCAAAGGTAAACCATTTACAAAAAGAAAAATTGTAGACTTCAATCCTAATTCCAGGGATCACATAGCTATGAGATTGAAAGCACAACGAGGATGGGTGCCAACAGAATTTACACCGGATGGTAGGCCTAAAGTAGATGATTCTGTGTTGGCCGCATTAGACTGGAGTGAGGCTAAATTTTTAGCCAGGATGTTTATGATCCAAAAAAGATTAGGCCAACTAGCAGAAGGTAATAATGCATGGTTAAAATTAGAAAACAAAGGAAGGATCTATAGCACAATAAATACCAATGGTGCAGTTACCGGTAGAGCAACTCATGCTACACCTAACTTAGCACAAGTTGTAAGTGTAAATGCAGAGTATGGAGATAAGTGTAGAGAATTATTCAAAGCAAAAGATGGATGTCTTTTAGTTGGTGCTGATATGTCACAGTTGGAACTCAGAATGTTAGGCCATTACATGTATCCATATGATGATGGTGAGTATGCTAATGATGTTGTCAATGGTGATATACATACCAGGACATTACAAGCATTAGAACTTAAAGCTAATCAAAGACCACTAGCTAAAAAATTTATATATACATTTTTGTATGGTGGCGGTGCAAAAAGAATTGGAGAGACTATGAATAAGACACCAGCAGAAGGTAAGAAATTAAGAGATATGTTTTTGGAGAAGATCCCAGCATTACACATGTTGATCCAGGATGTGCAATCAGCAGCAGAAACTAATGGTGATATAAAAGCACTAGATGGTAGAAGAGTATTTGTTAGATCTACACATGCTGCATTGAATTGTTTACTTCAATCATCAGGTGCAATCGTATCTAAATATTGGATAGATAATCTTAGATCACATTTGAATGAGGATATAAAACTTGTTGGATGGATCCATGATGAAGTAATCCTGGAAGTAAAAGAAGATCTTGCAGATCAAGCTAAGATCATGGTAGTCCAGGCTATAGAAGATATTACAGATCGTATAGGATTGAGAGTACAACTAACCGGAGATAGTAGAATTGGTAGAAATTGGAAAGAGATCCATTGATAACATTGGTAAAAATTATATTACATTACCATTGTCAGGTAGGATTTTAAAAAAAGGTGACAAGCAAAGAGGATTATATTTTATAGGGTATGTCAAAAACAAATACTCATTAAAAGAAAAATGGTGTACTCCTGATGCCTGGCTACATCTAAATATTAGAGAAGTAAGAAGAGGTGCCAAAGGTAGAGCAAAGAAAAGAGGAATGGAATTTAATGTATCTATAGAATATTTAAAAAGTATATTTCCTAAAGATCATTTATGTCCGGTGTTTAATTGTGAGATGTCATTTTGTAATACAGATAAATGGAGATCAGCATCAATGGATCGTATAGACACAGATAAAGGATATATAGTCGGTAACATACAATGGATATCAGTCAAAGCAAACACAATTAAAAATAATGCACATCCATATGAATTAATGAGATTAGCAAATTACACAGTCAAACAGTATAAGGAAAGAAAAAATGTCAAAAAGTAAATTATTAATAGATGGTGATATCATTGCATATCAAATAGCAAGTCAAATAGAAGAGCCAATACACTGGGGTAATGATCTATGGACACTACATAGTGATTTCAATATGGCTAGAAAAATATTTGAAGAGTACATACTTAGTCTAAAAGAGAATCTGTACTTGTCAGATGTATTAATATTTCTTAGTGATCGAGAAGAAAACTTTAGAAAAAAATTAAGTGAAGATTACAAAGCAAACAGAGGTGATAGAAGAAAACCATTGTGTTTATTTGAGATGTTTAAATATTTAAAATCAGAACACAATGCTATAACTGAGCCAAGATTAGAGGCTGATGATTTATTAGGTATATATTCTACAAATCCTGAGAATAAAAATAGTATTATAGTTTCTTTAGATAAGGATCTTAAAACGATACCAGGTAAGTTATCACCTGATGGTCATAACATATACAAGATTACTAAACCCCAGGCCATTTATAATCATGCAATACAAATACTTACTGGTGATACTACAGATAATTACCCAGGGTGCAAAGGTATAGGAACTAAAACTGCAGCTAAATTATTACAACCTGTAGAAGGATCTAAGTCTATGGATCCATACTGGGATATTATTTTAAAAACATACACTAAGGCCGGATATACAGAACAAGATGCAATTACACAAGCAAGGATAAGTTACATACTACAATGGGAAGATTATGACTTCAAAAGTAAAAAAATCAGAGCCTGGAAACCAGGACATAGTTAATAAACCATTTCATTACAATGGTGGTGATATCGAATGTATCTATGCTATCAAAGCATCAATGTCACATGATGCATTTTGTGGATACTTAAAAGGTAATATACAAAAATACATATGGAGATATGAGACTAAACATAGTGATAATCCAATAATAGATCTATCTAAAGCTGAGTGGTACTTAAAATTTCTTATTTGTGCAGTAGATGATAAGCAAAATTAAGTGCATGTTTAGATAATAAATCATGAGTATTTTAAAGAAAAACGAAAATGATCTACCTGTTACTACAGATGATCTAATAAAATTTCTAGATAAAACATTTCCTACCAGGACACCACAACCTAATGAAAGTCTTAGTGAGATAATGTACCGATCAGGACAACGATCAGTGATTGATTTTTTAAAACAAAAAGCAAACGACAACGAGGTATAAATATAAATGTGTAGATCAAGTAGACCAGCACCAGCAGCACCACCACCACCAGCACCGGTTCCACCAGTTGCTGCGGTTTCAGAGCAAATTCCTGAATTAGATCTAGCTATCGAAACTGATAGTGATAAAGATCTAAAGAAAAAGAAAGCAAAAAGGACTGGTAAAAAATCGCTAAGATCAGATATAGCTATGACAGGTACATCAGATCTCAATATACCTAACTAGGATAATACATGGCATCAGAAAACATTAAGAAGGAATACACAAAACTAGAGGCTAAAAAAGAACAATTTGTAGATCGAGGCAGAGAATGTTCCGAACTTACGATTGCATCTTTATTACCGCCTGAAGGATTTTCAGATTCATCAGATCTCTATACACCATATCAATCAGTCGGTGCTAGAGGTGTAAATAATTTGGCCTCTAAATTGTTATTACTTTTACTACCACCTAACGAACCCTTCTTTAGATTAACTACAAGTAATAAGATTAATCAAGAGTTAGAAGAGGATGAGGCACTACGAACAGAAGTAGAACGATCCCTGGCTAAAATTGAAAGAGAAGTTATGAGGTTTATAGAAGAATCAGCATTGAGAGTATCTTTGTTTGAGGCCTTAAAACACCTCATAGTTACCGGTAATGTATTAGTATCTATACCTAAAAACAATCAAATGAAGATCTACAATATAAATCAATATTGTGTAGAGAGAGATGCTGATGGTAATTTACTAAAAATAATTATTAAAGAATCAATATCACCAATGGCACTTGATCCTGAGATCAGACAGTTATGTGAGATAGATGGTGAGAAAGGTTCAGATCTAGACTTGTATACTAAAATCTGTAAAGAACTTGATGGTAATTTTCATGTCTATCAGTGTTGTAACGATATAATTATTCCTTCTAGTGTAGGTAAATATAAAGAAGAAGATCTACCTTTCATGGCATTAAGAATGGTTAGGGTTGATACTGAAGATTATGGTAGATCATATGTAGAAGAGTTCCTGGGAGATCTTAAATCATTAGAAGGATTATCTCAGTCATTATTAGAATCATCAGCCGCATCAGCCAAAGTTGTATTTATGGTAAAACCAAATGCAGTTACTAAGAAAAGAGATCTAGTAGAATCAGCTAATGGAGATATCATAACAGGACACCGAGAAGATGTATCAACATTACAGGCCGATAAACAATATGATCTCCAGGTAGTAGAGAGAGTTATAAATACTCTAAATGAAAGATTAGCATTTGCATTTCTACTTCAATCAGGTGTGATCAGAGATGCTGAAAGAGTTACTGCAGAAGAGATTAGAAAATTAGCTAATGAATTAGAATCATCATTAGGCGGCCTATACTCATTATTGTCACAAGAATTTCAATTACCTTTAGTTAATTTATTAATGAAGAGATTAGGATCGAGTGGATCTATTCCTAAATTACCTAAAGGTGCTATAAGTCCAGTGATCATAACTGGTGTAGCGGCACTAGGCCGAGGTAACGATCTAGCAAAACTAAGAGCATTTTTAGAAGATGTAGGTGCATTAGCACAGATCAATCCACAGGCTACACAGATGTTAAATATTAACGATCTGATCATGAGAATTGCAACATCACATGGAATAGATACTGAAGGATTATTAATAGATCAGGAAACTATTGATGCACAGAATCAAGCTGAGATGCAAAATCAAATGGCACAAACAATTACACAGGGTGCAACTCCAGCAGTAGCATCCGGTATGGTTCAGGGTATCCAGGAAGGTACATTGGATCCACAAGCAATTACACAAGGTATGCAAGGTATGATGGGAGATCAGTAAGATGGTAGAGCAAGTAGTAATAAATAAAGATACACCAGCAGATCCGGCAACACAGGAAACTGCTGCGGAAACAACTACTGAAGAAGTAGTAGCTGAAGAGCAGCCAAGTGAGGCTGGTCAAAAAATCCTGGGTAAATTTGATACACAAGAAGATTTAGAAAAAGCATATAAAGCATTAGAATCTAAAGTCGGCCAGGCCAAAGAAGAACCTAAAGAAGATGAGGGTTTAGAAATTGAAGAGACTGCTGAAAAAACAGTTGAGGCTGCTGGATTAGATATGTCTGCATTAGAAAAAGAATATGCAGATAATGGAGAACTATCAGAAGATTCATTAGTTAAATTAGAAAAAGTTGGAATATCAAGAAGTGTAGTAGCTAATTACATTGAAGGAGTACAAGCATTATCAGTCAATATAGAAACTGATATTAAAAGTTTGGCCGGTGGTAATGAAGGTTATAAAGAAATGATAGCCTGGGCTAAAGATAATTTAAGTAAAGAAGAAATAGTAGCATATAACAATATTGTTAATGAAAGAGATGCCGAGGCAACCAAGATGGCGGTTCGAGGATTGATGGCTAGAAAAAATAGTAGTGCAGAACCTAATCTAGTTAGAGGTAAACAATCTACAACTACAGATAAATACGAATCTATGGCACAGGTAACTGCTGCTATGTCTGATCCTAGATATGAGAAGGATCCAGCATATAGACAAGAAGTTGAACAGAAGATCGCAAGATCTGATGTTTACTAATTATTACATTCCATCTTATTGGAAGTAGTAAGACCGGACAATAAACTAAAAGGAAATAACTTGATCTTCTGCGGAAGGCAATCTTGCTGAAATAATTTTAGATAAAGTCGGTTGATTAATTTTAACCATTTTATTTAGGAGATAAAATAATGGCAAATGCAACACCAGCTAGTATCGGTAGAGTAAATGCTAGTGGATCCGAAGATGCTTTGTTTCTCAAAGTATTCGCTGGAGAAACTATCACTGCTTTTGAAAGAGCTAGTGTAACTGATGGCCAGGAAATGGTCAGATCTATATCATCAGGTAAATCAGCAACTTTCCCAGTAATGGGTAGAACAACTGCTGCTTACCACACACCTGGTGCAGAGATCACAGGAACAGATGTAAACCACAATGAGAAAGTTATTACAATTAACGATCTATTAGTTTCATCTGCTTTCCTATCAAATATTGAAGAGGCTAAAAATCACTGGGATGTGAGATCTGCTTACTCAACAGAAATTGGAAGAGCCTTGGCTTTCCAAAAAGATAAACATGTACTACAAACAATCGGCCAAGCATCATTAGGATCAGCTAATGTTACTGGCGGAGATGCTGGTACAACAATTACAAACACCGGAATCGCCAATGCAACTGCATCTACTGCAGCTAATGCAATGATTGATTCTTTATTTGATGCAGCTAGTGCATTAGATTCTCACTATGTACCTAAAGAAGGCCGAGTTGCTTTCATTAGATTAGAAGAGTATTACAAACTAGCTAATGCAACAAATGCGGTTAATGTAGACTTCACACAAGGTAGTAATGGTGGAGTTGATACTGGTAAGGTAATGTCCATTGCTGGTATTAGACTTATACCTACACCTCACTTTGTCGCATCTAATGTGAACAGTGGTGTGGATCAAGGATCTGCTACACAAGGTGGATCTAACCCACAAGCGGTTAATCTATCAAACTATGTTTGTTTAGTATCTCATCCTTCAGCAGTTGGAACTGTAAAACTTATGGATCTAGCAGTTGAATCTGATTACGATATTCGCAGACAAGGTACTTTAATGGTCGCTAAATATGCTATGGGGCATGGTGTATTAAGACCGGAAAGTGCAGTAGGCATTAAAGAGGCATAAACCCTCTAACCCCACGATAGCAGTCAGTAGTTACTCCCTGGCTGCTATCACCAACTTCAAGGAAATTTATGACAACACAGATTACACTTACATCAGAACTACAAGCAATTAATACAATGTTATCTATTATTGGTGAGGCACCAGTATCAAGTATTACAGAAAATATTGGTGCAGATGTATCTATTGCTAAACAGATCTTAGATGAATCTTCAGTAGACATACAATCCAAAGGTTGGAACTACAATACTGAATTAAGTTATCCACTACCATTAGATTCAGATAGCAAAGTTCCTGTACCTACTAATTGTGTTTGGCTAACAACCAGGCCTAGTGACAATACAAGTCAAGTAGTAATTAGAAATGGATTTTTATACGATAAAGAAAATAGAACATTTACATTTTCAGGTACACAAAAAGTAGATATGATTATTCTTTTACCATTTGAGGAACTACCTCAATTTGCAAGAAGATATATTATTACTACTGCTGGTAGAAGATTCCAGGCCAGGTATCTTGGATCAAAAGAATTAGCTGGGTTTACTCAACAAGATGAGCAAGATGCATTAGTAAATTGTGAACAGTTAGATGCAGCTAATGAAAAACAAAATATATTAAGCACTGGAACTCCAAATAGAATAATATTTAGAAATGCAACTAGAAGGAATTATTAATGTCTGTAATATCCTCATCCATTCCTAATCTGATCAATGGAATATCTGAACAGAATCCAACACAAAGAAATCTCAATCAAGCAGAGGCACAAGTCAATGCTCAATCATCAATCGTAAAAGGTTTACAAAAAAGACCACCATTAGAGTGGGTTGATAATCTTTTACCTTCACAAGTATTTTCTACTAACACCGCTATCCATCCTTATGTCAGGGATGATTCAAACAAATTTTTTATAACTGCTTTTAATGGCGGCATGAAAGTCTTTGATATTGATGGCACTGAAAAAACTGTGACTATAAGTAGTGGTGGAAGTTATTTAACATCTACAGATCCTAAAAATAATTTTAAATTTGTAAGTGTTGCTGATACAACTTTTGTTTTAAATACTACCAAAGTTCCGGCTATGACTGGCACAACTACTGCAGCTAAAGTTGAAGAGGCATTAGTTTATGTAAAACAATCTAACTATGGTAGAACTTATAGCATTACACTAACTCATCCAAATATGAATGGCGGTAATCCTTTGACAAGTTCATTTGCTATGCCGAATGGTGACAATGTGGCAACACAAGGATTTCTAAGAGATACTGCAAAAATAGCAAACATCTTAATTACAGGATCAGGTGGATCTCCAGGCACACATTCCGGAACCGCACTAAACAATGCAGCTATATCTAATCATTTTACAATCACACAATACAATTCTGTAATACATATTAAACCTACAGATAACAATGCTGCATTTACAATATCAACATCTGATGGTGCTGGTGATAGTGCTATGTATACGATCAGAGATTCAGTTAATGATTTTACTGATCTACCATATTATGCACCTACAGGTGCCATAGTAAAAATTACTGGTGATGAAGGTTTAACAACAACTGATTATTTTGTTAAGTATGAAGGAGTTGGTGTATGGACAGAGTGTGCCGCACCTGGCATACAAACGACTATAGATCCTACAACTATGCCGCACAAATTAGTTAGAGCAACTAACAATACATTTACATTCCAACAATGTTCCTGGGATATAAGAAATTGTGGTGATGATAATACTAATCCTGTACCTTCATTTATTGGATTCAATGTTAATAATATTACTTTTCATAAAAATAGATTATGTCTACTGGCTGATGAAAATATAATCATGAGTGAGGCTGGTAGTTATTTTAATTTCTTTAGTCAAACAGTTGCAGCAGTATTAGATACAGATACGATAGATCTTGCAGCTACATCAAATGAAGTATCAGTGTTAAAACATGCAATACCATTTAATGAAGAATTAATATTATTTAGTGATCTAGCACAATTTAAAGTTGATAGCGGTACTAATGCACTATCACCAGCAGATGCGGCTATCACATTAACAACAAGATTTGAAAACAAACCTAGTGTAACACCAGTAGGTGCCGGTAATTATTTATACTTCGCACAATCCAGGGGAGATAAAGTTTCACTGAGAGAATATTATGTGCAGCCGGATACTACTAACTATGATTCTATTGATGTGACTGTAGGTGTACCAAGTCTAATTAGTAGTAATTGTTATTCAGTTATAAGTAATACTATTGAAAATACATTACTAGCATTAGTAGATGATGGTGCTGATAATAACAATGCACCATACAATGCTAATTCAAATGTTAATCCAACACTTGCTAACAGAGTATACATTTATAAATACTTTTGGAATGGTAATGAAAAAGTACAATCGGCCTGGTCATATTGGGAGTTTCCAAATGTTCAGATCATAGGTGCATTTTCAAATGAATCTAATGTCTACATTATTGCTAATGAACGACAACAGGCTAATTTATATAAAATAGATCTTAGAAATTTAGAAGATTCAAATTTGAATATGAATATATATCTAGATCAAAGATGTAAATTAAATGGATCATATGATGCAGCTACAGATCTTACAACATTTACTACACCATACACAGTCAAAACTGGATTACAATGTGTTAATGCTGCAACAGGATCTGATGTCAGTATCAATTCACAATCAGGAACTACAGTTACTGTCAAAGGTAATGTAGCAAGTGCATATTTTGGATTTGAGTTTACAAGTCTTTACACTTTATCTACTCAGTATTTAAGAGAACCTGGAAAGACTGGTGGCCTGGCCGCTATAACTTCAGGAAGATTACAAGTAAGGACTATGAGTTTTGATTATAGTAATACTGGATTTTTCCAGGTAGTTGTAGATCATGATAATAGATCAGCTAAGACTTATAGTTTTAATGGTTACATTATTGATAGTTCAACTGCTTTGATTGATCAACCAGTATTAGATACCGGTACATTTAGAGTACCTGTCCAGGCACAAAATACTCAACATTCTGTAACTATTAAATCATCTTCTTACTTACCAGCAAATATTGTATCTGCTGAGATGGAAGGATTTTATTTCAGGAGATCAAGTCGTGCATAGAGTACCTACAGTTAGACCAGCTCAAATTACAGATGCAGTACATCTAGCTAAAGATCTAAAACCATTAGATCAATTAGAAATCAAGTATTCACATGATGATACACCGCTTGATGCATTGTTAAGCTGCTTTCATCAACAGGATGCAGAGAACTACACAATCGTAGATCATAATGGTGTTGTCTATGGAATGTTTGGTGTTAATTCAGATCCTGAACTAGAAGGCTATGGTGTTATATGGTTATTATCATCAGCTAAATTACAAAAGTTTCCAGTATCATTTTTTAAAGAATCTATTAAATGGATAAAAAGATTACATAAAAATTATGATCATATTTATAACTTTGTTTATGAAAAAAATTGGCAATCATTGAAGTGGTTGCAGCTATGTGGATTCAAACCTATAGCAACAAAGAACATAGGAAAATACAATAAACCATTTATTTTAATCATGAGGTCAAAAGAACAAGATGTGTGAACCAACAACAATAGCATTAGCATCATTTGGATTAAGTGTTGTTCAACAACAACAACAATACCAGGCCGCAAAAGATCAAGCAGCAGCACAAGAGATCAGGAATAAAGAGGCTAGGAAATCTGCTAACAGAGCTTATCTTGCTGATTTAGCAAAATTAGATCGTGAAAAACAAAATGAACTTAGAGATGCTGCAGCAGAAAAAGAAGGTTTAGAATTAGAAAATATTAAAAAACAAGATGAGGCTTTATTAGCTGGATTAGAAAAAGGTAATGCGAATGTAGAATCTTTGTTAAGAGATGTTGGATTTGAATATCAATCTGAGTTTAGCAAAATAGATCGTGAAGTTTCTGATATTAATATTAATAATATATTTGGCCAGGATGATGCATACAGTGCATTTAGAAGATCATATAGTAAGATCCCTGATGTGGTCAAACCAAGTTCATTAGGATTAGCTATAGGTGTAGCTGGATCCGCATTAGGTACATATGCTGATTATCAATCAGGTTCATATGGTAAAAGTAAATCAAGTGATATAGATTAGAGGAAAACAATAATGGCATTTCAGAAAGGTTTTTATGGTGTAACTTATGCACCTGAAGATACTAGCAGTAAGCAGTTAGTATCGGCACTTGGAACTTTAAATAAAAGTCTACAGAAGTATGGTAGCTATGTAGGTGAAGAGCAAGATAAAGAAGTTATGGCCGCAGCAGAAAAAGCTGCTAGAGTTGATAACTTTAAATCATATCAAGATGGTGTTGATAAAGGTGAGATAGAAAATACTAAATCAGATTTCTTTATTGCACACTACGATAACATCAAAGGTGCTAATGCTGGATCAGAATATCAAATTAAAAAAGGAATAGCATACCAGGAGTTTTGGGCTAATCAAACAAACTCAGATGAAGATGATGCTGATGGATCAGGATACCTGGCCTGGTCACAACAATATGATAAAGAAAATTTAGATCAATATTCTAATACCAGTACATTCTTTCAAAAGTCATTAGATAAATCTATTGCTGCAGTCAATCAACAACTAGGATCAAGATATGCTGCAGACAATTCAAAAAGAATAAAAGAAAAATATTCATTAGAGTTTATTACCAGGAATGAAGATCTTATTAGAAATACTCCATCTGATGAATTATTTGCAACTCTAACAAACTTAGATCAAACATCTGATCAGTTCAGAGCATTAAGTAAACGAGAACGAAAAGGATTAGTATTACAAGCATTTAAAAATGTAATATCAGAAAAAGCTAGATTAGGTGAAATAGAATCTGATTACTTCAAAGCAATAGAACTTGCTGAAGATCTTAGAGATTTTAAAGGTGCTAATGGATTTACATATCTTGATGGTAAAGATGCAGAAGAGTTTGATAAATACATACAGACTTTAAGAACTGAACAGGTCAAACATGATGAGAATATAATTCGTATGGAATTTGGAAAAGAGATTGATGCCATAGTGGAAGGTCAAGCTAAACAGTTATGGGGTGATATGACTACTACATTTAATAATGTGGGTGGTGAAGGTGCAGAAAAAGCAACGATAGCATACGAAGAATATAATAAACGAGCTAAAGATCTTTTAGTCAAGAACCAAGGCACCAATGAATTTTCACCACAAGAATTACAAACTGAATTATTACAACTAAGAAGGCAAGTAGTAGAAAAATATAACAACATAGTTGATATTACTAGAGAGTTAGTACCATTTAATTTAGATATGGAAAATAAATTTAATATTAGAAAAGATAAAAAAGAACTTAATGCAATGATCAGAGAAATGGGAACATTAACTAACAAAAGAACAACAGATAGAGGAACAGAAACAACTGATAAAGTATTAACATTTGCAGAGGCTATTGTGCAACTTAATGATTCAGATGAGTTTGGATCTATGTTGAGATTTGCATTAGCATCTGCAAAAGTAAATGGTTACACAGATAAGAATGGAAAAGTTACTGCTGAAAGTCTAGGTAGATGGTATACAGATTACAATAAATTTGTTGGTAAACAATTAGATCCTGGTTATGAATTAGTACCAAGCGAGGATGATTAATGTCAGATACAAGTTGGATGTTAGATATTGAAAAACTGGATCAAGAAAAAGATCCAACAGATCAAGAATCAAACAGTGTTAATCCACCATTACCAATACCTGAATATGATCCTATAGAAACTTCTATAGATCCAAATGATAAAAGTGATGCAAGTTGGCTAGATAGTTTAGAGGATGAAGATGATGGCTATGAGCCAGTAGTACCCAGGACTAGCGGATTAGTAAAAGATCCTGGTGCTGATCCCAGCTATCTTAAAGACTTTGTATTATCAGCCGGTGTAGGCCTTACAAATGGTATAGAAGAAACATTAGATACCATTGGAGATCTAACAGGTGAAACTGGTATAGAGACTTTAGATTATGTTTTAGATCCAAACAATCGCTTGATCCCTAGATGGTATAAATCTAAAACAGGTGTAGGTATAGCTACTGAAGGAATAGCTAGATTCTTAGGTGGATTTGGTTTAGCCAGTAAAGGATTAAAAGCTGCTGGGTGGGCTAATAAAGTTAGAAAGGGTGATGAGCTAATAGAGATCTCTAAGAAATCAAAAATTGCTAGAGGTATGACTGCTGGTGCAGCAGCAGATTTCTTTGTTATAGATCCAGCAGAAGGAAGGCTAACTGATATGTTAGCGGAATTTGATAATCCATATTTGGATATCGTAGTATTCGATTATTTAAGATCAGAAGATGATGATTCTGTTTTAGAAGGTAAAGTAAAAAATGTTATTGAAGGTATGATGTTAGGTGGCCTTGTCGAAGGTGCATTAATGATCGGTATGAGAGCAATGAAAGCAGCCAGGAAAACACCTGAGAAGGCAGAAGAGATTTATGAAAAAGCTGCTAAGAAAATAGAAGAACATAAAAAGAAATATGATACTAAACCTGGAGATCCTGATCCAGCAACTAAACCTAAAACAAGAGCAGAAAAAATAAATGAAGTAGAAACTAATCCAGCTATTGATACTAACAAAGCAATCAAAAAATTAAAAACATCTGCAGAAAATGCAGATAAAGATAGTAGAACTTTTTTAGATACTATTATCAATACTGATAAGTTTAAAAGTGGTAGACATGTTTTAAAAACAATAGAAGATGCAGTTAATTTATTTGATGATGAAACTTTAGAATATTTATCAAAGGATGTATTAACAAATAAAAATGCATTAGAACTTGCAAATTTACTTGGTAGAAATGTAGAAGAAGTTTTAGCGGCCTTACCTAAAGATGCTGAATATGCAAAACAATCAACTGTAAGAATGATTGCTGCAAAACAAGTCATACAAAGAATTGGTAAACAAACCCAGGAGATGGCTAAAGAAGTTTCTAAATTAACTAAACTTTATGGAAGAGCAAAGATAACTTTACCAGGCCAAAAAGCATATAGAGATTGGCCGGAAGATGCACAAAAAGTCGTAAGGCAATATGAAGAGATGTCAGTTATTTTAGCAGATTCTACATACTATCTAAAAGAGCAGATAAGAAATGCTGCAAGACTTACCCAGGCTGGGAGAATCAAAGTTGGATTAGCTGAAGGTAAATTAGATATAGAAAGATTAGTTGATGATATAGAAAATTACAAAGGTGATGCATTATCATCAGCCGGTACAATGGCTAACTACACACCGGCACAAGTTATAAGTCAAGTTGGTAAAACTAAAGGTAGACTTGCAGTAGAAACTTTTAACAGTCTTTACACTAACTCACTATTATCATCTCCCTGGACTAATGCTATTAACTTAACATCAGGGATCTATGAGGCTATGTTAAGGCCTTTAGAAAATGCTGGTGGTGCAATATTGCAAGGTGATCTTAGAGGTGCTGCACAAGCATTTGCACATTACCAGGGTATGCTACAAAGTTATAAAGATATATGGAGAGCAACTAAATTATCTTTTCAACAAGGTGATGCAGTTTTAGATAAAAAGTTTCAAACAATAGAAACTAAAGGTAGAAATGGTAGAACTATAACTGCAGCTAATTACGATATGCAAGATGGCCTACCAGCTAGAATGGTAGATTGGGTTGGTAAATATTTAGAACTACCAGGACAGTTACTAACCAGTGGTGATGAAATGTTAAAACAAGCAAACTACCGAGGAAGGATCCATGCAAGTAGTGTTAGAAGAATGACTGCTGAAGGTATCGAACCTGGATCACCAGCCTGGAAAGAAGGTTTAGAAAAAGATATGGATCAGGCTTTTGCACCTGATGGATCAGCAGCAGTAGATCGTAATCCAATGGCCGCAGAGGCGGTTCAATATGCTAGAGAGGCTACATTTACAAACTCACTTAAAGATGGAAGTTATTTAGGTATTGGTGAAAATTTAGAAAAGTTTTTTAATAATGTTCCAGCACTTAGATTTATGGCACCATTTATTAGAACACCAACTAACTTATGGCGACATGTTGGTAATAGATTTCCAATACTAGGAAGATTTACAAAACAAAATTCTGAGAAGTGGGCGACTGGAGATCCAAGAGCAAGAGCAGAAATTTTAGGCCAACAATTATTTGGTTTAGCTGCAACTACCATGGGGTATATGTATGCAACAAGTGATGTTGTTATCACAGATAAAAATGGTAAACAAAAAGTATTACCTAGAATTACCGGTAAAGGAATCAAAGATAAAGGTGCCAGGGATCTATTGATGGCTACAGGTTGGCAACCTTATTCAATACTAATGAATAAAGGAACTGAAGAAGAGCCTGAATGGACTTATGTGCAATACAACAGAACAGATCCAAGATTTTTTATGTTTGGAATCATGGCCGATATTGTAGAAGTATCTAAACTAGATCCAACAATAGAAGGTATACCTGAATACTCAATAGCAGTATTACAATCTATCACTAGAAATATGACTGATAAAACTTACACCAAAGGTATATCAGATGCACTAGAATTATTAGAAGATCCTACTGGTGCAAATGTAACTAGGTTTGGCGGTAACTTACTTAACAATACAATTCCATATTCAGGTTTTAGAAGATTTCTAGTCCAGGAACTTGGAGATGCTCATTCATATGAAGTAAGAGATGCTACAGATGTATTACTAGAAAATGTTGGATTAACAGATACATTAGAACCAAAAAGAGATTGGAAAGGTGATCCAATTATTAAAGCAAGAACTGGATTCTTTATGAATGATGGTGTGTTTAGTGGTGT
>MDTA01039871.1_pt1 | contig 15462 bp, 20 predicted proteins | sample 811151 | NCBI WGS metagenome assembly MDTA01 (sample SAMN05326648, study PRJNA326480) | marine metagenome | isolation source: seawater | place: Indian Ocean: South | collected 2010 | reverse complement strand
TGCTGAAAGAATGTTCGATACTATTACTGGTATTATTCTAGATTGCCTGAAAAATGACGAAGCCGTGAAAATCGCTGGTTTTGGCACTTATAAGGTAGCTAAAAGAAAAGCTCGAATTGGACGTAATCCTAGAACTGGAGAACAGATCCAAATTGCTGCTTCTCAAAAGGTAAAGTTTTTGCCTGCAAAAGCGCTTAAAGAAGTTTTCAACAAATAAGCTTAATAACAGCCTTTATTGATTTTTTATTAATAAAGGCTGTTACCATATGCATTTAATGCATACCTATATTTTCTAATCAACATTAGTTTTTAAAATTTAAAAAATTTATAAAAGTTTTTTTAACAGGGAGGATTTATGAAAAAACATTTTAATAAAATTGTTGGTCCACTATTAGTAAGTTTAATTTTCTTACTTAACATGACAAGTATAGGTCATGCGGATACCACAGTTTCTGCAGAAGTAGGATTCATTTTTAATACATTTCTTTTCTTAGTTTGCGGTTTTTTAGTCATGTTTATGGCTGCAGGTTTTGCAATGCTAGAAGCGGGAAGCGTTACATCAAAAAGTGTTTCCGTAATCTGCGCAAAAAATATTGGTTTATTTTCAATTGCTGGAATGATGTTCTGGCTTTTTGGATACAACCTAGCTTATGGAATTCCAGAAGGTGGGTACATAGGTAAATTTATACCATGGTCAGACTCAAGTTCAGTTGAGACTGGATATTCAGACGGTTCTGACTGGTATTTTCAGATGGTATTTTGTGCGACTACAGTTTCAATTGTATCAGGCACATTAGCTGAAAGAATTAAATTATGGCCATTCTTTTTATTTGCAGCAATATTATCAGGAATTATATATCCAATTGTCATGGGTTGGCAGTGGGGTGGAGGATGGTTAGCATCAGCTGGCTTTTCTGACTTCGCAGGATCTACTTTAGTTCACTCAACTGGTGGATCAGCAGCTTTGGCTGGAGCAATATTATTGGGGCCAAGATTAGGTAGATTTACCAAATCTGGTGCACCTGCTCCAATGAAACCATTTGCAGCATCATCAATTCCTTTAATAACTGTTGGTATTTTCATTTTATGGTTGGGTTGGTTTGGATTCAATGGAGGATCTCAACTTGCAATGGGCACGGCAGATGATGCAATTGCTGTATCAACAATCTTTTTAAACACTTTCTTGGCTGGCGCTGGAGGAGTAATGGCAGCAGCAACAACAACAAGATTAGGTTTTGGTAAAACTGATGTGATTCAGATGTTGAATGGATGTATAGGTGGATTAGTTGCAATAACTGCAGAACCTTTAATGCCATCTCCTTTCGCTGCAATCTTAATCGGTGCTGTAGGAGGAGTGATAGTGGTGTTTGGAACAAAGCTTCTATTTTCTTTGAAAATAGATGATGTTGTAGGCGCTGTTCCTGCCCATTTATTTGCGGGTATTTGGGGGACATTAGCAGTTCCAATCACAAATCCAGACACGACTTTTGGTGCACAATTATTAGGCGTTGTATCAATCAATGCTTTTGTGTTCTTAGTAGCTTTATTAGTCTGGTCAATTATGAAATCAACAATTGGTATCAGATTAAGCAAAGAGGCTGAAACTAAAGGTACTGATGTTGTTGAAACAGGTGTAATTGGTTACGCAATTAGGGATTAAAGAATAACTCTCTCAATAAGTAAAAAGGCCCCTTCTTAAAGGGGCCTTTTTTATTTTAAAGAATTTTTAATCCATTTTAAAAAATCTTTATTTCCTGAAGAAATTTTTATAAATAATACACACGGATTATCATATGAATGTAATCTTTTTACCTCTTTGATAATCTTATTTTCTTTGTTACTTAAAGTTTTTCCAACGATAAGAACCTCTTTCGAAAAAGACAAATTTTGTTTCCAAATAAAATACGAGTCAATATTTTTCACTATATTTGCACAAGCGATTAATTTATTCTTTAAAAGCGATTTTACTATGTGTTTTGCTTCCACATTATTTTTAGAGGTAATATAAAAAATCTTATTCATTATAGTCATTAATCTCCCACAATCTTTTATAGTCTATAAAAGGAGCTAATCCGTAGCTAGAATTAATATTAGTAAAATGAACAGAAAGTGAAGTCATAGGTGATATACAAATTACGTCGTTATAAATTTCATTTATGTATTTTTCAAAAGGCTCGTGTCTATCTAAACAATTTTTGTAAAAATTATTCCAATATTTTTTAATCATTTCTGTTGATGTAATAAATGTACATAATGTTTTATCCACAGTTTGCCAATGTCTGTCGCTTCCAATTAGATTAAATGTCCGATTTTTTTGCATATACAAATAAGGATAATCTGCTGGGCAGATAAAAATTTCGTCTTTAGTTTGAGAACAAATTCTTTCATAAGTATTTATTACTTCTTTGATTAAAGTGTTAAAGTGTAAGTAATCGTCTTCTACAAAAAAAACTAAATCCTCATTTGATGTTTTTGCGATTTCAAAACATTTTAATAAACTAGATAAGTTTTGAAAGGTTTCAACGTTTTTTTGTTTTTTTATAATATTTTCATGTTCACTATTTTTATGGTCTATAAATTCAAAATTTATATTATTAGACTTTATTAAATTTTTAATTCTATTTTTATTTTCTTCAGTTGATCCATTATTTATTATTTTTAATTTAATCTTGAAATTCTTATTTCCGTCAATTTTAATAAAGCTCTGAATTGATTTGATTAGAGAGAAAAGTGATCTCATTGTATATTCGATTTTTGGTTTTGCAAATATTCTTCTTTTGCTTTGATCCCATATCTCGATATTAGTGTTGCATCTAAATAGAATTAAAATCGATTCTACTTTTCTAGAAAGTTTTACTTCACCTAGTGGTAACACTATTGATTTATCGTGATTGCTTAAATTTTCATTTAACTTTTTTTGTGAAGTTGGAGAATAAAATTCATTTTGATCAATGAGTTCATAACCGAGAGATCTTGAAAGCTTAATAAAAATTTTTTTTAAAAAATTTTTTTTCATATGTACTTTTTATAATATATAGTTATATTTTAATTTATAAAATTTAAATGTACCTATGACAATAAAATCTTCTCAAACACTAGTAAAAGAGGCGCTTAAAGAAATTAAAACTATTTCACCAGAGGAGGCACTCGACCTACATCATAAAAAAAAATGTAACTTAATAGACATTAGAGACATAAGAGAATTACAAAAAGAAGGTCGAATCGATGACTCTGCACATATACCAAGAGGCATGTTGGAATTTTGGCTAGACCCAGAAAGTGCATATTTTAAAGACGGCAAAATTGATACTAACAAAGAAATAGTTTTATTTTGTGCTGGCGGTTTGAGATCCGCTTTAGCAACAAAAACTTTAAAGGATATGGGATTTAAGAATATTTCCCACATTGATGGAGGTTTTGGAGCAATGAAAGATAAAGGTTTCAAAATAATTTAAGTAGCTAAAGCCTCATCGATAGCATACTCTAATCTGTCTTGCCCCCAAAAAATTTTATTATTTGCCACAAAAGTAGGTGCTCCGAAGATGTTTTTTTTTTCAGCAAGATTTGTTAATTCTTTTAATTTAGTTTTTATCTTTTCAAGCTCAATATCATCTAAAAATTGTTTGTGATCTATACCCATATCTTCCAAAATAATTTTAATAGTATTCTGATCTTTAAGATTTAAATTTTTTGCCCAATAAGCTTCGTAAAATTTATCAATATAATTAAATTTTTTTTCTGACTCGATTGTCAAAAGTCCTCTCATTAAGTAAAGAGAATTTATTGGAAAGTTTTCATTAAATTTGAAATTGATATCAAATTTTTTTGCAACCATTTTACAATCATGAATCATAAATTTTTTTTTGATTTCTATTAAACCAGGGGCGATAATACCTAATTGATTATGTAGTCCGCCAAGCAAAATTGGTCTATATATAAAATCAATCTTTTTAATTTGTTGTAATTTTACTATTTTTTTATGGGCGAGGTATGCATAAGGACTAATAAAATCAAAGTAAAACTCTATTTGTTTAATCATAAAGTGAAATTCTTTTTGCAAAGAAAATTCTTATTAACCAATACAGAAATATTCCCAAGGGACCAATAAAATAAGTTATCAATAATGGAAATAAAGTTAAAAATTTTGGAATTCCTTGTTTTAAACTATCATAAGTTATCCAGGCACCACAAAAAAGATTAATTGCTAAAAAATGACACCAAAACATAATCAAAAAATATTTACTTGAAAATAAAAATAATAAGTTATCAAAACTTAAATATAAATTAAAATTGCCTAAAAAATCATAATCTAATTTAAAAATTGTGTAAAGAAGATACGAATAAACACCTGAAAGTATCAAAAAAGGGAAAATGGATTTTATAAAATATCTACTTATTGAAGACGATGGAAAAATTATTAGACACATCCAAAAAGGAATTACACCGATGTTCAACCATAGATATATCACCTCTATAGTGAAAAAGTTATTAATTTGATCTAACATTTATAAATATAATATATTAAAAAATAAAATGATTCCTATTAAAAATAAAAAAAAAACTTTAAGCATAACAGTAGAGGAGATGCGTGATTTTTCGTTAAAATATATTGAAAAATACGCACCCTCAAAACAACAACTCAAAACCTACTTACTTAAAAAATATTTAAAATTATCAACACCAAATGTAAAAAAAACTGATATTAAGAACTTAATTGAGATTATTGTGACGGATCTAGAAAATACAAAATTTGTTAACGACAAATTTTATTCTCAAAGCAAGGCAAAAAGCCTTGTTCAAAGAGGTAACTCAATAAATAAAATTCGAAATTATCTTATTACCAAAGGTATTAACAATAAAATAATTAAAGATACCCTTGAGGATATAAAAGACGACAATGAAGATCCTGATTTCTTCTCAGCAATAAAGGTTTGTAAAAAGAGAAGGATTGGACCTTCCAGACCAGAAGATAATCGACCACTTTTTTATAATAAAGATTTAGGTGTTCTTGCAAGAAAGGGTTTCGATTTCGAGACATCAAAGCGGGTGATGGATTTAACTAGAGACGAGTACCAAAAAATTATAAGTCTTCTTTAGTTTTTTTATTTTTTTCATTCAAATAAAAATCTAATTTCTTCCTGATAAAATTTTTTACAAAAACAAAAACTAAAAGTCCAAAAATACTTACTGAAATAATAATAATTAAAATTATTCTAATTTGTTCCGACATTTAATAAATTTTTACCTTTTAAAATTATAGCTGGATTTTTAAAATTTTCTTTTCCATAAAAAATTTCATTTCCGTTAAAATCTGTGACATCTCCGCCTGCATGAATTAATATTGCATGACCTGCCGCAATATCCCATTCACACGCCCTTGGTTCTGCAACATATAAATCATACTCACCAGCTGCTATAACACAAAATTTAAGTGAACTTTTCATTTTCACAAAATTTTTAATTTTATAAAATTGATGAATCTTTAATATTTCTGGTTTTAATTTTTCATTGTAACTAACTGCTTGAAAACAATTTCTTTTGACATTATTTTGGGCAGTCAAATTTAAGGTTTTGCCATTTTTATATTCGTAACTTTTATTTATTCCGAATGAGTAAAATAATCTTTCCTTCCCTGGTGCATTTATAATTCCAATTTCAGGTTTACAATCAAGTATTAAAGCAGCGTTAAGTGTAAATTCATCTTTATTATTCAAATAATCATTAGTTCCATCAATTGGATCTATTAACCAAAAATTCTTTAAATTTTTCTTTTCCTTATTTGAAGACGTTTCTTCTGAAACTATAGGTAGATCAGGTGTGAGAACTTTTATTTTTTCAGAGATAATTTTGTTTACCTCAATGTCAGCATTTGTTACAGGTGTATTATCCTCTTTAATTGTTTCTTTTAAACCTTTTTCCCTAAGTTTGAGCGTTAATTTTCCAGCATTTAGAAATGTTTCAATTAATTCATTTACTATTTTTTTCTTATTTTGTTCATTCATTATTATTAACTTTTTCTAAATTTATTAAGTTTGAGTTGATCACTTTTTTTCCTACATTTTCAAAATTTACCGTAACTCTGCCCCTGATGATAGACTGAACCTGTCCGATACCCCAATTTTTATTTTTAGGATTAACTACTTTGTCACCTGGCTCATAATCTAATATCATTTAACTTAACTTATAATATAAAAAAGTATAATTTCCATGATAATGAACAAAAAAAATTCAATAGGTTTAGATAAAGATCCTAAAAGTACCACAGTTGTTGTAGCTATGTCAGGGGGAGTAGACTCCTCAACGGTTGCAGCGTTGATGAAAAAAAGTGGGTTTAAAGTTATTGGAGTCACTTTGAAACTTTATGATGAGACAAAAGAAATTGCAAAATCCAAACAATGTTGTGCTGGACAAGATATCATGGATGCAAAAAGGGTTGCTCAAAAACTTGGTATTGAACATAAAGTTCTTTATTATCAAAATAAATTTAAAGCTGGTGTAATAGATAATTTTATTGATAGTTACTTAAAGGGTGAAACACCAATACCATGTGTTCAGTGTAACAAAACTGTAAAATTTAATGATTTGTTTGCAGAAGCAAAAAATTTAAAAGCAGATGCTCTGATTACTGGGCATTATGTAAAAAGTATTACCAGAAATAATAAAACTGATATGTATAGAGCTGTAGATGAAAATCGAGATCAAAGTTATTTTTTGTTTAATACAACTAGAGAACAGCTAAATTTTTTAAGATTTCCTTTAGGTGGATTGATGAAATCTGAGACTAGACAAATTGCAAAAGAACTTTCACTTAATGTTGCAGATAAACCAGATAGCCAGGATATTTGTTTTGTTCCTAACGGAGACTATGCATCTGTAATTAAAAAAATTAAACCTGAAGCATTTAAAAAAGGCAATATCAAAAACGTAAAAGGTAAAGTATTAGGTGTTCATGATGGTATAATAAATTTTACTATTGGACAGAGAAAAGGTATTAAAATTTCATCAACAGATCCATTATATGTTATTGATATAAATGCTGGAAAAAATGAAATTATTATAGGAAGTAAAGAGGATTTAGTAAAAAAGGAAATTTTTTTAAAAGATTTAAATTTTTTAGATGAATTGGATGTTTTTAAAAGTGACATATATGTAAAAGTAAGGTCTACGGGAAGATTGCTGAAGTCTAAATTAGTTATTAAGAATGACAAAGCGATACTAAAGTTATATGAAAATGAATATGGAATTTCACCTGGCCAAGCATGCGTTTTTTATAAAAAAGATAGTTTTGGAGAAAAAGTTTTAGGCGGTGGCTGGATAACAAAAGAAATTTAATTTTTTAATTTTTTCCACATAAAAAATGTTAATAGGTAAAAACATATAACTCCCAAAAAATAATCCCACTCTAAAGCATGTTTAAGGTGTTTATTTCCTGGCATTGTAACTATTGGTATACTTATAATAGCGATAAAAATTAAGATGCTTACTAAGCATGCTTTTAATTTTAAAAATTTGTAATTTATAAATTTAAATAATCTGTTCTTTATAGAATAAAATGATAAAACTAAATATGCTTGAGCAACAATTTCAAAAATTATAAAACAAAGCATTATTACTCTCCTAAAAAGTTTATATATATCATAATCAAATTTTATACCTAAAAAAATTGAGTGAATAATTAGACAGATCGCAGACCCAATACCAAAAAAGATAATTTTTTTTAAATGTTTATGGTTTTTTTCGAAAGATGAAATTACATTTTTGTTATAAATCCAGTATCTGATTAACAAATATGATGTAAAAAACATTGCAGGTTTAAAAATCAAATATGTTGGAAAAACTCTAGCTGTTCTACTGATAGATGCACCACCGTCGATATACGGAAAGGTATTCATTATTAAGTCTTGTTTATTTGGAAAAAGATTTGGGAATTGAGTTATTAAAATTAGACATGTATTCACTGCTACAAAAGGCACAATAAAAATCCATATACTAATGGATTTTATCTTTTTAATTTCGTCCATTAAAAAAATACTATTTTTTCTTATTTTTTTTTCTAGCTCTTCTTTTTTTAGAGCCCATTTTTCTACGACCCCTGTGTTTTTTTGGATAGCCCATAATTACCTCATTTATATAATTTTATTGACATATTTGTGGGATATAGCATTGTCACGCATACATATCAAATTTATTATGGGACATTCTTTTAAGACTTTTTTGAAACATACTGCAAAAGATTTTCACAATCAATCAGTGAACCCCCCTGTTGTAAGAGCTTCAACAATAATTTTTAAATCTATGAGTGATATTAGAAGAATGCAAAGATTATCGAAAAAATATCCAAGAAATGGACATTTTGATTACGGAAGAGAAGGAACATCAACAACTTTTATTTTACAAAAAATATTAAACAAACTTGAAGAGTCCTATCATGTGTTTTTAACACCTACAGGTTTTGGTTCTGTTTTTTTGGCGCTATTCAGTATTTTAAGACCTGGTGATGAAATTTTAGTATCTGACCCTACTTATGGTCCTACTAGGAAGCTCACGGCAGAATATTTAAGTAAATTTAATATAAAAACAATCTTTTACGATCCACATAATTTAAAAACTTTAGAACAAAATATTTCTAAAAAAACCAAATTAATATTTGTTGAGTGCCCAGGAAGTAATTCATTTGAGTTTTTTGATTTAAAAAAGATTATTTCTTTAGCAAAAAAAAGAAATATTTATACTGCAATAGATAATACATGGGCAACACCTTATTTTTTAAAACCAATCAAAATTGGATTTGATATGTCGATTGTATCAGCAACAAAATATTATTCAGGTCATTCAGATGTTATGGGTGGAAGTTTAGCAGTTAGTAAAAAGGTTTTTAAACATGTCCAAAAAGCTCAAAAAATAACTGGTCTAAGGCTTGGTCCAGATGATGCATATCTTATTACTCGAGGACTAAGAACATTGGACGTGAGACTAGATAAGCATCAAGAAAATGCAAAAAAAGTAGCATCATTTCTATCTAAATATAAAAACATAAAATTATTATACCCTTTTAATAGGAAAACACTAAATTATAAGTTATGGAAAAAATATTACTCTGGATGTTCTGGATTAATGGGTCTAAAAATAAAATCTAATAAAAAAAATTCAATTTTGAAGTTTGTAAATTCACTAAAACTTTTCGGTTATGGATACAGTTGGGGCGGATTTGAAAGCTTAGTATTGCACCAAGACTCAACAGAAATTGGTGTGAGAAAATATCTTAAACTTTCAAAAAATGAACATTTGGTTAGACTGCATATTGGTTTAGAGGATCCAAAAGATCTTATTGCGGATTTAAGGAAATCCCTTAAACTAATTAAATGAGTTCCGAAAAGTTTTTAAAAAATAAGTCTGCGTTAATAACATTAATTTCAGCATGCATAATTGTAGTTATAGCTTTAGGAATTAGACAAACCTATGGTCTTTTCTATTTCGATTTTGCTACTGATTTAGATATATCAATTTCACAGTTTGGTTTTGCAATCGGGTTACAACTTTTTTTGTGGGGACTTTTTGGCCCATGGTTTGGGATAGTTACAGATAAATACGGTGGAACTATAGCAGTATTTATTGGGTTTATTTTTTATTTAGCCGGTACTTTACTTCTATACTCAGATTTTAACACTGGCCACTACTTCACCATCGCTATGGGCATATTAATTGGCGTAGGCTTAGGTGCTACAGCTATTAGCATTCCGGTATCAATAGTAGCAAAACATTTTCCTCTTTCCACTAGAACACTAGCAACATCAATTGTCACATCTGTAGGTTCATTTGGGTACTTTGTTTCACCAATGTTAGTCACATTTTCATTAGTTGAATATGGCTGGGAAAATACTTGGTTAGTTTTCATATTTTTATTAATTCTTGGTTTAATAACATCATTTTTTCTGATAACACCAATGGATACAGCGAGCAACAATTACGAGAATAAGCAAACTGCTACCGAAGCTTTAAAAGAAGCTTTTAAAAATAAAAGTTTTATTTATTTAACCCTGGGGTTTTTTGTTTGTGGCTGGCATATTGCCTTAGTAGCAACCTATATTCCAACTTACATAAGTGATAAAGGTCTACCAGGTTGGTGTGCAACTGCAATTCTTGCTTTAATCGGTTTCTTTAACATGATAGGTTCACTCACTGCTGGATATCTTTCTACAAAATTTAGTAAAAAAATAATTTTGAGCTCTATTTACATGCTTAGAGGTGTTTCTTTAGCATATTTTATTTTTTTACCACCAAGCATAATAAATGCCTTAATTTTTGGAGCTACTTTTGGTTTTTTGTGGTTAGCAACAGTGCCTCCAACTAACGGAATTGTAGCACATATATTTGGAACAAAATATCTTGGTTTATTATATGGAATTGTTTTTTTAAATCATCAAATTGGCTCTTTTTTTGGAGCTTATTTAGGTGGCTTACTTTATGAAATTTATGGGAATTTCGATATTGCATGGTACATATCTATCGCATTATCAATTTTTGCTGGTTTGATACACTTACCTATAAGAGAGAGACCAATTGAAAGACCTCAAACTGCATAAAAATAAAAACATTAATTTTATTAATGAATTATACCAATCAAATAAACCCTTAATTATTTATAAGGTAATAGATGGTTATAATATTTATACTGATTTTTCAAAAAAGTTTATTTTAAATAAGAAGAATATAAACAAATTTCTTAATAGCGATGTTAAAAAATCTAAAGAAAAAAGTGAAATTAATCTTATGATTGGTTTTTTTGGATACGAATTATTGTGTTACCTGCTTAATATTAAAGTTGGGTTTAAAAAAAAAAATAATTTTTATAAGGGTATTTTTTATAAACCTGAAACATTAATTAAAATTAGAAAAAATATTAAGATTATTTCGTCTTTAAAAGAACATAAATTTGAAAAAAAATTTCAACAAAAAAAAACATTTAGTAAATTTAAAATCAATATGGATTTCAAAAGATATAAGAAAATTTTTAATTTTTTTTCTAAAAAAATACGCAAAGGCGAAACATATCAAATTAAAATATGTACAAAGTATAAAAATAAATCATCAATAGACCCAGTAGATTTCTTTTGGAAACTAATGAAAACAAATTCATCTCCAGAAGCTTTTATGATCCGTGACAAAGACTACTCTATAGTTAGTTGCTCACCAGAAACCTTAATCGATAGAAAAGGTGAACAAATTATAACCAAACCAATTGCAGGCACTTTAAGAAAAAACAAAAATATAAATAAAAAAACCGCACTTAAATTTTTTATGAATAGCGATAAAGAAACAAAGGAACATAACATGATTGTTGATATGGAAAGAAATGATTTGTCAAAAATATGTAAACCCAACAGTGTAAAAATCTTAAAACAGAAATTTGTAGAGGAGTATAAACATTTGTATCATTACGTAACATCTATAAAAGGACGCCTTAAAGAAAAAATTCAATTAAGAGAAATAATAACTTCAATGATGCCAGGTGGCTCCGTAATAGGTTGTCCAAAAATAAGAACATTAGAATTACTTAATAAACAAGAAAAAGAGGACAGAAATATTTTTACTGGAAGTTTTGGATATATTAAATTTAATGGAGATTTGAGATTTAATATTATTATAAGATCAATACTAAATTATAATAAAGTCTCCGAAGTTTCTGCAGCATCAGGCGTTATTCTAGACAGCACTCCAAAAAGAGAATTTCATGAAAATTATTTAAAAGCAAAATCTTTGTTGGAGTTGTATAAATGATATATATTATAGATCATCAAGACTCTTTTACATGGAATGTAGTTCATCAATTTTCAAATTTTGGAAAAGTTTTTTGCAATAATTATTTTGAAATTGATCAAAAAAAAATTCAACAATCCAATACTATTGTCTTATCTCCGGGCCCAGGTTCTCCTAAAGATTATCCTTTGACTTCAAAAATTTATAAAAAATATAAAGGTAAAAAGAAGATAATAGGAATATGTTTAGGATATCAACAAATTTTATTTAATGAAAATGGTAAAATTATTCAGCAAAAAAAAATCTATCATGGTTTTCAGTCGAGCGTAAAAGTAACAAAAGAAAGCAATCTTTTTAAAAAAAACAAAATATTTAAAGTCGGCAGGTATCATTCTCTTAAACTACAGGAACCTTTTATTTCAAAAAATATGAAGATTACAATGAGATGTAAAGAGACCAATATCGCAATGGCTTTTGAAGATAAAAAAAATAAAGTGTTTGGATTTCAATTTCATCCAGAATCATTTTTAACAACTTATGGAAAATTTATTATTAAAAAAGTCTTATCTGCTTAAAGATTTAAAACAGGTTCCATTTAAAGATTTATGGAATTCTTACGGAATTTTTACAACTATGAGATTAATAGGAAAACCTCCAAAGATTCTGTTTTATAACCAACATATTAAAAATTTCATAAGGTCGTTAGAAATTTATGAAATTAAAAGTAAAAACCTAAGCGAAAAAATAAATAAAATTATAAGAATTAATATATTTAAAGAAATAAAATATGATCATTTACTTAGAATAGCGGCTAATAAAAAATTTATTTCTATCTCACTTAGACAAAGAAAAGAACCTAACAAAAATCTAACACTAAAACTTCTTAATTATAAAAGAATTGACCCAAAGCTTAAAAATTTAAAATACAAGAAAATATTAAATATTTTAAAAAAAAACGACACATCAAAATTTGATATTGCTTTATATAAAGACAAAAATTTTTTAGAAACAGGAACTTCAAATCTTATATTTGTGAAAAATAATAAAGTATTTTCACCAAAAAATGGCTATTACAAAGGTACAACTTATTCATTTTTTAAAAAGAAAATTAAAATAATTTCCTCGAATGTGAGGATTAATGATCTAAAAAAATTTGATGAAATAATTCTTTTAGGCTCAGGAAAAGGAGTTGCTTCAGTAAATAAAATAGAAAACAAATCCTGGAAAAGAAATAGCACTAAAATTTATAAAAAATTGTCACACTTATATGATAAGGAAATTAAAAGAATTGTATCTTCCAAATAAATAAGTTGCACAATTATACTAAGTATACTAGAACTTAATTGATTATTTTACGAAATTAAGGAGCAATATGATAACTACAAATCCATTTTCTATTCTTTCAGAGTCAATTGACCCTTTTTATTTAAAATCATTTGTGATTTTGATGTTAGCATTAGTAGTTTTCGGAACCTTAGTAGATATTATCCATAAAAAAAATGTAAAATATTTTTTTAGGAATGCCCAAAAAGCAAAAAAGTCTGCTACGAAGGATTTAAAAACTTTAGAAAAAGTTAGTGTAGTTGCAAAAACTATAGTTCACGACATTGGAACAACCTCAGAACTTGGTTGGGGAAAAAGAAGACTTGCCCACGTGCTTGGCATGTATGGAACTATTCTTTTTTGGATTGGATCTGTAGTAATGATTTTTTTATATGGAGATCCAAACATATCAACCCCTTACGTTTGGCCAATAGTTTGGCACATAGGAGCTATAATGACATGCATAGGAGGTTATTGGTTTTGGTTATTTTTAAGGGTAGATGTGTCAGCAGAAGCTCATTCAGTTTTTAGAATTATTAAAGCTGATTTATTTGTGCTTGCTCTTTTAGCATCTTCAACTTTTGGTTTATTGTGGTCTTATTTTCAGTTTAATGGTTTTGTTTACACTAGTTATGTGACTTTAGTATTGTTTGTAGTATCAAACTTAGTTTTATTTGGAGGTGTATACTGGTCCAAATTTGCGCATATGTTTTACAAACCAGGAGCTGCAATTCAAAAAAACCTCGCTGAAGCAGATGGATCAAGGGATAATTTGCCACCTCCCTCAGATGCACCAGAAAAATTTGGCCTTGGAATAAAAAGAGAGGAGCCAAAACACTATTAAAATGCAATTAAAAATGTTAAACAAATTATAGATGTCAACTTTTGTATACATGACTAGATGCGATGGATGTGGGCACTGCGTAGACATTTGCCCATCAGACATAATGCATATAGATGAAACTATTAGAAGAGCAAAAAATATTGAACCAAATTTTTGTTGGGAGTGTTATTCGTGTGTTAAGGCTTGCCCCAATCACGCAATAGATGTTAGAGGTTACGCTGACTTTGCACCAATGGGTCACAGTGTACGTGTTAGAAGAGAAGAGGAAAAGGGTACTATCTCATGGAGAATAAAGTTTAGAAATGGAACTGAAAAAAACTTTGTTTCACCGATTACAACGAAGCCATGGGGTAAATTTATTCCAAAATTAGCTGAAGCTGACAAACCCAATCAAGGTGAAATAAATTCCCAAATTTTATATAATGAACCACATGGTTTGAACACCGATAGAGATTTGCCAACTTTAGACAAAGATTCATTTAAAAAAGGTGTTTATTATTAATGTCAAAAAATAAAACTGTTTTTGAAAATTGTGATGTCCTTGTTGTTGGTGGAGGAATGGCAGGAACGGGCGCAACCTTTGAGGCAAGACATTGGGGAAGAGATTTAAAGATTATTTGTGTAGAAAAAGCAAATATAGATAGAAGTGGAGCAGTAGCCCAAGGTCTTTATGCAATAAATTGTTATATGGGAATGCAATGGGGCGAAAATCAGCCAGAAGATCACGTGAGGTATGCAAGAAATGATTTAATGGGACTTGTAAGAGAAGATCTTGGTTATGATATGGCAAGACATGTAGATTCTACAGTGCATATGTTTGATGAATGGGGTTTACCCATGATGAAAAATAAAGAGACTGGTAGATACCAAAGAGAGGGAAAATGGCAAATAATGATACATGGTGAAAGTTATAAACCAATTGTTGCTGAAGCTGCAAAAAAATCTGCAAATAAAATTTACAATAGAATTATGATAACTCATTTGCTTAAAGATGAAAAAAAACAAAATAGAATTGCAGGAGCAGTAGGTTTTAATATGAGAACTGGCGATTACCATGTGTTTAGAGCTAAAGCCGTAATTATCGCAGCTGGAGGAGCATCTCACATATTTAAACCAAGAGCAGTAGGAGAAGGTATGGGCAGAACATGGTACGCACCTTGGAGTAATGGATCTGCTTACGCCTTACCAATTTCAGTAGGCGCAAAGATGACGCAAATGGAAAATAGAATAGTATTATGTAGATTTAAAGATGGATATGGGCCAGTAGGAGCATATTTTTTACATTTAAAAACTTACACACAAAATGCAAATGGCGAAAATTATGAAAAAAAATGGTACGAAGCAACCAAAAAACTAGTTGGAGAGTACATTGACCATCATCCAGTACCAACTTGTTTGAGAAATCATGCTTTTATTCAAGAGGTCGCTGCAGGTGGAGGACCAATCCATATGGTTACAAAAGAAGCTTTTCAAGATCCACATTTAGAAACTGTAGGATGGGAAAATTTTTTAGGAATGACTGTTTGACAAGCTGTTGT
>MDTA01019739.1_pt1 | contig 15462 bp, 16 predicted proteins | sample 811151 | NCBI WGS metagenome assembly MDTA01 (sample SAMN05326648, study PRJNA326480) | marine metagenome | isolation source: seawater | place: Indian Ocean: South | collected 2010 | reverse complement strand
TCGTGAATCCTTGCACTTCACAAGTTTCACGAACTATTTTTTTCATCTTTTCACTTTTACCAGTTATAATTCTAACTGGAAAGTTGTTCATATTGTAATGTAGAATCAATAAGTTTGCTAACTTATCTTCTACCTCGTCGTGTTTAAAACCGTGTAGGTCTATTTCCGTCATTTTTCTTCTTCGTCTCCACTACCTCATACAACCTATTGAAGTCATCTCTATCTGGTATTTGTTTTCTCAAATAAAAGTATGTCCAAGCTGTGTTCTGCTCAGTTTGTTCGGTTGTATCTACTGCTTCTTTTGTTTTTCTGTTTACTAATTTATATTGCACTTAATTAGCTCCTTTTCATATGTTTTTAGTGATTTTATTTTAATTTCAAAGATTCCCAATGTGAACTCTCCAATTTTTCCACTATCTTTAATTATCTCGGGCAACATAATTAACATTTCATAGCTCTCTTGATTTAATTTATTAACATCAAACTCAACTATTATATCGTTATCTAACTTACCTGATAATCTCTCTTTTAAATTAAATTTTGTATTTGGTTGTTCTTCTTTAATATATTGCTCAACCAAACTTTCGTTATCTATAAATATACCATCCGACCAAGGTTCTAATCCCCTTAGTGCATTAATATCACAATTCTTAACTATATATCCAATATCATATTTTGGTTGAATATATGGTTTTAAGTAATCGTCGTGTAAACAATAAGAACTCCACTTTCTTGAAAAGTTTCTTGTTGACCTTTCGTTTTGTGTCAACCACTCATCAGTTTCTCTACCTATCATAGCGACTTCACCCTCTGGATTTCGTTTTGCTCCCTCAGCAAATCTACTTCCTCTACAAGTCATATGATATACGAAACCTCTCCAAGTCTGTATTGTTTCATAACCAGCCAATACAAACCGATTAAATATATCTGAATCTTCCTTTGATTGTGGAGCGTATAAAGGATCGTGTCCACCGATTGCCAGAAAGTCATCTTTATATATAGCCCACGGAGCAAATATACCTTGTGATGTATCTCGTTTAAGTGCTAAAGGCCCATATAATATACCAGTATCATTATCTAACTCATCTATGAACTCTAATAATCTTGACTCCTTGAACTCCTCTGGTTCTATACCAAAATCTTCCAATATCTTTTCGGGTCCATCAGGATGTAGTGGTGGTTCTATTCGTGTTGCACTTACTACCTTACCTCGTTCTAAATGTTTTAAGACTGCCTTATCCATACCAGGACACGCGTACATATCAGCGTGGTATATCATTACAATGTCGTTTGATGCCATATCCACTAATGTATCATACAATATAGTATGTCCTAATCTTTCAGGTCCATTGTTTCTATAAATCTGTACATTCTTGTCTTTCTTTACTATCTCATTCATCCATTCCCAAGTACCATCATCTGAGAAATCGTCTGCCCAACATATCTCGTGTCGATATCCTAAATGTTTTCTTATACTATTGTAAGACCACTTTAAATATTTTAAATTATTTCTACTTGGTTGTATAAAACTTATTACTCTTTCATCCATATTTTTTTTCCATAACTTTTCTAATTCTGTATAATAATATTGTGGTTTGACCTTAGCATTATGTTTACTTATTTTATGTAACTCATCGATATTATAAACACTTTCTAAATCAATTAGACTAAGTTCACCATTCTTTCTTCTTATAATATTTAGTGGCACCAAATCGTAAAAGAACATATTTTTTTGCTTTACTTTACCCAATACCCTTTCATAAAATTCTTTAGGTATCTCATCAAACTCTGAACCTATTATTTCTCCTAATTCAGATACATAACCAATTATATCTTCACCATCTACTATTAATGATTGGAGTGCTGATGCTATCCCATCAAAGAAACCAACTTCATATGCTCTTATAAAATTCTCTCTACGACAATAATCCTTATCAAATATTTTATAATAAACACCATCTCCCTTTAAGACCATTCTTCCGTGATTAATACCATCCACAACTCTACCAGCCTTATTAAGTATTACCCCACACTTACTGAGGTCTATATCATGTATATCAATTCTTTTTATCATTATTTTTGTTTTATTTCATTCCATTGTTTAGTTATATCTGATTTTGCCATAGCACATTTCATATCAGGAAATCTTGCCATACCATTATAAAAATCATAATAACCTTCGTAAAAATTACATAGATTTTTCTTTTTAAAAGGAATATCTATTGGTTGAACTTGATTATTCATAATAACAAGGTCTTTATCTTTAACTACATTTTCATTCTGAATAAACTCTTTTAGTCTATCCTTAAACCAATCCGTTCTATATACAGCCTCTACACTTATTCTCTTATGTGGAGCATATTTACCATCGTAAAAATAAACATGCTTACCTTCTTTATATCCAGGTGATGGATACTTATCCCATAACATTTTAATAATCATAGAACTTGGATCATCTGGATTTTCCAATTCACCATTAACATAAGCCTTTTTATTGTACTTATCAATTTTATTCATTAAAATATAATCAACATCATTTTCAACAATAGCCTCATTTATAATATCTGACCAATCCTCTTTTGTCATAAAAAATTCTTGGTCCTCATTTAAAAAGACTACATGGGAAGTTTCTACTTGTTCAACAAGAGCCAAAGTAACTCGAGCCCAATCTTTTTCTAAATTATTATAAAAATTTAACTTAGGGATATGTTCTTCGTAAATAGAATATACTTCTTCAAAATTATCCTCATCATTAAAATTAACAAAAAACTCATAATCTCCCCAAACCTCACCAACTACGGGAGTATTATTTTTAACTAATTCTAATCGTTCTGGGATATTACAAATAAAATTCTGAACTACACTAATTCCAAACATCTTCTAATAGCTTCTTTTACCTTTACAGTTGGTTTAAATCCTAATTCTCTTTCTATCTTACTAACATCTGGTATCCTAATTAAAACATCATCGTGATAATCCTTTGTAGTTTCAAACTTTAACTCATCATCTCCTTGATATATTAATCTAGCCAAATCTTTCATTGTAATAGGTTCAGGATTACCTACATTATAAGTCTCATTATCTGTTTTATCTTCAAATGACCAATCACCAATCATATTTGCTACATCTTCAATCCAAGTAAAACATCTAACCTGATTACCATTACCGATTATAGGTAATGGATTTTTCTTTTCAACTACCAAACTGGTAATAAAATCTGCAAAAACATGACTGATACCCTGTTCTTCTCCACTCTTTTCGTGTGGTGTAAGTATGTTAAATGGCCTCCAAATTACATATTTAATACCATATTGTTTTTCAAATGCGATACACATTTTTTCTCCTACTAACTTGGATAATCCATAATCAGTAGAAGGTATGATAGATTCAAATGCATGTTCTTCTTTACTTGGATGTGAATGACATCTCTCATAAACCATAGATGAACTAATATAGGATATCTTTTTAACATTATTCTCTACCATTGCCCATAATATATTTTGATGTAACACACTATCCTTAGATATGATATCTGCTGGATATTTATGAAATCCACCTACTCCATATATTAATGCTGCTGCTTGAACAACACCATCAATTCCTTTCATTATACTATCTACAAAAGACTTATCAGTTAAATCACCCCTAACAAATTCATAATCTCTATCTCTTTCTATTTCACCATATCTTGCAAAATTATCAACACCAACTACTTCGTGTCCATTCTTTAACAATACTGGAATTACATATTGCATTAGTGATCCTTCTGATCCTGTAACTAATATTTTCATATTTATTTCTCCCTCATTCCGTCAAAAACGGTGGTTTTATATTTCTCATTATCTCTTAAAATAGTTTTAAACAACTCTCCATCTAATCCTAACTCATCTACTAAATTTGATAATCCTTTTGTATCTTTGGGTAAACAAACTCCACCAAATCCTCTACAATTATCATTACAATCTAAATATTGGTCATTAATATGACTTCTATGTACAACCGCGTCCTTAATATTTGTGTAATTAACACCCATTTTTTTACAAATTTCATAAAAATTATTTGCAAATGTTATCAATGTGGCGTTGTAAGTATTACTAAAATATTTTACAAACTCTGCTTCTGTTACTGATAGTTGAATTACATTATCTGGATACTTACCATGTACTTCTTTAATCATTGCAAAAGTATGTTCATCCTCAGTTCCAATAACACACAAATCATGATTATCAATAAAATCTGAAATTGAACATCTTTCTCTTAAAAATTCGGGTACAAAACTAAGATTTAAACTTGGGTAGTATTTACTCAACTTTTCAGTAGTACCTGGTTTTACAGTACTCTTAATACAAACTATCCCATCGTATTGTAAATCTGCCAACTCCCTAACGACACTTTCTACTATACTCGTATCACAATCACCATTTGGTGCACTTGGTGTAGGTACACAGACAAAAACAATATCTGCACCAATAACATCTTCAATTTTAGTTTTTTGTTTAACATCATGTACTACAACATTGTGACCTAACTTTTCGAAACCGTGTTTTATAGCACCACCGACAACACCAATTCCAATTATTCCTACATTCATTTTAATAACTCCTTCATATAATCATCATCTACTTCTATGTTAGTATAACCCGTAACTATATCAATAAACTCTGACATATCTATATTTTGTATATTTTTTATTACATAATTAATATGTCTTGACTTGTGTGGTTGCCAAACCCACTCCATGAACCTTACCACCAAATCATCTACTTGGTTGGGAAAATTTACTTCGAAAGTTCCATCTTGACCAAACATTATTAAATATTCAAATTCCTTCTTGACTTTTCTTTCCAAAAGAAAATCATAAAAATCATCTTTAACTTCTATCTTATTTGTGTGGTGATGAAATTGCTGTAGATATGGAAACTCATCCAACAAATCAATTCTATAATTCATATCAACAAAACCTGGTGGTATCAAATCAATGTGATGTCTAACACCCTTTTCCTTAACAACTATTTCATAACCATATTCTTTATATACTTCAAGTTCCTTTAATATATATTCACATAAAACTTTTCTGTCTTTGCAAATAATATCTAAATCATCTCTGTCCGTATACTTAGGAAACATATCATCATCTTTTATAATAATATAATCATCATAATCTATATTATCAAATATTTTAGGTACATCTATAAGATTTGAATATCCTTTATGTTTAAAATCACCACTCATCAACTCAACCTTAATAGTTTTTTTACCCCTCTTTTTTTCACAAGATATTCTATGTGCACCATCCCATCCACCATACAGATGTCCAGTTTTCTTTACACGAACATATTCATTTTCATATGGTGGTTCTAAGTAATTAAAATTCTTATCAAATTCTAAAAAATCCTCAGTAGTCATATATCCAGCCTTTGCTCTACCAAGTCTAACCATACGGGCATGATATTCTGTATATGATTGTGGATTACCACATATTGCATTATAGACAGGTGATTTTTCTATCTTAGTTGGATTAATCATCCCATCTTCATCAAACAACCTAAAATATATTTTATCTATGTCTATCTCTTTAATCATATACTTTTAACCAATGGTCTATCATTTCATCCATCAATGTTTCAAATGTATATTCTGGTTTCCAACCTAATGTAGTTCTCAATTTTGTAGAATCACCCTTTAGATATTTCAACTCTTCTGCTCTCATAAATCTTGGATCTTGAGTTACATAATCTTTATAATCTAAACCTAATTCACCAAATACATATTCACACATATCACCGACAGATTTAGTAACTCCTGTTGCACATACAAAATCATCTGGTTCTGTATGATTGACGATTAACCACATTGCTCTAACATAATCCTTTGAGTGTCCCCAATCTCGATATGCATCTAAATTACCAAGTGGTAGTTTGTCTCGTAATCCATTTTTTATCTCAACAGCAGATTTTACAACTTTGTTAGTAACAAAATTGGCACCACGCCTTGGTGATTCGTGATTGAATAAAATACCATTTACTGCAAATAAATTGTATGCATGTCTATAATGTTGTACCATATTAAATCCAAAAACCTTCGTACAACCATACGGACTTGTAGGATTCATTGATGTTGTTTCTCTCTGAAATCCATCCTCGTCTACCGTTCGACCAAACATCTCCGATGATGATGCCTGATAAAATCTAGCAGTAGGACAATTATTTCTATATGCCTCTAAGACATTTAATATACCAAGAGCATTTGTCTGAACTGTAAATTGTGGAATGTCCATACTAATTCTAACATGACTTTGTGCTGCTATATTATATATCTCATCTGGTTGAATAGTTCTTATCAATCTTTCTAATGAACTTACATCAAGTAAATCACCATACTCTGTTTCAACTCCCTCACCAATTAGATGAGTAAGTCTATTATCTTGATTTTCAGCAACTGAATGTCTACGAATTATACCATATACTTCATAATCTTTCTCTAACAATAACTCTGCAAGATAACTACCATCTTGACCAGATATACCCGTTATAAATGCTTTCTTTTTCATTTACTATCTCCTATCAATTTTTTTTCTTCTAATTTTTGTTTTAAATCTATCAATATTAAAGGATTTTGTGTTTCTGCTTGAAGTCCTTTCCAATGTGCTGTTTTTGGTTTAATCCTAACAACATCAACAAGAGTAAATTTATCTGGTATTTTTAAATTATTATCATAAAAACTTCCAGCACAATTCAATAACATATTAAATCCTCGTGCTGTACTCTCACCAAGTATTGCCGCATTGTGGTCTAACATATACCACTTACCCTCATTTATTAAATCCCAAAATTTTCTTGACTTTTCCTCTTTTTGCATATAATCCATTTCTTTAGCCAAATCTTTTGGTTCATCAAGACAATCAAACATAGTCTGTAGAACTTTCACTCTCCAAAAATGATGTTGCCATTGATTTGTTACTGATTTTTTTCTAACAAACCTTAATCCCTCATACTCTATCTCATCTACTGGATTGTTTTCTAAATCATTATCCCAATTAATAAATGAAACCGATAAAACAGAATTGTCATCCATGTTCCTAACCCAATCAGCCACAATATTACATCGCTCTGGTTCTATTTCTATTGGATATACATCATCACATGCCCAATATATCCATTCATCTCCATCTAAATCAGCAGTTAACCCATCAATTGTTTTCTTAAATTCTACGGGAGTTTTTATTAAATCTATCTTATCTCCCCACTTATCTTTCATAAAATTTGGATAAACTTCATTCCACGGAACTCTAAATACAAATGGATTATCGGGCCAAACTTTTTCATACATAGTTATCATATGATTTGTTACATCGTGATATATATCACAAGTTAAAACTATTACTTTAATCTTATCCATTAGTACACACAAAAGTTATTTTATAATCATCTAATTTAGCATCTTTACTATAATCAGAATTGGAAACTATTTTAGATACTTTCATATCATATTTTTCTATCAAATCTATTAGTAACTTAGGTGTCCATATAGTTACATCGATACTATAATCAAATTCATCAACCAAATCCTCAAGATGATATACTCTAATATTATTATTTATCTTCAAATGAGAAGTCATTGGATTAAAATCTGATGTACACTTTAAAATATATTCACCACCCGTAAAACCAGAAACAATTCCTTTAGTAAAATCTTTTGGATTATCTTTAAAAACTGAAGCACCATTGAAACAATCAAATATAAAAACCCCACCATCTACCAACAATGTAGAAATTGATTTAAAATATTTATCTAATTCATCTGCATTTAAAATATGATTTATAACATTAAACATACTAATAATAGTATCGAAGTTATTATCTTCTTTAAATATAACTATATCGGAATTGGTAAATAAAACATTATTTTTGCTAAATTTATTTTTAGCAACTTCTAACATTTCCTTTGATAAGTCTATACCATGAAATGTCCTTTCTGGTTTATATAAATTTTCTAAATGAGTACCAGTTCCACACCCAACATCTAATAACTTATTTATATTTGAATTAGATTCTATAAATTCTGATTCTCTAATATAATCTTTTTTACTGTAAATATCATCATAATATTTAACTATTTTACCACTATACATTATAATATTTCCTTATAACATTACATATATAATCTACCTTCTCCTCTTCCAATTCTGGATAAGATGGTAAACAAACTCCGTGTTCGTATGCATAAATTGAATTTGGAAAATCAACATCACTACCATGTCCTGAGTAACAAGGTTGTTTATGTAATGGATAAAAAACTGACCTTGTTTCTATTTCATTTTCCTCAAATACTTTCATCAAATCTTCAACGGGCTCTTCACACATTATTACAATTCTAAATGGTACATGATTAGATTTAGAATTATTCGGTTCTATTATTCTAAGTCCATCAATACCCTCAAGTCTATCTTTATACATCTGTAACAATTCTAATTTCCTTCCAATGATATGGTCTAACTTATTTAATTGAACCAAACCTATTGCCGCGTGAATATCAGTAATTCTAAAATTATATCCTATTTCTGGATGAATAAACGAACCACGATTTAACCTACCTTGATTTCTCAAATACATCATTTTATTATAAATTTCTTCATCATCAGTATTTACATAACCACCCTCACCAGTAGTTATAGTTTTATCGGCAAAGAACGACCAAGAACCAACATCCCCAAATGTTCCACAATGTTTTCCACCCCAAGTTACTCCAATGGCCTGTGCGGCATCTTCGATAACTTTTAAATTATTTTCGTTTGCAAATTTCATAACCTCATCCATATTCGCGGACAAACCAAATAAATGAACTGGCATAATTGCCTTTGTTTTTTCAGTTAAAACTCGTTCACAATCATTAACATTAATCTGTAAATCCTCTATATTAATATCAACAAATACTGGTTTTGCCCCACACATCTCTACTGCATTTGCTGAAGCTATAAATGTAAAATTCGGAACAATTACTTCATCACCAGGTCCCACATCAATTGCTCTCAATCCCAAATACAAAGCTATAGTACCATTTTGTGCAAATACACCATAATTTGCATCCATCAATTTTAATAATTTTTCTGAAAACTCTTTTGATTTAGGACCTTCTGTTATCCAATTTATATCAAAACAAGATTTAATTGCCTCATATTCCTCATTTCCAATGTACGGTTGAAACTGATTAACTTTCATTACTTTGTTCCTTTTATATTTAACATCATTAATCGACCATTCTCAAAATCCATATGTGGTAAGTAGGCTGCTGAAAAATCATCATAACCCTCATTTGAAAATGCCTCAAAATTTTTCCAATCATATCTCTGTATATTTTTAAATCCTATCCTATCCATTTCTGTAGATAAAATCTGATAATCAAATAACATTCCATGTAAATCTTCATCATTTTTTTGACCACCAATGGTTATCCCTATAAGTCGTTCCAAATCCCCATTCTCTAAATATTCTTTACACACCGATTCGAAATCAGGAACACTCATATATAATTTACCCGTTGGTTTAAGAAGTTCATACCAATATACCAAAACATCTTTCCAACTTGTATGACGAAAAAACTCTAAATTATTATTTTTACCAAAATGTTCTAACATAGAACACGAATAAATTAAATCTACTGAATTCTTTTCATAAGGTAAATCTATTGCATTAGCCTGAACATCTACATTATCTAAATTCTGTACATCTATATTAATAAATCCAGGAATATATCTATTTCCACAACCTAAATGTAATTTCATTGTTTCTTTTCATTTATAAATTCTTTATCTGCCTCTATCCCAAAATAAGGTCCATTTTTAAATTCATATATTGTCGTATTATCATCTAACACCTCAAATGAATGTCCAGCCCTAAACACAACAACACAATCTCCACCCGACATCTCCGTGTCTAATATTAAAGAATCATCTAAATCATAAAATTTAGCTCTAACACGACCACTAAGAAATACCCAAGCTTCTTGTGTCAGATCAGTATTTCTCTTTAACTCTTTATGTTTATGTGGTTTAAAACTTGTACCCTTTGTAAGTTTTTTTACAGCAACTTGTAAGTATTCTTCTTCTGGACTTAAATCAATTCTATTCTCTGTAACATCACTTGACCTCACAAGACTTAACAATAAACAATCTTCTTTTACTTTTGAATATACTTGTTCCATATTAATGTATCCTTTTCCAATTTTCTAACCAAGCCTCTTCAGTATAAAATTCACTAAATCTGTATGTGGCTTCTTTTGCACACTCTTCATAAAAACCATCATCGTTTTTAAGTTTTAATGCTATAATTTTTGCTTCTTCTAAATCACCAACTTCAACCGTAGTAGATGGATGAATTAATTCTTGTGTATCTAATCCTTTATATCCGATACAAGGTATTCCGTGAAATCCACAATTCATAGCAAATGTACCAGCGGCGTGTGTCCTCATCAAATGAATACCAATGTTGAATTGTGATAAAACATTTATCCATTCTCTCCAAGTATAATATGGTAGATACTGAATATCTTCTATAGAATCTTCTTGGTCTTGTTTTCTACCCATCGATGGTGCGACTATCGGATCTCCTATTTCTCTTGCTACTATATAACTATCAAACCCACCATACCAATTCACAAAATTACCACCGATTATCGTAACATCACTCCACTCACTTCGTGAAACTAATCCGTCTGGTATCATCAAACTTCTCATAACTCTCACATCTTTACAACCCAAACCCCTGTAATATTTTACATCCGAACTATTATGACAATAAACCCAATCTGCTGTCATTAGTGTGTTGTAATAATGAAACTGCTGTTCTACCGAATAGTCTTGAAAATACCAATGTGGTCCCTCTTGCATTACTGCTACCTTATCACAAAACTTCCTAACATGATTTAAATCAACCTTTGGATTATTCTTTGGTATAATAACAATACCCAAATCATATCTCTGACCGAGTTCAGTTCCTATTGGATAATGTGGTGCTTCTAATGCCATCATCCAAGCATATTCAGTTCTTGCATTTTCAAAAGTTCTTGGTATTTTACCACTAACTTGACTTTCTGAAAAGAATGCTACTTTCATTGTTTTAATTTCTCCTGTATATAAGGTAGTAAAGTTTTTGCTATAATTTTATGACCTTTATCGTTAGGGTGACCACACCCATGTATATTACTTATTTTCTCTCTTTCACTATCCTGTAATCTAAAATATGATTTAACTTTTTTCATAAGTCCAACCACATTTTCTGTTCCAAACCATAGCGGATTAAATTTATAATCTATGGTACTTTTCGTTTCATCCAACCACGAACCACAACACATATCTATAAGAGTGTTATTTTTCTTACCCCACTCTATAAAATTATCAACCTCTTTTGGAAATTCATAGTATTTATCAAAATATACATTAACTGGAGAAAATGCTTGAGTAATTAAGTAATTTTTTCCTTTTAACATCTCCTGTATATCTCTAATTTCTCTCATATATTTATCAAACACCACTTGATAAAATAATTTATCATTCCATTTATCAAATCTTTTACCTCTTTCAGATTTCAAATAATCTTCAAAGTCATTATAAAATTTGTTCTTTACAAGTTTCCCAAATTTATCTGGATACGCTTTAGATGACGCTATATCTGGATGAATACACCATTTAGGTAAACTTCTCCAAGGACTTGTTAATGCTATTATAACCACATCATTTTCCGTGATATCACCCTTTATCAAACTAAGATTGTCTGTCATAATGTGATTACTATTTCCACCCTTACCAAGATTAATACTATTTAAGTCCAACATTTTAGATAACAGATTTGGCCAAGCACGAGATTTCCATTTAATTTGTAAATCCCATAGTAACTTTTTAGCCTCTAAATTTTTGGCGTTTCTGTCTGTTATATCCTCACCATATATACCCCTTACTTTCTTTTTAAGTTGCGAATAAGTCTTGTTATCCTGCCCTTCAGTAAATGAATCACCCAAAGTAATTAAATTACCCATTAAATAACTCCTTATAAGTTCTTTCCATCCAATAGTCTACTTGTCTATTCATTCTATTTTGTGGAATTGCATTAAAATGATAAACCCAACCAGCATCTAAATAATGCAATTCGTCTGTCCACCAACAATTTGGATCAACATATAATAAATTCTTTCTATATAAATCTACTAAATTATAACAATCTGGTAATACCTTAACATCAATATTATTTTTTACCAACATAAAATTTAATATAGTTTGGTCTGTTGCTGTCTTTAGTTTTGATATTGTATTTGATATAAGAGAACTATTATCATTATAATAGGTTTTCATAGTTTCAAAAAATTCTTTGTGTTTAGAATTTAATATTTGAAACCCACCATTAATGTAATTCCAAACAGGTATTCTCATACCATCAAATAACTCATCACCAAACCCTCTGATACTCCGCAATACCCATTCATAATCTCCATCATTCATAACTCCACAATACTTACCTTCTGTTTCTTTGAAGAAATTAGGACAATCAGGATGAACAATAGTATCAGCATCTACCATTAAAACTTGGTCATAATCAATATTATTACCATCCAATATATCAAACATATAATATCTTTGCCAAGTTATTTTCATATAATCAATTGGATATAGTAAATCTTCCCAGACTAACAATTCACAATCGTTTTTATCACACCATCTTTTCCAACTATCTACTGAATAATGATATGGTGTAGACCTACCATTTTTCAAATCAATGTTTGGTATAAAAACTACATTTTTCATCGTTTTATTTCCTCAATCAATTTCATTGCACTTTGAACACAAGTTCCTACTTTTCCTGAGAATATACTATATATGTTATCTTGTTCGTTAGTAACAATAGTTGGTCTTGCATCATCGTGTTCTCTATTTGACAATACTGTTCTAATTGTATACATTGAACCTATATGTTCCATCTTATCAAAATCTTCAAAAAACTTCAACCCATCCTCTATGAATTTATTTATCTTGGTAATCTTAGGTTTATAAATTATACCATTGTTTAAATATTTTTTTAGTTCATCACTAACTATTGGTTTTAAGCCAACATTAGTTTCGTGTATGGCATGAACTACATTACCTAAAACATGCAACCCATCTCTATATGGATCCAAACACATAAAAGGACCATCCATTATGACTATACTTTTATTTTTATATACATCTGGTAATCTTACAACTGGTTTTTCAATAACTTCAAATTGATACTCTCTTTTTTTCTTTAACAACTCATTAATCTTTGAGTATGTAGTAATAAGTATATAGTCATAACTATCAAAATCATTTTTTCTTGTTTTTTTATTGAGAAATAAATTAACCCCAACACCTTTCATCTTCTGTAAAACTTGACTTCTTAATTTATCACTATCGAATAATTCTTCATCTACCTCAATAGTTAAATCTGTACCTTTCGTGGTATCGTGTATGTTATAGTCCAATTCCATATCATCCAAAAACTTTATATATTCATTAGCACTAACCAATGAATTTTCAGATGATATCGAATAAAAATGATTTATATCTTTAGTAACCAAACTACTCTCATACTTTCTTTTAAATAATTTCAAACCATTTATACATTCTTCTACTGTTTCTTTACTTCTTGGATAATGATAACCACTATGTAATCTATACTGATTAATACCTGATGCACATTTCATAACATCATCTAACTCTTCTTGCAAATCTACATTGTATCCTGATGTCGATAACATAACCGAAGATGTAGTTCCAAATATTCCACCACCTACTACTAACACTTTGGGAAGAACCTCTTTCTTTACCACTTCACATAATTTGATTGCATTTAAAGTTTTTCTTCTATTACTATTATAATCTACATTATCATTAAAAACAGAAATTAACATATCTTGTAAAGGATTATTGGTTGGATTTACTTCAAACCCATTTATTGTATGTTGATATTCATCACTCAAAATATTATAATCAAGTGTTGCACTTCTACCATCTACTAAAGTAATCGTAACCAAAAGACCATTTGAATTATAATACTGACTATATATGTCTTTAATTTCAAAATCTGTTGAACCAACCCATAAATAAAAATGATGATAAGCTAAATTGTCAATTATATTTGCATTAAATGAACCATATTTATACCATTTAAAGTCTACATTTTTAATCCATTTTGTTAGTCGTTGAATATTATCGTGCCAAGAAAATACATCATCCACATACAACCTAACATTATTTTTATCTGCTAAATTAAATAATTCTTCTGATGTTTCGTATGTCAAGGTTAATGGTTTTTCACAAAATACATTTTTCTTTTGAGTTAACCAATACTTAACTTGTTCATAGTGTAAATCATTTGGTGTTGATATAATAATCCAATTAGCGTCCGTAGATGATACAAATTGAACATTATCCTTAATGACTTCAGATATTTTATTACCAAAATTACCCTTACCAATCTGATGTACTTTAATTCTTTTCATCTCTATACCAATTATTACTCAAAGTAATATTTAAATTATCTTGATTGCCACCCCTCACTTTAACAGGACCGATATCAAATGGTATTCCAAAATTTAAATCTTGTTCAGCCTGGTTGACCAATAAGGTTATTAAGTGGTCATAAGAATCCATAAATTTAGAATCATCATAATCTAAATCTATTATTTTTTTATCCCCAACAAATTTCTTTAAAACCTTTTCTAATGTTCCACCATTAGGTATTCTACCAGCAATAAATTTATCATTACCTTGTCTATCTAAAAATCCAGCTTCTCTATATAAAAACACATCACCAGCACTATCTATTGCAACTGACAATTGTGGAAATCCAGATTTTCTCATCTGTTTACCATCAACTCTTGCTAAAGGTTTACCAAATATACCATCACCTAATGAAACCATAGCATAACCATAGTCAACATGAAGATTAGGACATTTGTTTTTCTGTTTAACATTAAACTCCTTAAAAATTTTTATTAATTTTTTCCTATCGTTCTCAGTTAAAAATTCATTTAAAGAATATTTTCTATCTAATCCATCCTTTTCATCATCATCTGTAACACTTCCATAATCATCTCTGAGTGTTAAAAAATCTATTCCGTTACCATTGTTAACCTTACTATTAATTTCGTAAATATAATCAATCAAGGATAAAACTGTATTAACATTTTCAGGAATTATAACATAATTCAATCCTACTTTGACATTAGAATTTCTTCGGTTTCTTTCTAACAAAAATTCTATTATATTATTCTTTACTAATTTATATGCCTTAGGATGTCGTGTAACAAAATAAGTAGACTCCTCATCTACTCCATATAAAGAAACTCGTAATGAATCCAAGTCCCAAATACCCGATTGTTTTTTCAAATAAGATGGTGTTAGCATATGCCCATTTGTTATCAAGGGAACTCTATGTCCTAAAGATTTAGCAT
>MDTA01088956.1_pt1 | contig 15465 bp, 13 predicted proteins | sample 811151 | NCBI WGS metagenome assembly MDTA01 (sample SAMN05326648, study PRJNA326480) | marine metagenome | isolation source: seawater | place: Indian Ocean: South | collected 2010 | reverse complement strand
GGTGGCGAAGAGGTGCTTGCGGATCGCAGCTACGACCATTTCCCGCCGTTCAATCAGCTTTTGAGCGTCATCCGGATGGTTGAGGAGTGAGGTGATCCGGGCGACCTTTTGGAGAGTCCGGGCGTAGTACGCCGTGGCGATCAGCGGGTCGGGCTTGAGGAGTCCGCGAAGCCAGTTCCTCGTGAGGGTTTCGCCTGGCGCGAGCCACTCGGCCCACTGGAAGCCGCTGTCAATGACGTGTTCACGGCGGCGCCCGCTGCCGATGTGGGTGCGGGGGTCGGCTTTCGCCCACCAGGGGTCGCTCTGGCTGCGGTGTTCGAGCGCATCGACCCAGCGACACATGGTGGCGTAGTTTTCCTCGAGGACTCGGTGGTCGCCGTAATGGAGATACAGGGTCCAGGGCACGTCGACGCAGGCGTCGGCCCAGGCAGCACCGCCGTGGGTGGGACGCATGAAAAAGGCGTTGTAGCTGGACGAGACCGGCACCACGCACGGGATTCGACCGTTATCGAGTTGGTCGGCCCGAACATCGCCCAGCCATCGGGTGAGGATGGGGGCGATGTTGCGGTTGAGCGCTCCGGTGCGACCGAAAACGGCGATGTCTCCGGTCCATCCGGCTTTCTCCCGAGTGGGGCAGTCGGTCGGTATCTCGACGAAGTTCGCGACTTGTGAACGGTCGATGTTCTCGACGAGCTGGTTGATCTTCCTGTGTGAGCACTCGAAGCGGCCGGTGTTCCGTGCTTCGCTGCTGAGCACGAGCGCAGTGAAGTCGTCGGCGGTTGGCTCTGATCCGGGAGGCCATTCGTCGACCCGGGCGTAGCGGAAGCCGTGGTAGGTGAAACGCGCTGCGAAGGTCTCGGTTCCGTCTGTGCCGGCAAGGGTGTAGCGGACCTGTTGGCGGGAGTCGCCGAATGTGTCAGATGTGAACTCACCGTCGGTGGTGAGGGTCTCGCCATGGGTGAGTCGAACGCTCGAACCGGCTGGACCGCTGACCGTGAACTCCACGACCCCAGCGAGGTTCTGTCCGAAATCCACGACAGTTTCTCCCGATGGGGTGCGGAACACCTGTTGAGAGCGGATCCGTTCAACGACGCGGACGCTGGGGCCAACCTGGGGGACAAGGCGGCGGGTCGGTCCGTCGATAACCGTCACCGCTGACCACGCCCGGTCATCGAAACCAGTGGAGGTCCATCCATCGGGCTCAAGGCGGGCGTCGAACTCCTCGCCGTTGAACAGGCACGCGCGCCGTACGCCACCCTCGGTCGCCTTCCACGTGGAGTCGGACTGGACGAGTGTGCGGTTTCCGGCCTCTAGTCGGGCGATCGCAGCGACGTTGGTCCCCCAATTGTTTGGCTTTCGGAAAACCCCGACTCGACCCCGCCACCACCCGTCGGCGAGCGTGATGCCGATCGTGTTGCGGCCTTCGATCAGCAGCGCTGAAACGTCGTAGGTCTGGTGCTGGATCCGGTGGCCGTAGGCAGTGAAGCCGGGTCGAAGCCGATCTTCGCTGACAGAGGTGCCGTTTATCTCGACGTCGTAGATGCCGAGGGCGGAACAGTAGAGGCGAGCCTCAGCGATGTCATCGCCCTGCTCGACCTCGAATTCCTTGCGCAGCAGAGGGCTTGGCCGATCTGTGTTTTGTCGCCGCCGGCGAAGGCGTGGCGTTGGCGGTTGCGCCAATTCATGAGGTGAGCCGATCCAGGCGGTGCTCGCCCAGTCTTCGATCCGCAAGAGTGCGAGCTCGAAGCTGGCCGGTTCACTCCATGGACCCGGCATGGTCGGCTCGCTGCCAGGTTCACCGGCCCACACCCTGACCCGCCACGTGCACTGCTGCCGCGAAGTCAGACGCTGACCGGCGTAGGGAACGAGCACCTGTGCAGCGCTCTGCACCATGGCGGTCTTCCAGATCACAAGCCCGTCGCTGTCGACCTCAATCTCGTAGGCCAGCTGAATCTCGGTGGAAGGATCGTCGGACTCGAGCCGCCATGAGAACCGGGGCCGCGTCGTCGCAAGACCGACCGGATCGGTTTCGTATTCGGTTGTGAGCCCTGTGGCACGCATCTGCAAAGACTCTCGCAGCTTGACCCGGCCCGCCACTAGCCATGGTCTTCACGAGTTCGCATCGCTTGATGCCGGCAGCTACCCCCGGATGACAGTCGGGGAGTGCTCGGTCTACTCGGCTCCGCGGTCGGCGTTGATGTCGACCCGCACATTGTTGTCGTCATCGATCGTCACGGGGTAGGTCTCGATCAGTTCACCTGTCGAGAGGTTGCCTCGCTCGTCCATCGTGACATCCGCACAGTCGGCGTCGCTCCCGTCGGCCAGAACGAGATCGAAACGTTCGGCATCGCTGTTCCACTCGAAGAAACAGTCGCGCGAGGCGCCGATCGGACGGGCGTCAAAGGCGAACCAACCCGCCTCGGGATCGTCGCCGAGATGCTGAAGGATGATGTCGCGGCTGCGTCCGGCGACGTCGCTGTAGAGGATCGGGCCGCGGTCGTCGATCTCCTCGGAGATCCGACCGATCTGGCCGGCGTCAAAGTCGGTGTCGCCGAGCTGGAGCTCGACATTTTCGCTCTGGTTGGCGAGGAACAGCACGCCGCCACCGAGGACGACGGCGATCATCACGCCGGTGATGCCGACGAGGATCGCCGAGCGAGCATTCATCTGTGGACCGCGGGCGACGGGCATGTGACGTCTCTCCTGGCGCCAAAGGGGGGTGAGCGAAGTTCGCTGCCTAGTATCTCCCCGTACGCGATCCGGGAGGCAACGCCGGTGGATTTGTTCGAGTATCAGGGCAAGCAGTTCTTCGCCCAATATGGGATGCCGGTGAGCCCCGGGCAGGTGGCATTCACGGTCGATGAGGCCGTTACGGCCGCCGAAGAACTCGGCACCCCGGTGATGGTCAAGGCACAGGTCCACACCGGTGGCCGCGGCAAGGCGGGCGGCGTGAAATTCGCCGCCGATATCGATGCCGTCTGCGAGCACGCCACGAACATCCTCGGCCTCGACATCAACGGCCACCTCGTGAAGCGAGTGTGGATCGAGAAGGCCTCCGACATCGCCGAGGAGTACTACGCGAGCTTCACACTCGACCGCTCGGCGAAGAAGCACCTCGGCATGCTCTCCAAGGAGGGCGGTGTCGAGATCGAAACCGTCGCCGAGGAGAATCCCGACGCAATCGCCAAGATCTGGGTCGACCCGGTCGTCGGTCTCGACGAGGCCACCACGCGAGCCTGGGTTGCTGCTGCGAATCTGCCCGAGGCCGCGATTGAGGGTGCGGTCGACATCCTCCAGAAGCTCTACACCGCCTACACCGACGGCGACTGCGACCTGGTCGAGATCAACCCGCTGATCCTCACCCCCGAGGGCAAGGTCCATGTGCTCGACGCCAAGGTCACCCTCGACGGCAACAGCACCTTCCGCCACGAGGACTACACCCAGTTCGACGAGACCCAGCCCCGCGACGAACGCGAACAGGCCGCTCACGCCAAAGGCCTGCAGTACGTCGGCCTCGACGGCAGCGTCGGCGTGATCGCCAACGGTGCCGGCCTCGCCATGAGCACCGTCGACGTCGTCAACCAGGTCGGTGGAAGCCCCGCCAACTTCCTCGACATCGGCGGCGGCGCCAACGCCGACGTCATGGCCGGGGCGATGGAAGTCATCAACAACGACCCGAACGTCAAGTCGATCTTCATCAACATTTTCGGCGGCATCACCCGAGGCGAAGAGGTCGCCAACGGCATCCTCGAAGCCATGCAGCGGGTCGAGATCGACAGTCCGATCGTGATCCGCCTCGACGGCACCAACGCCGAGGAAGGCCGGGCCATCCTGGCCCCGAACCTCAGCGACAAGCTGATGATGGAAGAGACCATGCTCGACGCCGCCCGCAAAGCCGTCGAGCTGGCCAGCTGATCGTCAACGAAGCAGGAGAAAGAACAGAACCATGAGCATCTTCGTCGACGAGAACACCAAGGTCATCTACCAGGGCCTCACCGGCTCACAGGGCAGCTACTACGGCGGACTCAACCGCGCCTATGGCACCCAGGTCGTGGCCGGGACCCACCCGAAGAAGGCTGGCACCGATGTGGACGGCGTGCCGGTCTACGCATCGGTTGCCGAGGCCAAGGAAGCCACCGGCGCCACCGCCAGCTGCATCTTCATCCCTGCACCAGGCGTGCAAGGTGCGGTGCTTGAGGCGGCTGAGGCCGGCATCGAGTTCATCGTGGCCATCACCGAAGGCGTACCCGCCCACGATGAGGCGTATTTCTTCAACAAGCTGAAGGCCGACTTCCCGAACACCCGCCTCCTGGGCCCGAACTGCCCGGGCATCATCAGCCCCGGCAAGGCCAACATCGGGATCACGGCCGGCCACATCGCCAAAGCCGGCGGGCCGGTCGGCATTGTGAGCCGCTCCGGCACCCTCACCTATCAGGCGCTTTACGAGCTCAAGCAGAAGGACATCGGCGTCACCACCTGTGTCGGTATCGGTGGCGACCCAGTGCCGGGCACATCGTTCATCGATTGCCTCGAGGCGTTTGAAGCCGACCCCGAAACCAAGGCCGTCATGATGATCGGCGAAATCGGTGGGTCGGCCGAGGAAGAGGCTGCGGAGTTCATCAAGAACCACATGAGCAAGCCGGTCAGCTCCTACATCGCAGGCGTCACCGCCCCTCCCGGCAAGAAGATGGGCCACGCCGGCGCCATCGTGTCGGGTGGGAAGGGCACCGCCGCCGCGAAGATGGAAGCGCTGGAGGATGCGGGCGTGAGGGTTGGTCAGAACCCAACCGAGGCCGGCGAACTGATGGCGGAGATCGTCGCAGCGCTCTGAGCGTTTTGCCGCTCCGTAAGCGAAGTCCCAGCCTCCTCGCGATGGCGACCAAGGCTCGGCATTCCAGCTCTTGAGCGGGCGCGTTAGTGTTGAAGCTGATGGGACGAGTTCGAGTTTCTCGAGGTTTGGAAGGCGAAGAGAAGCGTCTGCCAGACACTCAGGCGCGCGAAGCCGTATCTGCGGAACTCGTCCCACATGCAGAGGCTGCAAGCCGAGCGATGGTCCAGATGAAGCTTGCGGTTGGTTCGACGGATGATCCGGCTGAGCATGAAGCAGATGCTGTTGCTGATCTCGTCGTCGGCCGAATTCGGCGGGGTGCGATCGAACGCGATGGCCCAGCTGGGGAGGACATTCGGCGGTCGCCAGCAGAGCGGATACGCCGCCGGGCCGGAGGAGGAGACGCAGGGGGCGCCGTCGACCGCGACACTGAGCAGCGGATTCAAAGTCGGCGGGGAAGTGGCGATCCGCTTCCCGACGACGTGGCATCGGATATGAGCGCTGGCTTTGGCACCGATTTGTCTCACGTTCGCCTTCACACGGGCCCGGAGGCGGCTGAACTCAATAACCGGCTGCAGGCGAAAGCCTTCACGGTTGGCTCGGATGTCTTCCTGCGGGATCCAACAGATCTTCGAGCGGGGGCAGGCCAAGAACTTCTGGCACACGAGCTCACGCACGTTGTCCAGCAAACAAGCAGCCCCGATGTTGCTCGCAGGTACGTCGAGGCGTTATCCGTTCACGAGATCGAGCTCTGGGAGCTCAACCCCGCTGGCGATGGAATGATGAAAGCTTACGAAGGGAGCGGCAAGGAGAAGTCGAGGATCACCCGACCGGCGGGCAAGGTTGATCTGGTGGCCGGACCACTCCAATTCGACGATCACGAGTACTACCTGCTGCCGAGCACGAAGTACTACGTGCGCGACGACAACGTGCAAATTGGTGTGCTCGACGAAAAGGAGGAGTCTTCGACCGCTCTGGCTGATGAGGATCTCGCAGGCGCTATCGATGTAGGAGCCAAGTTCACGGACGACATGGGTGATGCCATTTCAGTGGCGGGCGGCAGCCCAAGCGACGAGATGGGTTACGCGGCGGGATCGTTCAATATTTTGGGTGGATTTTCCCTTTGGGCAAGCGCGGTCGAATCTTGGAAGAAAGGCAAGGCGGTCGACAAGGGTCTTGCTGGACTGGAGGCCGTCGAGGGCGCTGCCAAAGTCGGCAGCGGTATCGCCGGGATCGCTGATACGGCCGGTGCCGGAGGCAAAGAAACCGAGCTGAAGGACTGGACCAACGGCGATGAGATGTCCCAAGCCAGTGTCGCCTCGAAGGCTCTTGCGGCGGTCGGCGACGCTGCTAGTGGCATTCAGGCGAGCGTCAAGGCTGTACGCAAATTAGCCGACCTCATTGAGAATTGGTCGAAGAAGAGCGTAAGCGAGCGCGCCAAGGAGGGTGTTGGCGTCATCCAAGGTGCACTCACTACCGCTCAGGCAAGTGTGAAGTCCGCCCGGACATTCCTGGGTATGTGGGGGAACGCTGGCCCTCTGGCGAGTGTGGTGCCGGGCCTTGGAGTAGCGATCGCTGCGTGTGAGTTGGTTGTCCGGTTTGTTTCTCTTGCAACCGCCATCTTCCAGCAAGGCGTGATGAGGGCTCGCAAGCAGGAATTGAAGAAGGATCTTGGCGGAAAAGTTGGAGAGTCGTTCAAAGCATCAGCGGAGAAGAGAATTGCCGAGCTCCAAGTCAAGGGCGACTTGAACGAGGCTGAGGGGGAGGAGCTCGGCAAGCTTCAGGAGTACTTGATGGCCAAGGGCATCCAGTACATCAACAAGAAGCGTCAGAACCGTGCCCTCTTCAAGACAGGAGTTGCGCTTACGGACATGGCCGGCGACATCGCCACGCTCGGAGTCGCGACCGCTCCGGTCGGTGCCGCCTTCAAGGGAGCGGCAGTCGCCGCAGATACAAGCGCAAGCCTCTTCCGCAGGGTCAAGCAGTGGGGGCGAAACAAGGCGGCAGAAAGAAAGGACGCCGGCAAGAGCGCAGGGTTGTTCGGCATGTTCGATGCGAGCAAATCGTCGGACAACAAGTTCAAGATGTACAACGCGTACGTTGACAAGCTGTACGACATGGTCTTGAAGACGAACGAAATGCCGGAAACGAGTCTGGAGGAGAGGAAGGTGAAGGTCACCGCCGTCGACAACGTCTACAACTTCGTCCGGGGTATGGGTATGAGTAAGGCCGAAGTCGATTCTCTGTGCCAGACGCCTACGGAAATGCGGGAGAAACTGATCAAAAAGCTGAAGGAGCGAGACTAGAGCTCCGGGGCTCTGACCAACCATGACGACATCACTCGAACATGCACAGCATCGCGCTGAGCTTTCCCTCGTAGCGGCAGGCCTTGCCTCCTCGTATTCGACCGAGATTCTTGATCCCGGTGATGCCCTTCCGCTGACGACCTTGATGGTCGATCTCGGCCCCGATGGTGACGGCCGTCAGCGGTCGATGAGTATCAATGTGATGCCACTTGGCGACGGCTTTGATGCGGCCACGTTTCTCCAGTTCTACGTGCCCATGCCGTTCGAGGTGCCCGACGCTCTGGTGGTCAATGCGGGTTACGCTGCGGCGAAGGTCAATGCGGCCATGGCCCTCGGGCACTTTGCCGTCAGCGATTCGGGCGAGGTCTATTTTCGCTACATGCAGGCCTTCTCGTCGTCCACCGCCGCCGACCCGGCAGCAAGTGCGCAGATCGTGATGATGCTCGACTTTCATCAGGAAACGTTCGGCGATGTCGTGCAAGGCGTTGCCGAGGGCGAGATCGACGTCGCCGTGGTTGACCAAGTCATCGCAGCGGTTACTGCGGGCTGAGTTTGATGAAGTGGCTCACGATGGGCCTGGTGGCTGCGTTGCTTGCCGCAGCATGCTCCGGTGGCGATGGGCCGATGCGCGAGCCCGGACAGCCGGGCGTCGTGCGAAGCGGCTCGCTCAGCGTCTTCGAGTTGATGGTTGGAGATTGTCTTGCTGATCCGAGCGAGGCATCGATACCGAGCGAGGTGGATGCGCTCGACGCGGTGCCGTGTTCTCAACCGCACCGTCTCGAGGTGTTTGCGGTCGTTGCGGTCGAAACCGGCGATGATCTGTACCCCGGAGAGAGCGCCGTGACGGCGCAAGCCGATGCGGGTTGTCTCGGGGAGTTCCCGGGCTACACCGGTGTCGAGTACTTTGCGCAGTCAGCGCTGTACTTCACGTACATCTACCCGACCCTCGATAGCTGGTCAGCGAACGACGATCGCGACATTGTCTGTGTCGTCGGGTCAGCACAAGCGCTAAATGGTTCGGTCAAGGGTGCGGGTGACGCACTCCCCTTGGTTGATCCCGGTTCGTAATCCACCGTCAGTTCCCGGGGCGGAGTCGTCCGAGCTTCTTGTACTCGCGTTCGAGCGCGATCGAGATCAGCTCCGCGCTAATTGGGGCGTTGTCCTCGGCCGCAAGAAATGCAGCGTAGAGCGATGCTTTGCGTATCGACCCGCCAGCGATCTTGTAGCGCACCGCCAGTTCGTCAAGGTCTACGTCATCGCTGAGCGGAGCACCGACCGGGAATGAGATTTCCCAGAGTCGCCGCCGTTCGTCGCTCTCCGGAAGCGCGTAGTCGATTGCGACGTCAATTCGCCTCATGAAGGCCGGATCGATGTTGCTCACGAGGTTGGTTGCGAGCACGACGAGTCCACCGAAGATCTCGAGGCGCTGTAGGAGATAGGAGACCTCAAGATTTGCGTAGCGGTCCCGTGCGTCGCTGACTTCTGTTCGGCGACCAAACAACGAATCGGCTTCATCGAAGAAGAGCACCTGGTTGCCGATGGCGGCGGCGTCAAACACCTCTTCGAGATTTTTCTCGGTCTCTCCGATGTACTTGCTCACCACCGTGGCAAGGTCAACGACGAACAGGTCAAGCCCGAGCTCGCCGGCGACAACCTCGGCAGACAGGGTCTTGCCGGTTCCCGGGTCGCCCGAAAACAAGGCGATCAGTCCCGATGACGGGACCGACGGAAATCCCCACCGGTCGTAGACCGTTTCGCTGTTGCGGTAGCGCGCAACGAGTTCTTCGAGATGACGGCGCCGGTCATCGTCGAGAACGAGGTCGTCCCAGCCTCGGCGGGGTCGAACTCGACGGGCGAGTCGGTCGATTGGTCCGCTCGAGAGTCGGCGAACCGCCCCGTGGAGGTCACGGTCGCTGCGGGCGGCGATTTCGGCTGCCCGTTCGAGTTGCTCCGGCGACAGCCGGTGTCCGAGCCGGTCGATGTGAGCGCCGAACGCGCTGGACCACTCGCCGTCGTCCGCTTGATCGCCGCTGGCATGAAATTCTCGCCATGCCCGGTCGGGAAGTGCCGTGATGGCAATTTCGTGTTCGGACGTGACCGCCCATGGGATGTGCGCAGCATGCTCGATCCAGTGGCGCGCAACAGCAGGTAGGTCGTCGGTTGCTTCGATGCAGATGCCTGCGCCGCGCAGTGTCGCTTCGCGAACTGCTGCCCGCCAGGCGGTTTCCGATGTCTCCGGTGGGACCACGAGAACATGATCTGCGGCGAGCCGCGTGCCGGCAGCGCGGCGTCGTCGTGCCCGATCGGGTCCGGTCACAAACACGAGTGGATATTGCGCATCGGTGCTCTCTGCCGCGATCTCGAACCGGGTCGGGTTTGGAAGTTCGGGATCCGGTCGAGCCTCGCCTGCCAAGGCCCACATGACCGCAGGCTCGATTCGAATCGAGCGGGCACCCCACGGACCGGTGCTGTCGACATCAAGGAGTGCAGCCCGCGCAAGGCCCGACCCGGCACCGACAGTGATCGCACCTGGATGTTGTTTCCCGAGGAGCCTTCCGAGGAGATCAAGGCTGATCCTGGTCGCTGCTGGATCGTCGTGGAGCCAACCGACCAGGCGTTGGCGCCGCACATCGGCTTCAACTGCGACACAAAGCGCCAGGGTTTCGAGCTCCTCGGCCGAAAGCCCAGCGTTCTCGGCCAAGATCATGAACGGCGTGTCTTGGATGCCCGACTGGAGGTCTTTGCGGGCCGCATCGAGATCTGGCTGCGGATTCCCCCTGAGGTCCTCCAACAACTCGGCGATACGCGACGGCTCCCCCTTCTTCGAGCTCGTTGCAGCAGAGGCACTGATCGCCTCAGTCAGAACGCGGTCGGCAAAACGGGCCCACGGGCTAATGTCAGAGCGAGTCTTCTTCACGTGGAAGGCAAGGTACACCGACCACCCGAACCGAGGGAATAACGATGCCGAACGCCGTGAATACGGGTTGCATGATGAAGTGTTCGTTCGGGGCCGCGCCCTCGAGCCTTCTCGCCACACCGGGCACCGTGACGGCAGCGAATATGCCGATGGCAACAATCATGGACAACAAGCCGATGATGAACATCCCCCCATTTGGTGTGTGCATGTCGCTGTCCAACCCGCAGGTTGCCGCAGCGACTTCGGCAGCACTGGGTGTTCTCACCCCCATGCCGTGCATCCCGGCGACAGCCGCGCCATGGACGCCGGGTCACCCAACAACAACGGTGGGCGGAAAGCCTGCGCTGACGGATGCGTCGACAGCGATGTGCAACTGGGGTGGCGTGATCACGATCGCAATGGGTGCGCCAACGGTCAGCATCGGGTAGAGATCGAACCAACTCGTGTCGCCACGAGAGGCCGGCGGATTGCCGTCGGCGTGACGTTGCGCCAAGATGGGGCTCGTCGCCCAGGGAAAGGCTCACAACGTGGCAAGTTCGTATCTGCATCCAGGTGTTTATGTTGAGGAGGTTGCCTCAGGTTCGGCAACACTCTCCGCGGGCGCGACTGCGATTGCGGCCTTCGTCGGTTTCACCGAGAAAGGTCCTACCGACGATCCGACCGATCCGATGGGGCTCAAGCCCCGTCTCGTTACGAGCTGGTCCCAGTTTGAGGACTTGTATGGCGGCCTGATTCCAGGCGCCATGCTCCCGCACTCGGTGTACGGCTGGTTCAACAATGGCGGCGGCGTCTGCTACATCGTGCGCGTTGCGCACATTGAGCCCGCTGGCGAGCCTTCGATGAAGGCGCTGCCTGCAAACGATCGGACGCTCGGTCAACCGGTGACGATCGAGTCGATCGAGCCGGATGCTGACATCTCGGTCGTGGTTACGGCCGAAGAGAGCGACGATGACGACGCACCTGCATCGTTCACGGTCACGGTTGTGGCCGACGGCACCGAAGCCGAATCTTTCACGAATGTGACGGTCGTCCCTGGTGACCGCAACATCGAAACGGTGGTGAATGCCGAGTCCGAAAAGGTTCGGGTCGCCACCCTTGAGGCGATTGATCCCGACTTCGATCCGGCGATGACCATGCTGAAGCCCGGCACGTTCCCGCTGGAGAAAGCCACCCCGAATCCTGTTGAGGTAAAGCCCAAGGCCTTCTCTGGAAGCGAGAACGACCGCACCGGCATCAATGGCCTTGTCATTGCTGACGATGTGACCATGGTGATGGTTCCCGATCTCGTTACTGCAGCCACAATGGAGGACGGCAGCGTCGACCTCGGTATGTGGAAGAAGGTGCAGACTGCGCTGATCGATCACTGCGAAGGCGCGGGAAACCGGATGGCCGTCCTCGATGCGCCCCCGGGAATGAGCGTCCAGCAGATCAAGGAATGGCGCAGCGATACCGCCATGTACGACTCTGCGTTTGCGGCGCTCTACTACCCGTGGATCAAGGTCGACAACCCAGTCGCGACCAACGGTGCCGACAGCGAACTCCTGGTGCCGCCAAGCGGGCACGTCGCCGGCCTCTGGGCTCGCGTGGACGGTGAGCGTGGCGTGCACAAGGCGCCCGCCAACGAAGTGCTTCGCGGTGTGCTTGATGTTGAGATGCCCATCACCGATAAGGAGCAGGGCCTCCTCAACCCGGATGGCATCAACTGCATCCGAACCTTCGGAACCCGAGGTATCCGTGTCTGGGGCGCTCGGACGCTGAGTTCGAACACCGACTGGACCTACATCCCAGTACGTCGTCTCTTCAACATGATTGAGACCACGATCTCCGATGGCACGCAGTTTGCGGTCTTTGAGCCCAACGACTGGCGGCTCTGGAGTCGATTGACTCGCACGATCACGTCGTTCTTGACCGGGCTGTGGCGAGACGGAGCGCTGTTCGGCGAGACGGCCAACCAGGCGTTCTTCGTCAAGTGCGACGCTGAGACCAACCCGCAGGATCAGATTGATCGCGGCATGGTGGTGATGGAGGTTGGTATTGCTCCGGTGAAGCCGGCGGAATTCGTCATCTTCCGGATCAGCCAGCTGCAGGAATCCGGCGAGTAAGCGGAGGATTGACGTATGGCTTTCTCTGGTCTTCCCACCGACTCCTTCCAGGCAGTCACTGGTGTCCTCTTCTCGTTGACGGTTGATGGCACCGACATTGGCTACTTCAACAAGGTTTCCGGACTCTCTATCGACATTACGCCTGTCGAGACGACCGCTACAAAGGATGGGACGTCCTACATGAAGGTGAACGTTCCCGGCCGGATGAGCTATGGCGACATCGAGTTTGGACGAGGCCTGTCCACTGACAAGACCCTTGAGGAGTGGGTCGACACGGTTGCGACAGGCAAAGTTGCCGACGCCAGAAAGAACGGCTCCATTGATGTGATTGACACGGGGACGGGCCAGCCAATGGCGACATTCGAGTTTCAGAATGGCTGGCCGTCACGGTGGTCGGGTCCGTCGCTGAGCGCCTCAGCTGATGAAACCGCAATCGAATCCATGACGCTGGTAGTTGAAGCCATCACCCGGACCGCGTGATCCGGACCCATAGAACGAAGGAACCACTATGAGTGATTACCGTGCTCTCGGCACTGACACCCTTCAGCCGATCCTCACGTTCCGATTTTCGGTTGCGTTGGATGGCATCGGCGAGTTTGAAGCCACCGAGGTGAGCGGACTCGGGTACGAGATCGAAATGATCGAAGACGAGATCGTCGGGCCGTCAGGGTCTGCCTCCCTTCGGAAGATGCCAGGCCATCTCGACTACGACGAGATCGAGATCACCCGTCCACTCTCGAGTGACACCACGCTCTGGGATTGGATGAAGCGCTTGGCGGTCGACGGTGAGGACGTCAACGGGGTCCGCAGCAACGGCACGATTGTCTTGTACGACTCAGCGGCAAACCCGGTTGCTGAATGGAAGTTTGAGCGTTCGTGGCCGATTTCGTACTCGGTGGCTGACCTCGACATCTCCGACGCAAGCGTTGTGACCGAAACCATCAAGATCACCCACGAGTACCTGGAGCGCACGACGTGACAGGTTTGCAGACGGAGTTTGCCTTCCGTCTGCCTAAAGGATTCGTCGACTCGGCAGGAACCCTGCACGTCGATGGCCTTATGCGCCTCGCGACGGCACGCGACGAGATTGAACCGTTGCGCGACCCGCGGATCGCCGGCCCTGACGATCCGTATCTCACGATTGCGATTTTGGCCCGAGTCATCACCCGGCTTGGAACGATCACCGACGTCACGCCGCAGCATGTCGAGTCATTGTTTGCTGCTGACCTTGGGCATCTCCAGGACTTGTATGGCGTGGTTAATTTTGGTGACGCCGCCGAAATTGAGTTCCTCCAGGCTGAAACAGCAGCGCGGTTCGCTGAGGACGATGCGTTGCGTGAAGCAAACAGCAATGGCGCTTCCGATGGTGTGGGTGACGAGGCAGGCTCAGTTGTGTCGCAGGCATCGGAATCGGAGATGAAGCCCCCCTCCCGAGGCCCGCGGGTTCGGAGTCGAATCGAGGAGGTCTCAACGCGGAGAGACGAGTGATCACATATCGCCAGGACGATCTGTGGGACGAATTGGCGTACCTGGCGTATCACCTCCACTGGGATCTCGATCAGCTTCTTGATCTCGGTCACCGTGATCGGATCCGTATGGTCTACGCCGTTGCTGACCTTAACGAACGAGCGTGGGAGCGAGCCCGTGCCTGATCGCGATCAGAAGTTTCGAGACAGCACCTCTGCTCGCTTCATCTTCACCGTCGACGGCGAGGAGATCGGAGCCTTTACGGAGGTCTCCGGGCTCGAGCTCAATGTTGCAACCGAGGACGTCGAAGAAGGCGGCGTCAACGGCTACGTCCATAAGTTGCCCGGTCGAATGACATGGCCCAACCTTGTCCTGAAGCGAGGGCTGACGCAGTCGGACAACCTGTTTGCTTGGATCAACTCGGTATCTGGCGATGGGCTAGGTAAGGAGAAAAACAAGGTGACGCGGCGAACCGCGTCGATCACCTTGCTGACGGCGGACAGCAGGCCGATTCGGCGCTGGGATTTCGTAGGCGTTGTCCCGGTGCGGTGGTCGGGGCCGTCGTTTGCCTCGGATGGCCCCGAAGCGTTGGTTGAGGAGCTCGAGATGACACATCACGGCTTCAAGGCGAGCAATGTCTGAGGTAGAGCATCGTCCGCTCGATCGTGGCGCAGGGCCACTCTTGCGCGGCTGGCGTCTTGGCGAGCGCGAGGGTGAAGGAGGGAAATGGGCCGCGATCAATCCTCACACGCTGCCCCTCGCTGCCAGGTTGGCGGTCTTGTCGACGATAAGCCCCAACGCCCTGGACATTCCGGCAGCGACCGGCACACTCCCTGTTGCCCCGAATCCGCTTGCAGCGCTTTTTGACAACCACGATGTTCTTGCGACCTGGCCCTCAGCCGACACCCCGATTGGTGTGCCGTTCGGTGCTCCTGTCCAGAGATCGTCAGTTCGTCGTGCGTGGTCCAGTTCTGGCGCGCAGCCTGCGTCGCCGTCATCCGCCCAGTTGCGCACAGCAGATCTCCGCGCCGAGGTGCCCTCCAACCAATCCGGCGCAGCCCAACGGGCCGAAGGGCCAACGCAACGATCGTCCGCAGGGCCAGCGCCATCGGCGCCACCACCTGCGGCGCCGGTTGAACCGCTTGCACCATCGTCAGACGGCAGGTTGTCGGTTGCTGAGGTGGCGCAACGTTTGCTCGCTGCGGGCGGGAAGCCCACGCTGGCGGTCACGACTCGTCGAGAACCACCTCCGCAGGTAGTCGACGAAAATGCCGAAGGACCCGGCCCCCTGATCGAAAGCTCGAGAGCCGAGGTTGCCGGTCCTTTCGACAACTGGCCTTCCGATCCACCCCCGCTGAGCCCGTCCGGATGGGTCGAGTCCGCCCCGGGGCAACCTGGCGAGGCGGGTCCCGCTGCTCAATCCTCGAAGAACAGCAGCCCCCAGCAACGCCAAGCAGCGCCTGCTCCTGCTGCTTCTTCTGGGGCTGCGTCTGTGGTCGAGCAGGTTCCTGCGTCTGAGCGTCCGCCGGCGTCTTCGCCTGTGTCTGGTCCGGGTGGTTCGTCGGTGTCTGGTGGGGTGGCGGCGTGGCCGGGAGATTCGGTTGGCGGTGCTGCTTCGGGTGATGCTCCTTCAGGTGGGGTTGATGCTGTGGCGGAGGTTCGGCGGGCGAACATTGCTCGGGTTCTTGAGGCTGGTGGTGGTCGTCCGTCGGTTGTGGTGAGTGGTGGGCCGGGGCCTGGTTCGGTTGTTGCTCCTGCGCCTTCGCCTGCTCCTGCTGCTTCTTCTGGGGCTGCGTCTGTGGTCGAGCAGGTTCCTGCGTCTGAGCGTCCGCCGGCGTCTTCGCC
>MDTA01170589.1_pt1 | contig 15468 bp, 14 predicted proteins | sample 811151 | NCBI WGS metagenome assembly MDTA01 (sample SAMN05326648, study PRJNA326480) | marine metagenome | isolation source: seawater | place: Indian Ocean: South | collected 2010 | reverse complement strand
TCAGTATCACACACCACCAGATTACCAAGATCAAATGAGGTAAACGGAGTAGACTATCACTTTATCTCAGAAAAAATTTTCAAAGAGCTCATTGATCAAAAAAAATTTTATGAGTATGCGAAAATATTTGAGAATTATTATGGAACACTTAAAGAAACCGTAGATAATGATTTAACTAAAAATGATTTAATTTTTGATATTGATTGGCAAGGAACTAAACAACTTTCAAAATTTAAAGAGCTCAATCTCATAAAGATTTATTTAATTACAGATAATAAAACTGAACTTAAAAATAGATTAATTAAAAGAAATCAAAATACTCGTCAAGAAATAGAAAAAAGATTTAAATCCTTTGATGAAGATATAAAACACTGGAATGATTACGATTATATTATAATAAATAAAAATCTTGATGTATGTTTTAAACAAATTGAGTCAATTATTGCATCAAATAAAAGATCAATTTATCCATTCTCATAAAGTTCAGTAATTTTATAATATATTTCAGGTTTTATCTCCGAGGGTCTAGATTTGAGATTCAAATTATTAATTTTTTTAATGTGACTAGTTTTAAGTATTTTTTTGATATTTTTGTTTATCATTTTTCTTTTATTAGAAAATAAAATATTTGTTACTTTTTCAAGGTTATTAATATCATTAATATAAAAACGAGACTTTGGTTTAGGTTGAAAATGTATTACCAATGAATTTACTTTTGGTTTTGGAAAAAAACAATTCGGTGAAACTAAAAATTTTTTAATATTTTTAAGTCTTAAATTTGATAAAATTGATAACCTACTGTAGTCTGAAGTGGAATACTGTCCAATAATTTTATCACCAAGTTCTTTTTGAAACATTAATACCAAATTTTTAAATTTAGGTGGCCACTTACTAAATTTTAAAATTTTAACTAATATTTGAGAGGAAATATTATAAGGTAAATTGCCAAAAATTACTGAGTTACTTTTGTCAATTCTTTCAAGATCAAATTTTAGGATATCATAATTATAAATCTTTATTTTTTTATCTTTTAAATATTTTTTTTTTGTATCATCAGCTAAACGATTATCTTTTTCAATCAAAGATAGAGATTTAGGATTTTTTTTTAAAATTTCCTCTGTGAGCGCTCCTTTACCCGGACCTATTTCAATTATGTCTTTGTTCTTTATATCTACTAAATTAACAATTTTTTTTATTATATTTTTGTCTATTAGAAAATTCTGCCCAAGAGATTTTTTTGCAAACTTCATTTAGTAACTTTTTTTATAAATTTAAAGCATTCAATTAAGCTAGTTGGATCAGCTTTATTTTTTTTAATTAAATTTTTAGCTGTTCCATGATCTGGAGATACTCTTAAATATTTTAATCCTAGAGTTATGTTAATAGCCTCAAACTTTGATATTGTTTTAAATGGAGCAAGTACTTGATCATGATACATTCCAAAAATTAGATCATATTTTTTATAATTTTTTATAAATATTGTATCTGCAACAATTGGACCAACAATTTTGACTCCATTCTTTCTAAGTTTAAGAATAGTTGGTAAAATAATTTTTATTTCTTCAGACTCCGGTCTTAATTCAGCATTGTGTGGATTTAAACCAAGCATGGCAATTTTAGGAGATTTTCTATAAGTCTTTTTGTACCATGTATTAGCTGTTTTAACTTTATTTTCTATCATTTTTAGATTTATTTTTTTTGCAACTTCTTTCAAATCTATATGGGTTGTAATTGGAATCACTGAGAGTTTTTTTCCTTTAATAAGCATTACCTCAGAGTTATTTTTAATATTACACTTATTTGCCAAGTATTCGGTTACACCAGATTTTTTTTTTAATAGCTTTTTGTCTATCGCGCAATTAATTATTCCTGATATTTTTTTTTTAACTGCTAAATGATGTGCTAAATTAAGACTTTTTTTAACAAACTTTGATGCCTCATTTGTTGAAACTTTAAAAGGATCTCTAAAATTAATATCAATATCTAAAATTTTTAATTTATCACTCTTTACTTTTTCATCAATATTCTCAATTTTTGAAACCTTTATTGGTATATTTAAAATCTTAAATTGTTTTACAATTAATTTATAATTTGTAATTAAATAAATTCTTTTTTTTGTAGATAATCCTAATTTTTTCCAAGATTTAAATATAATTTCGGAATTTATACTATTTGGATCTCCAAAGACAATTGCAATTTTTTTACTCATTCAAAAATTTAATATTTGTTCCATTTCTTTTTTTTGATAAATGGCTACTAGCGTAAAGATTTAACATTTCATTTTCTTTTTTTTGTACTATTGTTTTTTTAAGCTTATTTAAATCTAAATCATTTCTATTTGAAATCTTTCTAACTTCATTTAATTTTAAAAATAATATTTTATCTACTGAAATTATTGGTTCGGATACATCCCCCGAGTTCATTTTTGATAAAATATTTAACAATTTTTTAGATAAGGCAGCAGAGTTTATCCATCCCAAACTTCCCTTATCCATTGATGTAGAAGAAATACTATACTTTTTTGCAGTACTGCCAAATCCCTCTCTATCAATATTATTTTGAACCTCTATAATTAATTCTTCTTTATTTTTGTTATCAATAAAATTCACCTCTATCTCAGATAGGTTATACTCCTCAAGACTTCCTTTGTCAGAAATTAATTTATTTAAATCATCTAAAATTTGACTTTCTTCAAGTTTAATTTCTTTTTTGTATAATGCATAAATTAATCTCTGCCAAGATAGCTCTATTTCGATATCTTCTAAATATTGATTATAATCAATACCATTACTAGAAAAAAGATTTTCTAAACTTTTTTTTTCTATTTGAAGTGAATTTGATAGTTTTTCCAAATGAGAATTCACAACTACTTCATCTAGTTTAAATTTATATTTAATAAGCTCCTCTTTTTTGAGCTTCAAATCAATTAGTGTTTTCAAGGATATATTTTTAACTTTATTAATATTCTCTTGGGTTAATTCATCATTGTTGAGAAATAAAACACTTTTAATTTTATTTTCTAATTCAAAGGAAGTGATTATTTGATTTCCTACTCTAACAATGATGCTATTTTCAAAACTCTGTACATTCTGAAATAGAAAAAAAATTAATAAAAAAAATAAATTACTAAAGTTTCTTTTAAATGGCTTCATTTATTGACTTAAACCTGGAGAAGTTATTGACCCAAAGGGGCTTAAAGTAATTGTAAACATTAGTGAGTTTTCAGGTTCAAGTTCGGAGTCGTCATAAAATTCTCTTCTGTAAACCAAACCAGCTCTTAAACAATCATTTATATATTCATAACTCAATTTATAGAATTCAGAGGAATTAGTTATTAAGTTTCTTTTATTACTTAGTTTAAAAAGCCCGATGTCCTGTTTGTACTCTATTGCAGACGTAATGTACTCTTTGATTTCTGAGACATTATTTTCTTCAAGATAATCAATATTAAAATTAATTTTATCCATTTCAAAATCTGCGCTCAATTTATTATAATTCATCTCTTTAAAATTTTGATCAAGTGAATAGTCGTAGTTTAACTTAAAATTATTGTTATTATTGAAGTAAATATTTCCAACTACGTCGGAAAATCTATTATCTAAACTTGATGAAGATGGCATATTTTTATTATTTTTCTTTTCATTAATAATTTGACCTATGGAAAAGTTAAGATTTGAGCCATTATTTATTTGTTGGTATTTAAATCCGGCGGTCATGTTCGTTCCACTTTCAAAATTACTAGAAGCGCCAAGTCTATCTAAAGAAAAAATATCTTTATCTTGTAGACTAAAATCTCCAGTTTGTTTACGCATATGATTAGGTGAATATCTCATTAAGATTTTTGGCTTTAAGAAGTGACTAACGTTGTCATTCTCTTTTTTATATAAATCTAAAGACGCTAAGTATCCTACAGCTCCAAAAAATTCAGAAGTTGATTTATCTTTGAATTTTTTAATATTTTTCGTTTCGTAATTAAAGTTTTTTATTTTTGCTAAGAATTTTCCATCATAAAAACTGTCAATAAAGGGATCATCAAAATCCCAATTAAAATTATTTATAAGAAATTTTTCAGATTTGTTGGTATCATAATTTCTAAATTTGATATTTGAATTAATTTCTCCACTTCCAAATTTTTCGCTAAAAAAATTTTTATTTAAATTTATGTCAGGAAAAATATATTCATATTTATCATTATAATTTTCTTTAAGAGTTTCAAATATACTTCCTTTAACATTAAAAAATAAATCACTTTTATCATTATAAAGCGTATAATCGATAAAATTTTCTAATGTATTGGTTTCGTAATTGACGAGATTGGAGTCTATCCTGTACAGTTTTAAGTATTTCTTATTTGATATATTTTCTATATTAATTTCCAAATTTGATTGATTTTTACCGTCATTATCAAATCTTTTTACGTATCTAGAAAATAAATGTGATTTATCTCCAGATCTCTTTGTGCTGGATAAATTTTTGTACCCCTTTGTATAGCCAAAATCTATTATTAAATCTGAATTTAAAAAAGCTTGTCTGTACTCGCCAATAAATAAAGGATGTTCAGAAGCAAATATCCTATTACTAATTGTTAAATCTTTATCATCACCAATTGCCCAAAAGTAAGGAAGGTTTACACTTGAGCCTAAATTTTTTGTGTCAGCAAAAGAAGGTGTTAAAAAACCTGATCTACGACTAACAGTTGGATCCGGATGAGCCATTTTTGGCAAATAAAAAATTGGCAAGTTATAAATCTTTATTACAGCATTATCATAATACACCGTTTTCTTTTTGCTATCATGTTTCATTTCTTTAGCTCTTAATTCCCAAGGCGGACACTTATCTTTTTCTCTGTAATCACATAAAGTAAATGCACTTTTTATAAATTTTGTCTGTCCTCCTTTTATAGAAACTGCATTTGAAAAAACTCTCGGTTTATTTCTTTCATCTAGTTTAAACTCTTTTTGATTAAGAAAAGCTTTGGCATCTGTTCCAATTATTTCTCTTTGTTTTTCATCCAAATAAATTTGAGAAAATTCATATTTATTTCCTATTTTGTCCTTTACATTAATTTTTCCAATAGATTTAAAGATATTTTCTTTGCTTAAATATTCGAAGTTATCTAAATCGATAGTATTTTTTTCAAGATCTATGATTTTAGTAAGATTTTTTGAGCTTGCGATATTATTAATTAAATCTAAAGAAACATTTTCTGTTTCAACAATATAACCTTCAGAGGAAACAATTGAAGATTTACCTAAAGTTTTAAAAAGACCATTATTTTTATCGTAAGAAGCATTATCACTTTTAAAAATATTTCCTTTACTATCTTCTAAAATTATATTGTTTTTCAAAGTAAAAAAATTTAATTTTTTATTGTATTTAGCATAATCACTTTTGATAATATTATTTTGATCGTCTACTATTCTAACCTCATTTTCAAAGATTGTAGTTTCTTCTTTTTTATCTATAGAAATTTTTTTGGCTTGAATATTTACATTTTCTGCTAAAGCTATTTTAGAAAATAATAAAGTAAATAATATTATTAATATTTTATTTTTCATTGATTTGTAATATTCCTACAGAACTAAAGATACTTATCACTATTACTGGAATCCAAGATGCCATTGAAAGAGGAATTCTATTTGTTTGACCAAGAGCTAGAGATAAATCTTTCAAAAAATATATCAAAGCACAAATAATTAAGCCAAAAATGATAATTTTCATGTTTTTTGACCTTTTTAAAGTGCTCATTATGAGTATCGAAGCTAGAGCAGTCATTATAAATAGGAAAAACGGCATCGACAACATTGAATGCAAACTTTGATTGAGAAAAATTTTATTATAACCTCTTTTAGAAAGTTCATCATAATTCATTATTAAATCTATGAATGATAAAGTATCAAAATTTTTGAATAGGCTATTAATTTTCTCATGGGTATAAATTGAATTTATGTTAAATTTTTCTAGTTTTATTTCTTCAGAATTATTTTCATTTACCTTAAGAATTATAACATTGTTCAATTCCCATTTATTATTTTCAATATTTGCACTTTTTGAAAAAATTTTTTCTACCAAGTTAAACTCTTTGTCAAAATTAAAGATTGAAACATCTTTTATAATTTCATCTTCATGATTTTTGGCAGAAATAATTCGCTGACCTTCTTTTAAATTTTCTTTAATCCACATACCGTTCTTATTAAAAGAAACTAAATGATCAATATCTTTTGAGTAATAAGATTTTGTTTTTTCATAGTATTTTGACATAACAGAAGTCATTGGGTTTATAAAAAATAATAGAAACCAACCTAAAACAAAGGATGTAAAAGCTAATATTAAAAAGATCTTAAAATTTGAAAAACCAAAAATTTTCATGGAGATTAAATCTCTGTTGTTTCTAATATCTAAAAAAAATTTTAAACTGGTAACAAATACTATAAATGGGAACAATTGAATCAACATCCCGGGTATAAATAAGAAGGTAAGTAATAATGGAGTAAGAATAGAAGTGTTAAGATTTTTGAAAAATTCAATTTCTTCAAATAAGTTAAAAATAATACCAAAACAATAAAAAAATAAAACAACCTTAAGTAAAGTTTTAAAATAACCTACAAGCAGATATCTAAATAAAATACTATTCATTATTCTTAGCTTCAGTTGAAAATTTAAGTTTAAGATAATAGTAAGTGATACCCGAAAATATGAAAGGGGAGATAATAAATAATAAATTTGCGATGTTGCTTAATCCCGTATACCTAATAATTAATTCAGCATAAAGTAAAATTAAAAAACTATAACCAAATATAAAAATATTACTTAGCAAAAAATTTTTCTTGGTCTTGATTAATAAAAGTGAACTCATCAAAGATAAAACTGGAATAAACATTGGCAGCGTAATACGCCTATTAAGAATTGGCAATATCTCTTCTTTAAAGTTTGTTTTACATTTGGCCGTATTAAATAGTGTTTGTTTCAAACATAAATACAAATTTAAGGTTGAAGTTTCTTGTATCTTGGGTTCTTTAATTGTTGTATTTTTGAAATTTGCAAGATCTATATTAATTTGATCAAATTTAATTAAATCATTTTCCTGATTTTCATTTGAGGAAATTATTTTACCGTTAAGTAAAATAAGTTTATTATTTTCTACTAGACCAGTAGAAGCTATTATAGTATTTGAACTATTGTCTATATTTGATGATGAAATATTTTTTAATATATTTAAATTATCTTGCAAAAAAATATTTTTTACTTGATTTTCAAATCTTTTATCAACAATAAAAGTCAGCCCACTATATGAGTCACTAAATTCTTGTACTCTGACGGTAGGTAAAAAAGAAGTAAAATTTTTACCGCTTAGCAATTGTCTTGACTTATTTAAAGCATAAGGAGTTATGATAGTTGAGAAAATTATATAAAATAATGTAACTAAAATTGAAATTTTAAAAAATAAATGAACAATTTCCATTTTTTTTACACCAGATGTCCAAAGTATAACAAATTCGTTCTCTTGAATTTGTTTTGTTATAAATATTGTTAAAGCAAGTAAAAAAGATAAAGGAATAAATTTAGTTAATATACCTAATATATTTAAAATAGAGTATTTAAAGTAAGTATTTACTGGATACCCACTTTCTACAATTAAATCTAAAAAATTTACGGCTCGCACCGTCCACGCAATGATTGTTAAGCTAAAAAGTATAGTTAGAAATGTCTTGAATATTTCTTTTGCGTAATTCTGATAAATTTTGTTTTGAAGCATCACAATATTTTGTATATAAATAATGCATCCATAAATGAAATTCAACTAATGGTTTAACTATGACTAATTATCCATTGAAATCAGATATATTCTTACTTATATACCTTTCATCTCTATTTAAATTGTAGAATTATGTCGATAAATATCAAATATTCCAATAAAGGAAAAATCTCATCAGTTAATAATATCCTATTCTGTAATGAAAAATTTAATATAGCAGGATTAAAAAAAGACTTAACGAATTCAGAATTTAAATATATTCAAGATTTATTAAGAACTCACGATTTAAAGAAAAATTTATATGTTTTTGAATTAACGTCAAAGAAAAAGATAATTTTAATATCTATTAAGAACAATTTAAAAGTATCTGATATTGAAAACTTAGGAGGGGAATTTTTTAATAGAATTAACTATGGTGAAAAAAGTGAATACTTTTTAAACTCAGATACAATATTTAGTAAACATAAAAATTTTTTGAGCCACTTTCTTCACGGTCTTAAATTAAAATCATATGAATTTAAAAAATATAAAACTAAAAAAAATTTAAAAAATATTTCGATAATAGTTACAGGGAAAAATAAACCTTCAACATCAAGTCAATTAAAATTTAGAGCTCTTGAAGAGGGAACTTTTTTTGCAAGAGATTTAGTTTCAGAGCCTGGTAATATTTTGCACCCTGATGAATATGCAAAAAGAATAAACTCTCTCAGAAAAGATGGATTAAAAGTAAGTGTGTACGATCAAAAAAAATTAAAAAAATTAGGAATGAATGCTTTACTTGGTGTAGGGCAAGGTAGTATTAGAGGGTCTTATTTAGTAATAATGGAATGGAATGGAGCAAAAAATAATTCAAAACCTTTGGCTTTTGTAGGTAAGGGAGTTTGTTTTGATACTGGGGGGTATTCTTTGAAACCTGCAAAATTTATGGAAGATATGACTTACGACATGGCAGGTTCAGCAACAGTTGTTGGATTAATGAAAAATTTCGCTTTAAGAAAAGCGAAAGTAAATGCTGTTGGTGTTGTAGGATTAGTTGAAAACATGGTAAGTGGAAATGCTCAAAGACCAGGAGATATTGTTAAATCATACAGCGGTAAAACTATTGAAATATTAAATACAGATGCGGAAGGTCGACTAGTTTTAGCTGACGCTTTAACTTTCACTGAAAAAAAATTTAAACCTAAATTTATCGTTGATTTAGCTACCTTGACGGGTGCTATCATAGTGTGTTTAGGCTCTGAGTACGCAGGCCTTTTTTCAAATGACGATAAATTATCTAATCAAATTTTTGAAGCTGGAGAAAAAGTAGGTGAAAAGGTTTGGAGGATGCCGCTGCATAAGAATTATGACAAATTAATTAATTCTAAAAATGCAGATGTACAAAATATAAATTATGTTGGTGGAGCAGGCTCAACAACTGCTGCACAATTTTTGCAAAGATTTATTTTGAATAAAACTCCTTGGGCTCACTTAGATATTGCAGGCATGGCTTTTTCGAAATATGGGGGAGCGTTAAACTCTGGAGGAGCAACTGGTTTTGGAGTAAGGCTTCTAAATGAGCTAGTAATAGAAAATTATGAGTAGTCTAGAACAAACACTTTCAATTATTAAGCCTGATGCTGTGGAAAGAAATCTGATCGAAGAAATAAAAAAAATATTTATAAATAATAAATTAGAAATTAAAGATAGTAAGAAATTACAAATTACTAAAGAAGAAGCCGCTGAATTTTATAAAGTTCATCAATCAAAGCCATTTTATAACGAATTGTGTTCTTATTTATCCTCAGGTCCAATAGTTGTTATGATATTAGAAGGTAAAAATGCTGTAGCTTTAAACAGAAAACTTATGGGATCTACAGATCCAAAAAATGCTGAAGAAAATACAATAAGAAAGTTATATGGAATTTCTATCGATAAAAATTCAGTCCATGGATCTGACTCACCTGAAAATGCTAAGAATGAAATAAATTTTTTTTTTAATAATTAATTGTTTCGAAATATCTTTATTATAGCTTCTGGAAACGCTCTATATTCTAAATATTGGGTCTTTTTTTTTATTATCTCTTCATTATCTCCTTTATTTATATAAAAATTTTTTTGCAAAATTATATTCCCACTATCTAATTTTTCATTGACGTAATGCACCGTGCAACCAGTTTTTTTTTCCTTATTTTTCAAAATTCTTGAAAAAGTGTTCAAACCTTTGAATTTTGGTAAAAGTGACGGATGTATATTAATAATTTTTTTTCTAAATTTTTCTAAAAAACTAACTGAAATTATTTTCATATATCCAGATAAACAAATAAATTCTATTTTATATTTTTTTAAATGACTAAAAATTTTATTTTCAAAGTTTCTTTTTTTTGTATTTATAATTAATATGGGAATAGAATTTTTTTTAGCGTAAACAATTCCTTTAGCATGGGGGTTGTCACAAATAATAGATTTTATACTTATGGGAAAAGAATAGTCTCGAGATTTCAAAATTAGATTTTTTAGATTTGATCCTTTACCAGAAATAAAAACTGAAGTTTTTATTTTTACCATTTTAAAGTATTGTGTAAAAAAATCTTTCGATTTTTTTTTGATATAAAACCAATTTCGTATGGTGAAAATTTTTTTGAAAAATATTTTCTAATTTTTTTTATATTATGTCTAGGTAAAATTATACAGAATCCAATTCCGCAGTTAAAAGTTCCCATCATATCATTATCAGATATATTATTTTTTTTTTAACCATTTGAAAATTTTTAAAATCTTAATTTTTGACAAGTCGATCTCTAATGATAAATTGTTAGGAACTGATCTTAATAAATTTTCAACTAAACCACCGCCAGTAATATGTGCTGCGCTATGTATAAGATTTTTCTTTACAAGACTCAAAATTTCTTTTGAATAAATTTTTGTTGGTTTTAATAATTCTTTTCTCAGTTTAGTGTTAATTTTTTGTTTTTTTAGAATCTTTCTGACCAAAGAATATCCATTTGAATGAATTCCATTTGAAGGTATAGCTAAAACTACATCTTTATTCTTAACTTTATGTTTACCTAACAATTTGTTCTTTGAAACTATACCAACACTAAAACCGGCTAAGTCAAATTTATTTTTTGAATATACTCCAGGCATTTCTGCAGTTTCACCACCAATAAGTTTACAATTTGAAATTGAACAGCCTTTGAAGATCCCAGTTAATATTTTTTTTGTTTTATTTAAATCTAATTTTCCTACTGCAATATAATCTAAAAAAAATAAAGGTTTTGCGCCTTGAACAATTAAGTCATTTATACACATCGCTACTAAATCAATACCAATAGTATTAAATTTTTTAAATCTGTTAGCTAACTCAACTTTAGTACCTACGCCATCAGTACATGAGACTATAATAGGATTTTTTATTTTTAAATGACTAATGTCAAATAAAGATCCAAATCCACCAATAATTTCTTTATTAATCTTATTCCTTTTTTTGTCATCTTTTTTAGATAATGTTGATATGTGTTTAACTAATTTATTAGCCAATGAGATATTTACACCACTTTTTTTATAACTATTTTGCATTTTTTTCACCAATTAAATGATATTTAATTTTATATGAAATTAATTAATTTTTTTTTAGTTATTTTAATTATTTTTTTTAAAACTGGAAATGTTTTATCTGAAAGTAATATTTTTAATGTTAGTAACATTGAAGTACTTAAAAAAGCTGAGATAACTAATAAGCAAATGTCCAGACAAGCTATAAAAAAAGGCTTTGAAGAATTAGTAAACAAAATTTTACTTGATAAAGATAAAGAAAAAATATCAAAATTGAGTTTTTCTCAAATACAAGAATTAGTCTCCTATTATCAAGTAACAAACAAAAAAGATAATGATATGAAAGATAGCATAGAGAGCTATAATATTTTATTTGATAAAGATAAATTACACGATTTATTTTTTACCAAAGGAATTTCATATTCAGAAATAATCGATAAAGAACTTTATCTACTTCCGATTTTAAGTAAAGGTGATCAAATTTCTATTTTTAATCAAAATTTTTTTTACGAGAATTGGAATAACGATAATACAAAAGAGCTTATTGAATTTATCCTGCTAATAGAAAATATAGAGGTAATTCAAAATATAAACAATAATAAGAATAATCTATTAGAATTAAATTTGAATGTAATATTTAAAGAATACCAAAAAAAGAATTTAGCCCTGATTTATATTGACGATTTTTCACAAAATAAACTTAAAATTTTTTTAAAAGTAAAAATCTCCGGAAAAGAAATTAGCAGAAATCTAAGTTTAAACAAAAGCAATCAAACTCAAATCGAATTATATGAAAAAATAATTATAATTTTAAAAAATGAATTAACAAATATAATAAAATCTGAAAATTTGATTGATGTTAGAAGGCCTTCTTTCTTAAATGTTAAATTAAAACTATCTAAGAAAAATAGTTTGATTGAACTAAATAAAAGACTTAAAAAAATAGAGTCCATTGAAAACATATATGTTCAGGAATTGAATAGTAAATATGTTTTTCTAAAAATTAAATATCTTGGAAGATTAGCAAAAATTATAAAGCAATTAGACGACCAGAAAATTTTGTTAGAAGAAATAGGAAATGAATGGAGTTTTAAATTAATATAATGAGTCAATTGACATTTAAATTCCCATTTACAATAAAGTATTATGAACAGGATTTTTATGTATCAAGTAATAATTTTTCTGCATACAAATTAATTGAAAGTTGGCCTAAGTGGCCAGGCAAATGGGTAAATTTTTTTGGAGAATCAGGTTCAGGAAAAACACATCTTTCTAAAATTCTTGAAAAAAAAATAAAAAAAATAAAGATATTAGATGCAAAAAATGTGAATGATGAAATAATTTCAAATTTGAGAGATTATGAATGCTTAATTATTGATAATTATTTAGAGAATATTGAAGAGAAATTATTTTATTCTATTTTAAATCAGTCTAAACAGCATGATAATTATTTTATTATAAATAGCTTATCTGCCTTAAATAAAAAACAATTTAAATTAAATGATTTGCAATCAAGAATAAATAGTTTTGTATTTATAGGTATCAATCTTCCCACTGACGATTTACTAAAGGTTATAATCACTAAAAATTTCTCTGATAAGCAAATAAGTTTAAGCCCAAAAATCTCAGATTATATTGTTAAAAATGTCGATAGATCTTATGAAAAAATCTTTAAATTTCTTAAGGATGTTGATGATTTATCTTTATCTTCTGGAAAATCTATTAATATTAATTTAATAAAAAAAGTATTGAGGCAATGAATAAATATAGATCACACAACTGTTCGGATTTAAGCGAAAAAGAGATAAATAAAGAAGTTTTTTTATCAGGCTGGTTGCATAGAAAAAGAGATCACGGAAACTTATTATTTATAGATTTAAGAGATCATTATGGGATAACTCAATGTGTGATAGAAAATAATAGTAAATTTTTTTCATTATTAGAGAGAGCCAAACCTGAGTCAGTTATAAAAATAGGTGGAGTAGTTGTTAAAAGAGCAGAGGGGAGTGAAAACTTAGATCTAAAAACTGGAAAAATTGAGGTTTCAATTAAATCTGTTAAAGTTTTATCTAACGCTAAAGATTTACCCCTTCCTGTTTTTGGTGAGCAAGATTATCCAGAGGATGTAAGATTAAAATATAGATTTTTAGATTTACGAAGGGATGAAATGCACAAAAATATTATCCTTAGATCAAAAGTCATTTCATTTATAAGGACAGAAATGTTGAAATTAGGATTTTTGGAGTTTCAAACACCAGTTCTTACATCTTCTAGTCCAGAAGGAGCAAGAGATTTCTTAGTTCCTAGCAGATTAAATCCAGGTAAATTTTATGCCTTACCGCAAGCACCGCAGCAATTCAAGCAACTTATAATGGTTTCAGGTTTTGATAAATATTTTCAAATTGCACCTTGTTTCAGGGATGAAGACGCGAGAGCAGACAGAAGCCCAGGAGAATTTTATCAATTAGATCTAGAAATGTCTTTTGTTGAGCAAGAGGACGTTTTTGATGTAGTAGAAAAATTAATGGTTAATTTATTCGAAAAATTTTCATCAAAAAAAATGTTGTTTAAAAAATTTCCTAGAATTCCTTTTAAAGAAGCTATGCAAAAATATGGCACTGATAAACCAGACTTAAGAAATCCTTTAATTATACAAGATATATCTCAAATATTTGAAAGAGACGATGTCAAATTTGATATCTTTAAAAAGTTAATTAAATCAGGCTCAAAGGTAAAATCAATAATCACCAAAAAAACTAGAGATAGACCTAGAAGTTTCTTCGATAATATTGATAAATGGGCGAAAGATCAAGGATCATCAGGTTTAGCTTATTTCACTTTCGATATGAATCAAAAAGTATTTGGAAAAGGACCTATTGGAAAATTTTTCGGTGAGGATGCGATCAAAGAAATAATGAAAATTTGTAAGGCTGAAATAGGAGATAGTATTTTTATGTCATGTGGCAAAGAAAATGAAATTGAAAAAATTCTTTCTATAGCTAGAAATAAAATAGCCGAAGACCTAAAAATTATTGATAAAAGCAAATTTGCATTTTGTTGGATTGTCGATTATCCAATGTTCGAATTAGATGAAAAAACTAAAAAAATAGTATTCAGCCACAATCCATTTTCAATGCCTCAAGGTGAAATTGAAAACCTTAATTATGATGACCCACTTGGAATTAAAGCATTTCAATATGATATAGTTTGTAACGGGGTAGAGCTATCCTCAGGAGCTATTAGAAATCATATACCCGAATTAATGTATAAATTATTTTCTATTGTTGGTTACAGCCAAAAAGATGTTAATGAAAAATTTAGCGGTATGATAAATGCTCTTAGTTTTGGAGCTCCACCACACGGTGGTATTGCCCCTGGTATTGATCGAATAGTAATGTTGCTAGCAAATAAAGAAAATATAAGAGAGGTCACCCTTTTTCCAATGAATCAAAATGCACAAGATTTGATGATGCAAGCTCCAGCTAAGGTAGATGATAAGCAACTAAAAGAACTAGCAATAAAAATTGATGTTAAAAAAAATTAATTTTTTGTTTTAAGATTTATTCTAACATCTGAAAGATCGACCAATTTCTCTTCTAAATTACTTCTAACAAATCCTTTAGATGTAATATTTTTTACTATATTAAGGAATTTATCGTCTGAATTTTCACTAACTATATTTTTTGTATTTGCTATAGATGGAGTGTGAGCAAGTTCCTCCTTCCCTAGGTAAGAAATAGCTAACTCTCTAAAAACATAGTCTAAAATCGATGAAGCGCTTAATATTCGATCGTTTCCGATAACGTTTCCAGAGGGCTCAAATTTCGTGTCTATGAAAGCGTCAACATATTCTTCAAGTGGTACGCCATATTGTAAACCCAAAGAAATAGCTATTGCAAAATTATTCATCATTGCCTTAACCAATTCGCCCTCTTTATTAGTATCAATAAAAATTTCACCAATTTTACCATCATCGTATTCACCGGTATGCAAATAAACTTTATGATCTCCTATTTGGGCTTTTTGAATATATCCTTTTCTTCTATCGGGCATTTTAAATCTAGCTTTATTTTTGAGGTGATTTTTTATTTTATCCTCACTATTGTCCATTTTTTTTGATTTAGAAATATTATTAGTTAGTTCCGTAACTACTAAGCTATCTGTTTTTGATTTTTTAT
>MDTA01185711.1_pt1 | contig 15475 bp, 13 predicted proteins | sample 811151 | NCBI WGS metagenome assembly MDTA01 (sample SAMN05326648, study PRJNA326480) | marine metagenome | isolation source: seawater | place: Indian Ocean: South | collected 2010 | reverse complement strand
TTATTGAATGGTTATGATGATATTGAACTCACATTAAAAAAAAGTCGAGAAATAAAATTATATGAAACTAAGAATTATAATAAACAATCATGGAAATTAATGTAGTATGACTCTCAAAACTAATATTTTACTTCTACCAGGAGATGGTATAGGGCCCGAAGTAAGTCAATCCTTAAAAAAAGTAATAAATTGTTTAAATAATAATGCTAAGATTGACCTCTCTGTTGATGAAGATTTGGTAGGAGGATCTTCCTATGACAAACATAAAACCCCAATAACGGAAAAAGTTATTTCCAAAGCCAAAGCATGTGATGGGATAATATTAGGATCTGTCGGAGCACCTCAGTATGAAACACTGCCATTCTCACAAAGGCCTGAAAGAGGATTGCTTAAATTAAGAAAGGAATTAGACTTATTTGCTAATATTAGACCTGCAAAGGTTTTTAATTCGCTTACCGACGCCTCATCACTTAAGCCAGATATAATAAAAAATATGGATATTGTAGTTTTACGTGAATTAACAGGAGGCATCTACTTTGGAGAGCCAAGAGGTATAGAAGATATAGGAAATGGTCAAAGAAGAGGAGTTAACACTGAGGTATACACTTCAAAAGAAATCCACCGATTAGGGAGAGTCGGTTTTGAAATCTCTCTAGCAAGAAACAAGCTAGTTCATTCTGTTGAAAAAGCTAATGTAATGGAGTCTGGCGTTCTCTGGAGAGAAGAAATAAAAAAATTGAAAGATGCAGAATTTTCTGAAGTTAATCTTAAAAATATGTATGCAGATAATTGTGCTATGCAATTAGTCAAAGATCCTAAACAGTTTGATGTTATAGTAACAGGAAATCTCTTTGGAGACATTCTTTCAGATATCTCCGCTGAACTTACTGGTTCATTAGGAATGCTTCCTTCAGCAAGTTTAGGAGAGATTGGAGAAAGTAATAAAAGAAAATCTTTATATGAACCTGTCCACGGTAGTGCTCCAGATATTGCAGGAAAGAATATTGCTAACCCAATAGCAATGATATTGTCTTTTTCGATGTTTTTAAATTATACTTTAAAGTTAAAAAAGATTTCTGAATTACTTGATAAGGCCGTTGAGAACACACTTGAAAATGGCTACAGAACTAAAGATATCATGCAGGACAATTGTAATTTATTGTCAACCTCTGAAATGGGAGAGGTAGTTGCTAAAGAATTTAGAAACTTACTAATTAAATATGAAAAATAATATTGCAATTGTAGGAGCCACCGGGGCAGTTGGAAGAAAAATGTTAGAGACTTTACATTTAAGGAAATTTCCTTATGAGAAACTAACATTACTAGCATCAAAGAAATCAGAAAATACAATAATAAAGTTGAATGGTATTGAGCTTACAGTAAAGAATTTGGAAAACTATAATTTTAAAGAAACAGATATAGCATTTTTCTCAGCAGGCTCAAAAATTTCTGAAGTTTATGCCCCAATAGCAGAAAAAAATAACTGTTATGTAATTGATAATACTTCACGTTATAGAATGGAGAAAGATATTCCTTTGATAGTCCCAGAAATTAATGAAAGAGATCTTCTTAATTCAAGGAGAAAAATTATATCAAATCCAAATTGTTCTACCATACAAATGCTCGTGGCACTAGCCCCAATACACAACCTTAGTAAAATTAAAAGAGTCATAGTTTCCACCTATCAATCTGTATCTGGCGCAGGACAGAATGCGATTTCGGAATTGAACGAGCAAACAAAAAGTTTAAAAAGAGCTGGCAAGATGATAATTAAATATATACCAAAGCAAATTGCATTTAATGTTGTACCGCAAATCGATATTTTTTTAGAAAATGGATTTACAAAAGAAGAAATGAAGATGGTAAATGAAACCAAAAAAATTTTAGACTCTAATATTGAGGTGAATGCAACCTGTGTAAGAGTCCCAACCGAAATTGGACATGCGGAGTCAGTATATTTTGAGTTAGAGGATAGGTTAGATCTTGATGAGATAAAAAGTACTCTTAACAAAAAAAAAGAAATTGTATTTTCAGATTTAGATTATCATACTCCAATTGATTGTTCTGGAAAAGATTGGGTCTATGTCTCCAGGCTACGAAAAGATCTTAGCAAAGAAAATGGTTTTAATTTTTGGGTTGTTTCTGATAACCTTTTAAAGGGTGCAGCGCTAAATTCAGTGCAAATTGCCGAGTCATTAATTAAATACAAAATGGTATAATTATGAAAAATAAGAAAAGACCTATTTCTCCACATTTATCAATTTACAAACCTCAAATAACATCAATATTATCTATATCGCATAGAATTTCTGGAGTTTTTCAATCGGTCGGATTAATTATCATCTTTCTTCTCTTGACAGCTCTTTTTTTTGGAGAGACTGCTTATGATTATTTTATGTTCTTTATTGACTCATACTTGGGGCAACTATTTATTTTCTTTTATATGTTGTCTTTGTGTTACCATATGTTTAATGGTATCAGGCATGTTCTTTGGGATGTGGGTTACGGTTTTGAAATAAAAAATGTTCACTATTCCGGATATGTAGTTATATTTTCTACAATAATTTTATTTTTATTTTTATTGTTAAGGTAGAAAGTGCTATTAAAAAAAAATAATCCGGCTTTAAAACATTGGTTAGTTCAAAAAATCTCTGCTTTGATGTTGCTGCCACTGTTATGTTGGTTCCTGTATGTGCTAAAAGATTTTATTGCTAAAGATTACAATAGTAAAATTCTCTGGCTTCAGAACATATCTAATAGTATACTTTTAACTCTTTTTATGTTGATAGCGTTATTTCATCTTAGATTAGGACTTACAGTAGTTGTAGAAGATTATATACACGACTTGAAAAGTAAAAATTTTTTATTATCTTTAATAACAATCTTGTGTTTATTGATAGCCGTATTTACAGTAATAATAATTTACACAATATCGATGAGTCTTAATGTTTAAAAAGAGTTATAATATAATAGAGCACAATTATGATGTTGTAGTAGTGGGTGCGGGTGGAGCTGGACTCAGAGCAACTTTGGGTTTAGTGGAAAATGATCTTTCTGTTGCTTGCTTAACGAAAGTTTTTCCTACTAGAAGTCACACAGTTGCGGCTCAAGGTGGTATTAGCGCTGCTTTAGGTAATATGAGTGAAGATAGCTGGAAGTGGCATATGTATGATACAGTAAAAGGCTCAGATTGGTTAGGTGATCAAGATGCTATTGAATATATGTGCAGAGAAGCGATTCCTGCAGTTGTAGAGTTAGAGCACTATGGGGTTCCTTTTTCTAGAACCGAAGAAGGAAAAATATATCAAAGGCCCTTTGGAGGAATGACTACAGAATTTGGAGACGGACCTCCCGCAAACAGAACTTGTTCTGCCGCAGATAGAACTGGGCATGCTATACTTCACACCCTTTATCAACAGTCTTTAAAAAATAAAGCAAAGTTCTTTATCGAATATTTTGCTTTAGATTTGCTCATGGACAATAAAAATGAATGTCAAGGAGTGTTAGCTTGGTGCTTAGAGGATGGAACGCTTCACAAGTTTAATGCAAAAAAAGTGGTTTTAGCAACTGGTGGTTACGGTCGAGTTTATTTCTCAGCAACCTCAGCTCATACTTGCACTGGAGATGGAAATGCAATGGCCTTGAGAGCAGGTGTCCCTCTTCAAGACATGGAGTTTGTACAGTTTCATCCTACCGGGATTTATGGAGCAGGTTGTTTAATTACTGAAGGAACAAGGGGCGAGGGAGGATATTTGACAAACAATGAAGGTGAAAGATTCATGGAACGTTATGCTCCTAACGCTAAGGATTTAGCTTCTAGAGACGTAGTTGCTAGATCTATGACTATTGAAATTAATGAGGGCAGGGGTGTAGGAAAAGAAAATGATCATATTTTTTTACACCTTAATCACCTTGACCCAAACGTTGTTGCTAAAAGACTTCCTGGAATTGCGGAAACTGCAAAAATTTTTGCAGGAGTTGATGTTAACAAACAACCAATTCCCGTTATACCTACATGTCATTATAATATGGGAGGTATACCAGCAAGATTTTCTGGAGAAGTAGTTACTAATAATGACGGTAACAGTGATGAAGTAGTTCCAAATTTGTATGCAATTGGAGAGGCAGCCTGCGTTTCTGTTCACGGAGCAAATAGGTTAGGTTCAAACTCACTGCTAGACTTGGTTGTATTCGGAAGAAGCGTAGCTCACCATATAGGTAAAGAGATGAAAAATGATAAAAATAGTGTTCCCTCGAGAAAAGGCTCAGAAGAATTGGCGCTAGAGCGCTTTGACGCTTTAAGACATTCTAAAGGTGATGTACTTCCAGCTGAATTAAGGTTAGATATGCAAAAAACAATGCAAAATCATTGTGCAGTTTTTAGAACTGGGGAAGGTCTTAAAAAAGGCTCAAATAAAATAGATGAGATATATAAAAACTTCTCTAATGTGAAGGTTACAGATAATTCTCTTATTTGGAATACAGATTTGTTGGAAACAATGGAGCTTGAGAATTTAATACAACAAGCTGTAGTGACGGTCAAGTCTGCTGAAAATAGAAAAGAAAGTAGAGGAGCACACGCTAGAGATGATTTTAAAGAAAGGAATGATAAGGATTGGTTATTTCACACTCTAGCCTGGTTGGATAATAAAAATACAAGACTAGGATCTAGACCAGTGACTTTGAGAGCAATGTCTAATGAAGTTCAATCATTTCCGCCTAAGGCAAGAGTATATTAAGTTATGGTTGAGTTATTACTTCCTAAAAATTCAAGAGTTGAAAGTGGGAAAAGCTACAAATCTGAAGGTAATATTAAAGATAACAGATCCTTTTTAATTTATAGATATGATCCTGATACAAACAATAACCCTAGTGTTGATAGATATGACTTAGATATTAGTGATTGCGGACCGATGGTATTAGATGCATTAATTTCTATAAAAAGTAAATTAGATCCTACTTTAACATTTAGAAGATCATGTAGAGAGGGTGTCTGCGGTAGTTGCGCAATGAATATTGATGGAACCAATACTTTAGCATGCACAAAATATATATCTGATGTTAAAGGTGAGATTAAAATCTACCCTCTGCCTCATATGCCTGTAATTAAGGACCTGGTTCCAGATCTAAAGGGAGTTTACGAACAATATAACTCTATAGAACCATGGTTGAAAACCAAAAATACTGAAAATGAAAATAGGGAAAGACTTCAATCACCTCAAGAAAGAGAGAAATTAGATGGTCTTTATGAATGTATAATGTGTTTTTGTTGTTCTACCAGCTGTCCTAGTTATTGGTGGAATGGTGAAAAATATTTAGGACCTGCAATTTTGTTGCAAGCTTGGAGATGGATTGCAGATAGTAGAGATGAAGCAACTCAAGAAAGACTTGATAGTTTGCAAGACTCATTTAAACTTTATAGGTGTCACACTATCATGAACTGCACTAAGACCTGTCCGAAAGGTTTAAATCCTGCAAAAGCAATATCTAATATAAAGAAAAAAATGCTGGTAAAAAGTTGATAGGAGCGATTTATTTATTAGTAGGAATTACAATATTATATTTTAGTGGTGAATATTTGGTTAGTGGATCTGTTTCATTAGCCAAGCATTTAAAGGTTCAGCCTTTTGTCATAGCAGTTACTTTAGTTGCTTTTGGAACGTCTGCTCCAGAGTTAGCAATTTCAATAAATTCTGCCTTAAAAGGCTACCAAGGTATAACTTTAGGAAACATTGTTGGATCAAATATAGCTAATATTCTGTTCGCAATACCTCTTGCATATTTAATAAAACTTCCAAAAAACTGTGATGTTCATAAAAAAGATAGTGTTTTTTTATTAATTATTACTTTGGTTTTTTGTAGCTTGGTAATGACTGGAAAGAAATTTGGATTTCTACATGGTTTAATTTCATTATCGATTTTAATTGGATATATATTTTTTATAATTTACGAAACTAAAGTTGGGAATAGAAAGCTAGACGTGGATGATGTTAATGAAAAAGAATTTTCAATATTTAAATCGTTAGCTTTCTCCTTATTAGGCATATTAGGAGTAGTTGTCGGAGCTGAGATATTAGTTCATGGAGCAGTTACAGCCGCTCAGATTTTGGGAGTAAGTCAAGTAGTTATTGGCCTTACAGTGGTTGCGCTGGGGACCTCACTGCCTGAGGTAGCAGCTTCAATGGTAGCTGCTTACAGAGGACAAGCAAACTTTATATTGGGAGCCATCTTAGGGTCAAATCTATTCAACATTTTAGGCATCGCTGGAACTGCATCTATTTTAGCACCAATAAATTCTAAAGGAACTTTAACACAGATTGATTTATTTTTCCTAATTTCATCAACCATAATATTTTTAGTTTTTACTATATTCATAAAATTTATAAATAAAATGCTATTAGCTGCTATATTGATTTCCTATCTAATATATGTTTTATTTTTATTTTTAGGATTATAAATTGGTAAGGTGCTTTTATGAAAATTATTAAACATTATTTAAATGGTAAAGATTATGACGGGGGAGAAAGAGAATCTGATGTTTTTAATCCAGCCACAGGTGAAGTTATCTCAAAAGTTCAATTAGGAAATCAGAATGTAGTTGAAGAGGCTATTAAAATATCTCTAAAAGTTCTAGAAAGTTGGAGGCTTACTACTCCTGCCAAAAGAGCAAGTGTGATGTTTAATTATAAAAAGCTTCTTGAAGACAATACTGATATTATAGCTGAGCTTGTCTCGCAAGAACATGGAAAAACTATAGAAGATGCAAAAGGTTCACTTCAAAGAGGCTTAGAAGTAGTAGAATATGCTTGTGGTATTCCAAATCTTTTAAAAGGAGAATTTTCAAGCCAAGTAGGTACTGGAATAGATACCTTCTCAATGAAACAACCTTTAGGAATTAGTGTGGGAATAACGCCATTTAATTTTCCTGTAATGATACCCTTGTGGATGTTTCCTCTTGCAACTGCCTGTGGAAATGCATTTATACTAAAACCATCAGAGAGAGACCCTTCAAGTTCAATAAAGCTGGTGGAACTATTTGAACAGGCCGGAGCTCCCAAAGGGCTAGTAAATGTAGTAAATGGAGATAAGGAAGTTGTAGATGCACTAATTGAAAATAAATACGTTTCATCAATCAGTTTTGTAGGCTCTAGCAAAGTGGCATCTTACATTTATGAGAAATCTGCTGCTTTTAATAAGAGAGTCCAAGCTTTGGGCAGTGCGAAGAATCATATGGTTATAATGCCAGATGCAGATATAGAACAAGCATCAGATGCTCTTATAGGAGCAGCTTACGGATCAGCTGGAGAGAGGTGTATGGCAATTTCAGTAGCCGTAGCTGTTGGCAATGTGGCAGATCAATTAATAGAAAGTATAGCCCCAAAAATAAATAATATTAAAGTTGGCCCTTACAATGATATGAATTCAGAAATGGGCCCAGTTGTAAGTAAACAGGCCTTGGAGAGAATTCAATCTTTAGTTGCGAGTGGTGTTGAAGAGGGAGCAGATTTAATAATTGATGGAAGGAATGTAAAGTTGCAGGGCTATGAAAATGGGTATTTTATAGGCCCCTGCCTCTTTGATAAAGTAAAGGAAAACATGAGTATTTACAAAGAAGAAATCTTTGGCCCAGTACTAAGTATTGTAAGAGCAGAAAACTATGATGAAGCACTAAGAATGGTGAAGGAAAACCCTTATGGAAATGGCTGCTCAATATTTACCAGAGATGGAGATACTGCTAGAGATTTTTCTAATGAAGCTAATATTGGAATGATAGGGGTAAATATTCCTATACCTGTCCCCGTAGCATATTACAGTTTTGGTGGCTGGAAAAATTCTATATTTGGAGGACACAACGCATATGGAATGGAGGCAATCAGATTTTATACAAAAGTAAAAACTGTGACCTCTAAATGGCCTCAAGGATTTAGACAGGGTGCAGAGTTCAAAATGCCCACACTTGGTTGATAATATAATGACAAACGAATTTCTAAAGTATTATAATTCTGAAAAAAAAAAAAAAAATTAAAGTCTTATAATTTTCAAGTTCAGTTTATAGACAGGCTTTCTCAGATATACGAAAAAATTTTTTTTTCTAATACTTTTTTTTCTAAACTTAAAAGAAAAGAGTCAGAAAGTACATATGTATATGGACTTCCTGGCGGCGGTAAAACATACATAGCTAATTTATTTGTACAATTTCTTAAAAAAAAAAAATTAGATCATTATGTGTTAAGAATTCATTTTCAAGAATTCATATCAATGATACATGCTCAAATTAATAAATATAGGCTTGCAAAGTCTACAAACCCTTTGGATGATATTTCTAAAAATTTATCCAAAAAATATAAATTAATCTGCTTTGACGAGTTAGAAATTATTGATATTGCTGATGCAATGATAGTCTCTAATTTATTTAGCTCTTTATTAGAAAAAAAAATATCATTTATTATCACTTCAAACTTTAAGCCTAGTGAACTTTATAAATTTGGACTGCAGAGAGAACAATTTTTACCTTTTATAGATATTATAAAAAAAAGAATGGAGGTAATTTGTCTTAATAACAATATTGATCTTAGAAAAAAAATGAATAATAAAAAAAGTTTTTCTTTTATTTATCCATTAAATGATTTATCTCAGAAAATTTTTTTCTCTATTCTAAAAAAAGTAAAAAAAAAAATAACATATAGAAGTTGTAAACTTAAATCTCTTGGAAGAGACCTGGTTTTTGATAAAACAATTGATGATCTTCTTATAGTAGACTTTAAATTTTTGTGCTCATATAAGTTTTCCCCTAATGATTATATTACGATTTCAAATTTTTTTGATTGGTTTTTTATTGATAATATACCCGAATTAAATGATAGCAAGATAAACGAAGCCAGAAGATTTATAATCTTAATTGATATCCTTTATGAAAAAAAAAAAAAGCTGGTTGTAAGAGCTGAAAAAAAATTGGAACAGATTTTTACTTTAAAAAAAAATAAAGATCTTCCATTTTTAAGAACAGCCTCTAGAATTACAGAGATGACAGCAAAGAAGTGGATAAAAATTTAGAAAGGATATGATAAATGTCTAGGAAAAAAATAAGCCTGATAGGAGCAGGAAACATAGGGGGAACATTAGCACATCTTATAGGTATTAAGGAACTTGCAGATGTAATTATGATTGACATAGCAAAAGGTATTCCTCAAGGTAAAAGTCTAGATATTGCTGAGTCCTCGCCTGTAGATGGATTTGACGCCAATTTAAGTGGATCAAACAGCTTTTCCCAAATCAAAAACTCTGATGTTATAATAGTAACAGCAGGATCGCCAAGGAAGCCTGGTATGTCTAGAGATGATCTTATAGAAATAAACTTAAAGGTAATGAAAAGTGTTGGAGAAGCGATAAAAAAATATAGTAGAAAATCTTTTGTAATTTGTATTACTAATCCTTTAGATGCAATGGTATGGGCATTAAGAGAGTTCTCTGGACTTTCTCCTAAAATGGTAGTAGGGATGGCTGGTGTATTAGACAGCTCTAGGTTTAGGTATTTTATTGCAGAACATATGAAAATATCGGTACAGGACGTCTCAGCTTTTGTATTAGGTGGTCATGGAGATACTATGGTTCCTCTTGTAAGATTTTCAAGCGTAGGAGGAGTACCATTACCTGACCTAGTAAAAATGAAAATGATTGATAATAAAACTATTAATAAAATAGTACAAAGGACAAGATCAGGTGGCGGAGAAATAGTAAGTTTGCTTAAAACTGGGTCAGCTTTTTATGCACCCGCTTCGTCAGCTTTAGCCATGGCAGAGTCATTCATTAAAGACAAAAAGAGAATTCTTCCTTCTGCAGCTTACTTGGATGGGGAGTATGGTATTAAAGGTCTCTATATTGGAGTTCCCGTTGTCATAGGTAAAAAAGGAGTGGAAAAAATTATCGAAGTAAAGCTAAATTCTGATGAGAAGAAAATGTTTGTCAAATCAGTAAAATCAGTTAAAAATTTAATTACAATAGTAAAAAAAATAAAAAAAAGAATTTAGATATGAATATACATGAATATCAAGCAAAAAAATTATTTAAAGATTATGGTTTGAGTATTCTTAATGGCGGTATTGCTAATAGTTCAGAAGAAGCTGTCAATATAGCTAAAAAAATAAACTCTAAAAAATGGGTAATAAAAGCTCAAATACATGCAGGTGGCAGAGGTAAAGGAGGAGGAATTAAAATTGCAAAATCTTTAGAAGAAGTTAAAGATTTAGCATCATCTATAATAGGTATGAATTTAATTACTCCTCAAACTGGAGAAAAAGGAAAAAAAGTTTTAAAAGTGTATATTGAGGAAGCTTGCGAAATAGTTACAGAACTTTATTTAGGTATTGTACTTGACAGATCAAAAGGAAAATTTGTAATGATGGCTTCAACGGAAGGAGGGATGGATATAGAAAAAGTTGCTGAGGAAACTCCCGAAAAAATATTTAAAGTAACCTTAGATCCGTTAGGAGGTATAAGCCAATTTCAGATTAGGCAATTAGCTTTTAAATTATTAATACCTAAAGAAGCTTTCAAAAGTTTTAATAATCAAGTCTATCTTCTCGCCAAAATGGCAATGGAAAAAGACTTTACTTTGGTAGAGATAAATCCTTTAATTCTAACAAAAGAAAACAAAATATTAGCTTTAGATGCCAAAGTCAATATTGACGATAATTCTTTATTTAGACACCAAGATTTAAAAGAATTATTAGATGAAAACGAAGTAGATCCAAGAGAACTTCAAGCCGAAAAATATGACCTAAGTTATGTTAAACTTGATGGAAAGATTGGATGTATGGTTAATGGAGCAGGACTTGCCATGGCGACCATGGACATTATTAAACTAAAGGGATCCTCTCCTGCTAACTTTCTTGATGTAGGAGGTGGAGCAACCACTGACAAGGTAAAAGGTGCATTTAAAATAATAATTTCTGATGAGGATGTTGAGGCGATATTAGTTAATATTTTTGGAGGTATAATGAGATGTGATATAATAGCAGAGGGTATAGTAGAAGCAGTTAAAGAAATTAATCTTGATAAGCCTTTAGTCGTAAGGCTTGAGGGCACAAACGTTAATAAAGGAAAAGAAATATTAGGTGCGTCTGGGTTAGATATTATTGCGGCGTCAAACCTTGAAGAGGCTGCAGAAAAAATAGTAAGTGTTGTAGAAGGTTAAGAAAAGTGTCGATATTAATTAACAAACAAACCAAAGTAATATGCCAAGGCTTTACAGGTGCCCAAGGTACCTTTCACTCAGAGCAGGCCATTGACTATGGCACTAACATGGTCGGCGGAGTGACTCCTAACAGAGGAGGTGAAAAGCATCTAGGATTACCAGTATTTAATACTGTTCATGAAGCAAAAGAAAAAACTTCAGCGAATGCGACTGTAATTTATGTGCCTCCTCCATTTGCTGCGGATGCTATTTTAGAAGCTATTGATGCTGAAATGGAGTTAATTGTATGTATAACAGAGGGTATTCCGCAACATGATATGACTAAAGTTTATGATAAACTATTGCATTCAAATAGCAGATTAATAGGCCCGAACTGTCCTGGTATAATCACTCCAGAAGAATGTAAAATAGGTATTATGCCTGGGCATATTCATTCAAAAGGAAAGGTAGGAATAGTTTCTAAGTCTGGAACTTTAACTTATGAAGCAGTTTATCAGACATCGAAGATAGGATTAGGCCAATCCTCATGTATAGGTATAGGAGGAGACCCAATTCCTGGTACAAATTTTATTGATATAATTGACCTTTTTTTAAAAGATGAAGAAACCGAATCTATCATAATGATTGGTGAAATTGGAGGAAATGCTGAAGAGTCAGCATCAGAATTTATAAAAAAATCGAAGATTAAAAAGCCAATAGTAGCATTTATTGCAGGACTAACTGCTCCAAAAGGTAAAAGAATGGGACATGCAGGTGCAATTATATCAGGTGGAAAAGGAACTGCTGAGGATAAAATTGAGGCACTTAAGTCTGCTGGAGTGAAAGTTTCCATGTCGCCTGCTTTAATGGGAAAAACTTTATATGATTTAATTAAATGAGGAGACAGTGGGGCAGATATCAAATATAGATTTAATAAAAAGCTACTTTGTAAAGTTTCAAGCTAATCCAAATGATCTTAAAAAAGAGTGGAGGATATTTTTTGAAGATTTAGATTATGAGGCAAAACAATTTTTGAAAAATTTAAACTCAGAAACAAATCTAAATATAGAAACAAAAGACAAGTCTTCTAATAATTCAGAAACTAGTAGTGAGGATGAATATACTGCTAATTCACTTAGGGCGAGATTATTGATAAGAGCGTACAGAATAGCTGGACATTTAAAAGCAGATCTTGACCCACTTAACCTTGATGAAAAAAAGTATATACCTGATTTAGACCCCAAAACGTATGGCCTCGAAGAAGAAGACATGTTTAAAGAAGTTTTTGTAGATGGAGTATTTGGTATTAATAGAATTAAACTAGAGGAGCTTATAAAAATTTTAGAAAAGTATTATTGTGGGAGAATTGGAACTCAGTTTATGCACATCCAAGATAAAGAACAAAGAGACTGGATTATGGATAAAATAGAAAATGTTAAGCCAGATGAAATTTTTACAGAAAAAGGAAAAAAAGCCATACTAGAGAGGTTAACCGCAGCAGAATTTTTTGAAAATTTTTTAGATAAAAAATATACAGGAACAAAGAGGTTTGGATTAGAAGGTGGTGAGGCACTAATTCCAGCTTTAGAGCAAATATTAAAATACGGCGGTAAGAACGGAATAGAAGAGGTAGTTTTAGGAATGCCTCATAGGGGAAGATTGAATGTGCTGGCAAATTTTATGGGCAAGCCCTTCTCAGCAATATTTTCGGAATTTCAAGGTAATGCATCAAATCCTGATGATGTTCAAGGATCAGGTGATGTTAAATATCATTTAGGGACATCATCTGATAGAATTTTTGAAAATATAAAAGTTCACTTATCTCTCACCGCTAATCCTTCACATTTAGAGGCTGTGAATCCTGTAGTTGTTGGAAAGGTTAGAGCAAAGCAAGATCAAAAAAAAGATGTAGACAGAAAAAAAGTAGTTGGATTATTAATGCATGGAGATGCTGCCTTTTCTGGGCAAGGTCTAGTTCCAGAAACCTTAGATTTGTCAGGACTTAAAGGTTACAAAACTGGTGGAACAATACATTTTATAGTAAATAATCAAATTGGGTTTACTACAAGTCCGACTTTCTCTAGATCAGGCCCTTACTGTTCGGACGTGGCATTAATGGTTGAAGCCCCAATATTTCATGTAAATGGTGATGACCCGGAGGCTGTGGTTTATGTTGCAAGAATAGCCACAGAGTTTAGGCAAAAATTTAATAAAGATGTTGTTATTGACATGTTTTGTTACAGGAGGCAAGGACATAATGAAAGTGATGAGCCCGCATTCACTCAACCTCTAATGTATGAAAAAATCAGAAGTCATCCTACAACTAGACAGATTTACGCCAAAAAACTTTTAAAAGAAAACGTTATGACTAATGAAGAGATAGAGTTTTTATGGGAAGAATGGTCAGATAAATTAGAAAAAGATTTAGAGGCAGGTAAGAGCTTTAAACCAAATAAGGCTGATTGGTTAGAAGGTTCTTGGTCTGGATTTGAATCTAAAGGTTCAATAAAACCGAATACTATCACTGGTTTGCCGTTAAAAACTTTGAAAGAGTTTGGAGTTAAACTAGCAGAAATTCCTGAGGGATTTACCATAAATAAAAAAGTACAAAGAGTCTTGCAAAGAAGATTAAAAAGTATTTCTGAAGGAAGGGATATAGACTGGGCTTGTGCAGAATCCTTAGCTTTTGCATCACTTTTGAATGAGGGAAAAAATGTAAGATTGTCAGGCCAGGACTGTGGAAGAGGTACTTTTTCTCAAAGACATGCAATTTTGGTTGATCAGAATTCTGAAGAAAAATTCTCTACTCTAAACAACTTTTTAAATAATGAAAGCAGAGTTGAGATAGTGGATAGTCCTCTATCAGAAGCAGCAGTTTTAGGTTTTGAATATGGTTATACTTTAGCAGACCCCAATACTCTCGTGCTCTGGGAAGCTCAGTTTGGTGATTTTGCAAATGGTGCTCAATTAATTATTGACCAATTTATAGTTTCTGGAGAGTCGAAATGGCTTAGAATGTCAGGAATAACTATTCTTTTACCTCACGGCTATGAAGGACAAGGGCCTGAACATTCTTCTGCTAGAATAGAAAGATACCTACAAATGGCAGCAGAAGATAATATTCAAATTATAAACTGTACTACACCATCTAACTATTTTCATGTTTTAAGAAGACAGATGCTGAGAAAGTTTAGAAAACCTTTGATTATTTTTACTCCAAAGTCTCTACTTAGACATAAAGAGGCTGTTTCAAACATTGAGGAAATGACTGAAAATACTAAATTTAAAAAAATTATCATAGACGGAAAAATAGAAAATATAAAAAAAGTAATTTTTTGTTCAGGAAAAATCTATTACGATATTAAAGAAAAAATGAATAATCAACAAGCTATTTCAACTTTAATAATTAGAATAGAACAACTTTATCCTTTTCCTACAGATATTTTGGAGGGTACTATCAAAGAATGTAGGAATGCAAGTTTTGTCTGGTGTCAAGAAGAACCCAAAAATATGGGAGCATGGCCTTTTTTACAGCCACTTTTTACAGATCTTTTACACGGCTGTAATGTTAAAAACCAAATAATAGAGTACGTAGGAAGGAAAGAGTCTGCTTCAACAGCAACGGGATTATTTAAAAAACACGTAGAGGAGCAAAATAAAATTTTAGAAGAATTATTTGATTAAAAAGATATGAAAAGAGTAGATATACTAGTTCCATCCTTAGGGGAGTCAATTACAGAAGCAACTATTTCAAAGTGGTTCAAAAAAAAAGGAGATAACGTTCTTAAAGATGAAGTGATATTAGAACTAGAAACTGATAAGGTATCACAAGAAATTTATGCATTAGAGAATGGATCTTTAATAGAGATTTTTTTCCAGGAGGGGGAGGACGTAAAAATCGGAGATACTTTAGCAAGTATTGAAACCCTCAATAAACCAGAGTTAAAAAATGAAGAAAAAAAACCAAACAAAGTTCAAGAAAAATCTTTGTTGAAAAATGAATCCTTCGAAATAATTATTCCATCCTTAGGAGAATCTATTACGGAAGCTACAATTGGAAAATGGATCAAAAATGAAGGTGAAGAAGTTTTTAAGGGCGAGCCTATAGTAGAAATAGAAACCGATAAGGTTACTCAGGAACTTTATTCAGAACATGATGGTGTATTAGAAAAAGTTTTTTTTAAAGAAGAAGAAGACGTAAAAATAGGTGATGTAATTGCAAAAGTTAATATAACTGATTTAACAAGAAAAACTAATACAAGTAAAGAAAGTAAAAATAATGAAAATATTATTGCCAAAAAC
>MDTA01103206.1_pt1 | contig 15479 bp, 15 predicted proteins | sample 811151 | NCBI WGS metagenome assembly MDTA01 (sample SAMN05326648, study PRJNA326480) | marine metagenome | isolation source: seawater | place: Indian Ocean: South | collected 2010 | reverse complement strand
TAAAAACTGCGCGCGGGACGTGATGCGTCCATGTGCTACTACCAAGCGACGAGGATGTCTCACGTCCCGCGCACCTCTCATCTCATGCGTTCGGGCTCTGCTGAGCCGCGGCGGGGCGGAGCAATGTGTGGGCATTTTTTCCGACTACCCCGGCGCAGGCCGGGGTCCAGTTACAGGAGAAAGACGGGCAAAGCCCGGCATTTTTCTTCTGCTGGATCCCGGCCCGACCGCAAAGCGGTCAAATTGTAATCTGCGCGCATTCGCGCGCGGGGCCGGGATGATCGGGGAGAGAATTGCGCTTAAGACGCGGCGCCGAATTCTTTCAGCAACGCCTGCATCGCCTCCGGCGGCGGGGCCTCGACGACGACCGGCTCCTTGTTTTTGGAGATGGGGATCACCAGCCGGCGGGCGTGGAGCATCATCGGCTGCGCGCGGGTCTCCGCGGAAAGCTCCCCATACTGAGGATCGCCGAGGATCGGCGCGCCGATAGAAGCGAGATGCACGCGGATCTGGTGGGTGCGGCCGGTTTTCGGTTTCGCCTCGATGAAAGCGAGGCCGTCTTTTTGCGCCAGCGTGCGATAGGTTGTCACCGCCGATTGGCCATCATCGGCGATCACGACACGCCAGCCGGAACCGCGGCTTTCTTTTTTGAGGGGCGCGTCGATGGTCCCCGACAGTTTTTCGGGAACGCCTTTGGTCACCGCCCAATAGGTTTTTTCGACCGCGCCGGCGGAAAAGAGCTTGCCCAGTTTCCTCAGCGCCTTCGGATGGCGCCCGAGAACGAGACAGCCCGAGGTGTCACGGTCGAGCCGGTGCGCCAGCGCCGGATCGCGCGGCAGGCCGAAGCGCAGCGCCGCGAAGTAGTTTTCGAGATTGTCGCCACCAGCAGGACCGGCATGCACCGGCAATCCGGCGGGCTTGTCGATCACCAGCATCAGCCCGTCGCGATAGAGGAGGCGGTCGAGCAGAAAGTCAGGAGCCTGAGCCATTTATTTTTGCGCGCGGAGGAAATCGCGCAGGGGCCGGAAGCCCTCGACGACCTCCTCATAGACCGGGCGCTTGAAGGGCACGATCAGCGACGGCGCCTCTTCCAGCTCGCCCCAGCGCCACTCGTCGAATTCCTGGTGATCGTCGGCGTTGGTGTCGATCTCGCTGTCATCGCCGGTGAAGATCATCGCCGCCCATTTCTGGCGCTGACCCTTCCAGTTCTTCTTTTTGTAGTCAGGCGGAAACTGATAGGCGAGCCATCCGGGCGTCACGCAAAGGAGCCTCGCGGAGGAAACGCCGGTCTCTTCCTTCAGCTCGCGGAAGGCGGCGGCGGCGATGTCTTCCTCCGGGTCGACGCCGCCCTGGGGCATCTGCCAGCGATACTCATCGCGCTCCTGGCCGAGATCGGTGAAGTCGCCCACGCGGCGCCCGTACCAGACTTCAGCGCGCGCATTGAAAAGGACCACGCCTACATTTGGGCGGAAGCGTCTGAGGAGATCTTTCTGGCTCATGGGGCGCGCCGGGTTTGCGGGGTAAGGGCGTTCCCCTTACCGCCCGGGCGCGGCGGTCCGCAAGAGCGCAGAGGCCGGGGCGTGGGCGATGCCTTTTTTCTCAAGGGCGCGCGTCCAGGCCGCGATTTCGTCGATGGTCGCGGCGTAGGCGTAGGTCTTGCCAAGCGCCATGCCGTCGCGCTCGGCGATCTGTTCCAGCATGGCGAGCTCGCGCTGGACGGCGCGGCGGTCGGCATCATCTGCGGCGGCAGGGATCATGCGGCTCACCGTGGCGAGCGGCAGGCCGCCCGCGGCGCGGGTCGCGGCGCCGGTGTCGTCGATATAGCCGACGCCCGCGGCTCTCAATTTTTCGAGCACGGGCGCCAGGGCGTCCGCATCGGCGGAGAATTTCGAGCCCATATAATTGGTCGCGGCGAAATAGCCGCCAAAGCGCGCCATCAGCCAGTCGAGGCGCTGGAGATTTTCATCGCGCTCGCGCGAAGTCAGGAGCGCCGCCGCGCCAAGCGCTTCCGGATTGGCGCCGTAACCTTCCATGGGCAGTTCGATCAGCACTTCATGGCCGGCCTCGCGCGCCTTCCTGGTCCAGAAGTCGAGATTCTTGGCGTAGGGCGCGAAGGAGAGCGAAACCTCCGGCGGCAGATCGTCAATGGCGCGCTCGGTGACGGCGGTGTTAAGGCCGAGCCCGCCGACAATGACCGCGATGCGCGGCTTGGCGCGCGGTCCGTCATAAGGCCTTGCGTAATAGCTGACGGCTTTGCGCCCATCTGCGCTGATGCGCGGCGTCATTCCGAGCGGGGTCGTGCGAAGCAAGGCGGCGTCGGGATCGGGAATGGGCTGAACCGCCGGGGTCAGCGAGGCGGCGACCACGGGCTTCGCCTGGCGCCCGGGAATGGTGATGACCACATCATCGGCGCTGTAGCCGCCATCGCCATGCTCGTCTTCAAGATAGTCGTCATCGTAAAGCGGATCGGTCTCATTCTCCGCATAAAGATCGTTTTCGCCGGGATAGATGAGGACGAGGCCGTCTTCGCCTTCCTCGCCCGGCGCGCCCGGCATGACTTCCGCATACTGCGTAGCGTCACGCAGCGCCGGCGCATCGATGCGTTCTTCGCTGCCGGGGCTTCCGGGAGCCGGCGCTGGCGCGCGCGCAAAAATTTCAACCTTGTCTACGGGCAGGGCGATGCGCCCCGGCCCCTCGCCGCTTTGCGCGGAATAGATGATGACGCCTGCGCCGCCGGCAAGGAGCGCAAGCGAGCCGAGCCAGGCCCATGTGAGGCGGCTCAAAACCGGCGCTTTCATTCGTCTGCGGCGAGGCATGGCCCTTATAATTCTTTCCCGCGTTTGCAGTTGGCGCGCGCTCACGTCGCCGCGCCCCGCACGGGGCGGCGTCCAACACGCAAATTAGGGAAAATAGGGTTAACCAAACGAAAACAGGGCCCGATTGGGCCCTGTTTATCTGCTGAGAATTTTCTCCAGCGGCTAGTGGGCCGAGGCCTCTTCCGAACGGGCGGCGCCCGCATCCGCCAGGGCCTGATCGTAGAAGGTGGCGTCGGCGAGGATTTCGAGCGCCCGGCGAAGCTGGCAATCCACCGGGATCTCGTCGCCCTCGTCGCTTTCCTCAAAGGAGCAGAGGAACGGCTCCACGTCCGAATTGTCGGCCATGGCATCATCTTCCTCGTTTTCATCATCGGTCTCAGCGACGTCGAGCGCATTCGGCAGATCCGCCTCGCCCGGACGTTCGGCGAGTTCGTCCTGCCCCGGATAAATCACGGGCATGGCGATATCGGGGTCGATGCCATGCGCCTGAATGGAGCGGCCGGACGGCGTGTAATAGCGCTGGGTGGTAAGGCGCAGCGCGCCTTGGAGCCCGTTTTGCAGCGGGATCACAGTCTGCACCGAGCCCTTGCCAAAGGACTTCGTGCCGAGGAGCAGCGCCCGATTGCGGTCCTGCAGCGCGCCCGCGACGATTTCAGACGCCGAGGCCGAGCCGCCATTGATCAACACGATGATCGGCTTGCCGTCCAGTTTATCGCCGGGCGTTCCCATTTCGCGCATGGTGTCGCGCGGACGGCGCCCCTTGGTGGAGACGATTTCACCGCCATTGAGGAATGCGTCGGAAACCGCGACGGCCTGATCGAGGAGACCGCCCGGATTGGAGCGCAGATCGAGAATAATGCCCTTGGGCCCGCCCGGAATTTCTTTTTCGAATTTCCTGAGAGCCTTGAGAAGACCATCACGGGTCTGTTCGGAAAAGTTCGAAATCCGGATATAGCCGAAATTGCCCTTTCCCTCGCCCTTGACGCAGTCACGCTGGGTCTGGCGGCTGACCGGAAGCGCGCCGATGGCGCAGCTCGTCACCGACTGCACCGTCACGATGTCTCGCACAAGGGTCAGGTCGAAAGGTTCTTTTTCGCGATCGCGCACCACGGCGATGTCGATTTTGGTGCCTTTCTCGCCCTTCAGTTTCGAAATCGCTTCGTCGAGCGACATGCCAAAGACGTCCTCGCCGTTGATTTCAACAATGAGGTCGCCGCTCTGCATGCCGGCTCGGGCCGCGGGCGTATCGTCAATGGGGCTGACGACTTTGACATAGCCCTTGTCGGGTCCCTCATTGTCCATCTGGACCTGAATCCCGAGCCCGGCGAAGGAGCCGCGCGTCTGCTCCTGCATGGTCTGATAGTCTTCAGCGGTCAGATAGCTCGAATGCGGATCGAGCGTGTCCAGCATGCCGTCAATGGCGCCCTTGATCAGGTCGGAATCATCAGGGTCCTGCACATAATTCTCATGCACCTGCTCAAAGACCTCACCGAAGAGATCGAGCTGGCGGAAGGTGTCCGCGGAAATCGAGGCCCGCGCAAAGACCGCGCTGGACAGGACGCCAAAGACAAGAGCGCCGCCGCAGGCGGCCGCAACGAGAGCGCCGCTGGAATAACGCTTGCCGCGTTGATGGGCGGCCGGGGAACGGAGGGCGTTTTTAGGGCTTTTGACCATTGATAATCTACACCTTGCTTGGCCTGCCTTCAGCGCAGGCTGTCCATAGTTTTACGGGAGAGCCACAATGCCGGGTTAACAGGCTCTCCATTTTTGCGGACCTCAAAGTCCAACGCGCCCCCGCTGGACATTTCCGCCACCGGCTCTCCGGCAGTGATGCGCTGGTTTTCCTCCACGAGAAAACGGCCAACGCCCAGAAACAGTATATGGTAGCCGTCGCCTACGTCCAGAAGGATGAGATTTCCCACATCAGGCCAACTTTGCGCAAATTTGACGATTCCTTCAAATGGCGAGGTCACAATCGCCTGATCCCGCACGGAAAATCTCAATCCTTCGAAAACGCCGCCTTCGGGGCGGGGTTTCCCGAAATCTCCTGTTAACCTTCCCGCGACAGGCGCCCTGAGCGCGCCCCGGGCGTCGCCGAACGCCTTCGCCGTGACCACTGGCGCGGGCGCCACCTGTTTAATGCTGGGAAGGTTGGGAGTTGATGAAACCCCTTCCGATGTTTCCTGGGGGGCGGGCGGCTTCAGGCGCGGCGTGATAGAATGGGCGAGCCTGGACAGACGATCGATAAGCTCTCGCAGTGTGGAGGCCTGCGCGGCGATGCGTGCGGTCTCCCGTTGCGCCGAGGCGGCAAGCGCCTGCGCCACATCACGCTCCTCTTCTTTTTTTGCAAGAAGATCGGCCAGCACATCCCGGCGGGCGGCGAGCGCATCGCTTTCCCTGGCGAAACTTTTGCGATCTCGGTCGAGCTCTTCGGCTAGCGCGGCGAGCCGCTCAATCGCCGCACGCAATCTCGCAGCGCGGGCTTCGACTTCCGGCGCTGCGTCAGACAAAAGCATTGCCGCGCGCGCCGCCTTGTTCGCGTCTTCCGGATTTACGAGCAAGGCCGGCGGACGAGACATTTCGAGCGACTGGAGGGCCGCCAGCACCTCGGAGAGATTTTCGCTTTCTGTTTTCAGCGCCGCTTGCGCTTCGGCCTTTTCAGCCTCGAGTTCTTCGATGGAGTCTTCAAGATCGGCGATCTTGCGCTCCGAGTTCTGGATGGAGTTTGCAGTCTCGATCAGGCTGTTGCGGAGCGCCGCGACCTCGCGCTGTTTCGCGGCGGCTTCCTGTTTAAGCCGCTTTTCCTCCTGGGCGCGTTCTTTCAACTGCTGCTCAACGGCTTCCAGATCGTCGGATGCGACCTGCGCCTGCGCGCCGGCCGGCGCCGCCAAGGCGAGTGCAAGAAGGGAAAGCCGCAGCATCATGAGCGGTGATAAGGATGGCCTGAAAGGATGGTCATGGCGCGGTATAGTTGCTCCGCCAGCATCGCCCTGACAAGCAGGTGCGGCCAGGTTGCTTTTCCAAAAGAGATCAAATGATCGGCCTTATCGCGAAGCGCGGGGTCATGACCGTCAGCGCCGCCGATAAGAAAGACCGAGGCCGGCGCGCCGTCGTCACGCAGGCGCTCCAGCATCGCAGCCAGTTTTTCGCTGGAAATATTTTCCCCACGCTCGTCGAGAACGAATGTTTTTGCGCCCTGGGGGACAGGGCCGAGCAGGAGTTCGGCTTCCCGCTTTTTCAGCGCCTCGCCAGACAGCGCCCTTGGCGCTTCGAATTCCTGCAAGGCGACATCTGCAAACCCGATGCGCCGGCCAAAACCCTGAGCCCGGTCGACATAATCATCAACCAAGGCCGCTTCGGCGCGGCCGCGCATTTTGCCGATAGCGGCGATCAGTAGCCGCATGGGCGGCGCTTCCTCAGATCGAGATCAGGCGTCGGGTTTTGCAGGCGCGTGCGCCGCTTCCGACCAGACGCGTTCGAGATTGTAGAAATCGCGCACTTCCGGACGGAAAAGATGAACGATGACGTCTTCTGCATCGATCAACACCCAGTCGCAAGCCGTCTTGCCCTCAATTCGGGCGCGGCCAAAACCGGCGTCTTTCAATCGCCGCAACACCTTGTCCGCCATCGCCGCCACGTGACGCTGCGAGCGGCCCGAAGCGATGACCATGGCGTCAGCGATGTCAGACTTTCCCGCAAGGGGGATCGTCACGACATTCTCCGCCTTGTCGTCATCGAGTTCCTGCAAAATGAGGGACAAAATTGTCTGGCTGCGTTGCTCGGGAGAAAGGCGCGACAACGCGTCTTCCGCTTCCTGATCCAGACCGGCCTGGTTCGAGACCAGATCCAGTGCGGCCTTGCCGGCGGCCGCGGCGCCTTGCTGTGCGTTCAGCTCCGCTCTCCATACGCTGCGCGGGACACCTTTCCCGCATGCTAAATATAAGGTCGTTTCCGGCCTGCTCCAACCACCGGGGCCCAATTTATCTGTTGCCCAAAAGGCACGCGGCGAACCAGCCCTTTTCGTCGGTCCAGGATTTTTCAAGGCGCCACGGCGTTTGGTTAACCAGCGCCTCAAATTTTTCCAGCGTGAATTTATGTGAGTTTTCGGTGTGAAGTGTCTCGCCTTCGTCAAAAGAAAACTCATGCCCGTCGAGCTCGATTACGGTTGGCCGAAGCGCGCGCAGATGCATTTCGATGCGATCTTCGTCTTCGTTGTAAAAAGCGTAATGTTCAAAGTCATCAGGATCGAGCCTGGCGCCAAGCTCCGCCTTCATTCGTCTTAGCAAATTCATGTTGAACGCCGCTGTGACGCCACGCGCATCGTTATAGGCGGCTTCAAGAACAGCCTTGTCCTTGACCAGATCGAAACCGACCAGAAACTGAGCGCCAGCCCCCAGCGTGTCGGCGGCGCGGGTCAGAAAATCTTTCGCCGCATCGCGGGTCATATTGCCGATGGTCGAGCCGGGAAAATATCCAAGCCAATGATCGGCCGGCGGGAGCAGGTCTTTCGGCAGTTCGATGGGGGAATGGAAATCGGCGCAGACGGCCGCTACCGGGATGGGCAAAACTTCCGCAATGGCCGACGCATTTTCGAGAAGATGATCGCGGGAAATATCCATGGCGACATAAGCCGCCGGCTCTTCCAGCCCTTTGACCAGCCATTCGATTTTTTCACTGGACCCGGAGCCGTATTCAAAAATCGCCGCGCGCGATCCGATAGCCGCGGTAATGGCTTCCGCATTCTCCAGAAAAACCGCCTTCTCGGTTCGCGTCGGATAATACTCTTCAAGCTCGGTAATCTGATCGAACAGCTTAGAGCCTGTCTCATCATAGAAATATTTCGGCGAGATCGACTTCTGCGGTTTCGACAGGCCCTCGATCACATCGGCGCGAAAATCCCCGAGGTCGGGATTGAGATCGAGAAAGAAAGCAAGCGCGCCGCAAGGCGCAATAAGCTCGTCATCACGGTCTATGGTCAATGAATGGCTGATTTTTCTGCTCCTGATGGCGGTTGAAGAAAGCGGGTTTTCCGTGTCCGGAAAGAACACCCAAGCGGGCGGTTCGGTTTCACTGAGCAACATGGCGTTGTCAGGGTCGATGCGGAAGGCGGCGAGTTCTTTCGCCGCTTCGCTGGCGAGCGCCTCATCTGTATGGCCGGGCCTGTTGAAAACGGCCATCGGTACGGTTTCAGCGATATGGCGCCACTCTTTCCACTGATGGAAATTATCAAGCCCGTCGGCCCCCATGAGCCAGACGAAAGCCGCATTTGGATTGATCGCCTGCAGCGCGTCGAGGGTTTCTGCGGTGTATGTGAGGCCACGGCGACGCTCAAAATCGCTGACAACGATGTCCGGGTGATTGGCGACAATCCGCGCCAGCCGCAGGCGATCTTCGTAATCGGCGTAGATCTTCGGGGCTTTCAGCGGGTTTCCCGGCGTCACCAGCCACCAGACGGCGTCGAGCCCTAGGCGCTCCAGCGCCGCCAGCGAAATTTCGCGATGGCCCTGATGGGGAGGATTGAACGACCCGCCGAGCAAGCCAATGCGGCGGCGTTCTGTCTTCTGGCTTGGCGGCACGGACCATCCCCCGATACGGCGGAGCCTTACTTAGAGGGCGCGCGCGCAGAATCCAACCGGGAACGGCGATCAAAGAACCGTTATGGCGTCCATTGTTCGTCTTCGGTCGACGCCTCCTGCCCGGATTGTGCGGGTTCGCCGCGCGCTTCCCCGGCAAGCGCCATCAATTTGTGCAAGATCGGCTGAATGCCTTTGCCTGTGGCGCCGGAGATGATTTCCACCTGCGCGCCGCACGCTCCACTAAGCGCGGCTTTTCGCTCATCGATCTCTTCAGGCGCCAGCGCATCGATCTTGTTAAGCGCGACGATTTCTTTTTTGCCTGCGAGATCATGGCTGTACGCTTCCAGTTCGCCGCGCACGGTGCGATAGGCGCCGGCGACGTCTTCCTGCGTGCCGTCAACCAGATGAAGCAGCGCCGCGCAGCGTTCCACATGCCCCAAAAAGCGATCGCCAATGCCGGCGCCTTCATGCGCGCCTTCAATAAGGCCCGGAATATCAGCTAGCACGAAACTCTGCCCCTCTCCGACGCGCACCACGCCGAGGTTGGGATGAAGTGTTGTGAACGGATAGTCCGCGATCTTCGGCTTCGCCGCGGACACCGCCGCGAGGAATGTCGACTTGCCTGCATTCGGCAGACCCACGAGCCCGATATCGGCGATGAGTTTCAGCCGCAGCCAGATGGTGCGCTGCTCGCCCGGCTGGCCGGGATTGGCGCGACGCGGCGCCTGATTGGTCGACGATTTGAAACGCGCATTGCCGAACCCGCCATTGCCGCCTTTTGCAAGAAGCACGCGCTCGCCCGGCTCGTCGAGATCGGCGATGAGCGTTTCTTCGTCTTCCTCGAAAATCTGCGTGCCTACCGGGACCTTGATGACTAGGTCGTCGGCGGAGGCGCCGGTGCGGTTCGAGCCTTCGCCGGGACGGCCACTCTTGGCCTTGAAATGCTGCTGATAGCGGAAGTCGATTAGTGTATTGAGATTTTCGACCGCTTCCGCCCAGACATGCCCGCCCGCGCCGCCATCGCCGCCATTCGGACCGCCGAATTCGACGAACTTCTCACGCCGGAACGACAGGCAGCCAGCGCCGCCAGCCCCGCTCTGAATATAGATTTTCGCGCGATCGAGGAATTTCATGAGGGCCGTCTACACGCCCTGCGAGGCCGGGCCAACCGGATTCTCACATCACTGCGATGCGCCCGTGCCTTTTGGCCTCACGCCCAGTATATGCTTTGCCGCTGAACCCGTAACGCAGAAAGAGATCATGACCGACACGCACATTCTTTTTCAACCGGTGGAATTCGACAATCTGTCCTTGAAAAACCGCATTGTCATGGCGCCCATGACGCGGAGTTTTTCTCCCGGCAATGTGCCTGGCGAGGACGTCGCCGCCTATTACCGCCGCCGGGCGGAAGGCGAGGTAGGCCTCATTCTCACCGAAGGCGTCTCCACCAACGAGACGACCGCCACCGGCACGCCGAACGTGCCTAATATCGTCACCGACGCCGCCAAGGCCGGTTGGAAGAAAGTTGTGGAGGGCGTTCACGAAGCCGGCGGCAAGATCGGCATTCAACTCTGGCATGAAGGCCCGTTCCGCAATCCGAAAAATACCAGCCATCCAGACGTTCCTTCCTGGTCGGCCTCGGGCGTCAAAACCGCCGACAAGCAGCTCTGGAACCCCATGAGCGAATCGGAAATCGAAACCGCGATTACGGAGTTTGTCGACGCTGCGGTTGCAGCAAAAGACCTTGGTTTCGATGCTGTCGAGTTTCACGGCGCGCATTCTTATCTGATCGACAGCTTCTTCTGGGACCAGACCAATCTGCGCGATGACAAATGGGGCGGCGACTGGACAGGACGCACGCGCTTTGCTGCGGAGATCATCCGCCGCACGCGCGAGCAAGTCGGCGCCGACTATCCGCTGATCATTCGGTTGTCACAGTGGAAACAACAGGACTTCAACGCCAAGACCGCAAAAAATCCGCAAGAGATGGAACAGTGGCTGACGCCGCTCGTTAAGGCCGGAATCGATATCATTCATATGTCGCAACGGCGCTTCTGGGAGCCGACCTTTGAGGGGTCGCCGCTGAATGACGCCGGCTGGGCCAAGAAATTGACCGGCAAACCGGCCATATCCGTCGGCTCGGTCGGCCTTTCCGGCGAATTCACCGCGGCCTATGCCGGAGAATCTTCGGAACCGGCGAGCCTCGACCGTCTAATTGAAATGATGGAGCGCGAGGAGTTCGATCTCATCGCCGTTGGCCGCGCCCTGTTGCAGGATCCCGATTGGGCCTTGAAAATCCGCGAGAGCCGCCAGGACGAACTCAAAACCTTCACCAAGGACGCACTCGGAACGCTATATTAGGAATAATCTTTATGCTGACTGTTCATCACCTTGAAAACTCCCGTTCGCAACGAATCCTGTGGCTGCTCGAAGAGCTGGGCGTTTCTTACGATGTCAAACGCTACGAACGGGACAAAGAATCCAATCTAGCGCCGGCGGAACTGAAAGCCGTTCATCCGCTGGGCAAATCGCCGGTGATTGAGGACAATGGCAAGGTGTTCGCCGAAACCGGCGCCATGATCGAGCATATTCTCGACGCCCATGGGCAAGGCCTTTTGCGGCCGTCGGCGGGAACGCCCGCCTTCGATGACTACCGCTACTGGCTTCACGCGGCGGAAGGAACCTATATGCCGCCGCTTGTGTTCACGCTCTTCATGAATCGCATCGAAACGGCGCCCATGCCGTTCTTTGCAAAACCTATCGCGAAAAAAATCGCACAATCGATCCGCGAAGGATACCTCAACCACACCATGAAAGCGCAATATGATTTTCTGGAAGCGACGCTGGAAAATTCGCCATGGCTGGCGGGCGACGACATCACCGCCGCCGACATCATCATGAGCTTCCCGGTCGAAGCTTTCGTTGCTCGCGGCGGCGGCGAAGAAGGCTATCCAAATATCGCCGCCTATCTGATGCGCTTTCAGGCGCGCCCGGCCTATCAGCGTGCGCTGGAACGCGGCGGGCCTTACGCGCTGATGAAGTAACGGTTTCGTGTGGCTATAAGGGTAGGAGCCACCCTTGCGCCACATTCGCGGCTTCCTTTGGCCACCGGCCTTTCCTAGATAGGCCCCATGAAACAATTCCGGAGAAACCGATGAGCATCGCCATCCTGTCCGCCATTTCCCTGATGTGCGTTGACGGCGCTATGGCCGCCCGCCCTGCACAGGAGTTTGTTCTGGCGCAAGCTGAAACGAATTCTGTCGAGGCCGAAACCAAGTCCGAGAAAATCGAGGCCGAAGATCTCGCCGCGCCCGCTATCAGAACCGCCGAGCCCGGTGCTGACGCGGTCAGCAGAGATTTACGCGACGATTATGAGGGGCCACTCGCTTTTGAGAATGACAGCGACGATGCGGTTGTCGAGAAAATGATCTCGTGGCTGGAAGACCTCGATACGCTGAAAGGCGACTTCACGCAGGTCGCCCCGTCAGGCGCAATCTCGGAAGGCAAGTTTTACCTGCGCCGGCCGGGGCTGTTGCGTTTCGAATATGAGCCGCCGGCGCCGCTTCTGATCGTGGCCAATGGCGGCATGGTCTATGTGCGCGACGAGGAACTCGAAACCACCGACTCCTATCCCGCCGGCAAAACGCCGCTGAAATTTCTCTTGCAGAAAAATTTCGACCGCGACGATGCGCGCATCGTGTCGGTGGATCGCGGCGTCGATACGGTCGCGGTGACCTTCGCATCCGATGACGAGGAAACCGAGGGCGAGCTTACCCTGATCGCCGATGCGCCTGACTTGAATCTTCGCCGCTGGATCGTGCGCGATCTGCAAGGCGGCATTACGGTCGTCACCCTAGACAATGTCATTTATGGCGAGCGGTTGGCCAACAACCTCTTCAGAGCCCCCGAAGCAGGCGGCCGGTTTCTGGACAGATAGCCAGCCTGGCACAGGCGACTTTGCCATTTTGTAACAAAGTCACAGGCAAGTTTTTTTTGGCGATCCTATTGAAAAAATGGCCTCTGATGCGTTAATGTAACAGTACGCGATAGGCGCTCAATATCGGGCCGGCGTTGCCCCCCCGCTTGCAGGCCCGATAGCCAGTCGCGTCGCCGGAATATCCCCTCCCGGCGTAGGCGCAACAGCGCAGCTTGGCGTCCGATCTTTATAAGGTCGGACGCCTTTTTTGTCGGCTCTTTAACCGCCGATGACAGGCGACGGGCGAACCCCTACATAGAGAAAAAGCCGCAAGGATCCTTTCATGGACGAAACCGATCTCGAAGCCCTGGAAAGGGAGTTGCCGGGCCTCGCCCGCCTCTCCCGCTTCGCCCGTTCCCTCGACCGCATTCCCTGGTTCGCCAATATCGGCGAGGCGCTGACCCCGGGCGCGAAGGCCGCCGCTTCCGATTACTGCGCAGGGCTCGGCTTTCCTGACGCCGAGATCGCCATGCTCATGGACTGGGAAGACGCCGCCGCCGTCGCCGAAAGCCTCGACTGGCAGAGCCCCGCCTGGGAAGCGGAGGAATCCCTGCGCGCTGACCTGACGGGCCGCGCCCTCGATCTCCTGTCCGAAGACGCGCTCCGCATCGGCATGGCGCTGATCGCCGAGAAAGTCTCCGAGCCCGCCAAGGACGCGGTCGAAGAGCTTTCCTATCTGAGCGATCTTGACGACGAGCAGATCAAGACGCTTTGCGTCGGCGCCGCGGTGCAGGCCGCAAACGGCGCCGCGCTGGCGCTGATCGCCGCCGCCGACAGTGATTTCGACGCCGAAAACCACCCGCTGGCGGCGAAGTTTCGCCTGTTCGAATTCGGACGCTGGCCGGTCTCCATCACGGGTTCGTCCTTCAACCTGTTCTGATCTCCATCAGCGCCGCAGCGATGAGATAGACCGCCACCGCCGTCAGGATGGTGCGGAACCCCTTGCGGAAGGTCGCCTCCGGCATGGCCCGCAGATAATGCGTGCCTGCATAGGTGCCCGCGAAACCGGAGATCAGGATCGCCCCCAGAAGCCACGCCCACTCTCCGTAGGCGAAGCCGAGAAGCCCGAAGGCGGCGATCTTCATGAGGTGCTGGATCACCATGGCCGCCGCATGGGTGGCGACGATGTTGAGCCGGCCAAGCGCTGTCGCCGACAGCATCGCGGCGACAATGGGACCGGTCGCGCTGAAGAACATCGTCAGAAAACCGGTGACGACGCCCACCGCCAGATAGGTCTTTTCGCCGGGCGCGAAGCTTTTCGGTTTCGGCCCCCAAAGCGTCCAGATTACGAAAGCCCCGACGCCCCCGCGCAACAGCCATACCGGGGTCTCCACCGCGAGGCGCCCGCCAATGGCCGCCCCGATGAAGCTCCCGAGGCTGAACCAGAGCACGATCCTCCAGACCACCTCCTTGCGCTGGAGGTAAAACCGTCCGGCATTGGCGCCGGCCTGGGCCGCGCCATGGACCGGCACCACCGCGGCGGCCGGGAAAACCGCGCTCATGATGGCGAGGAGCGCGAGACCGCCCCCGAGGCCGAAGGCCGCCGTGATCGCCCCGGTGAAAAAGCTCGCGAAAACAACGAGAGCGGCGGCCCAGACGGGCGCGGCCTCGGGTAAGAACTGCGCGACATTTTCCATGATCCGCCGCTCCTAGGCCGGTCCGCCGGCCTGCGCAATCAGCCCGCCATCGCCGCTGGAGCCGGATGCGCCATTTCCAGCCTTGACGCTCCCGCGCCCCGCCCCTATCCGGGCCCTGCCCCCATTCACGCCGTCACCTTTCAAGAGTCGCCTCCCACCGATGAAAATCACCACCTGGAACATCAATTCCGTCCGTCTACGGATCGAACAGGTCAAACGATTCCTCAAGGAGGAAGCGCCCGATATCCTGTGCCTTCAGGAAATCAAATGCCTTGAAGACAACTTCCCCGCAAAGGCGATACGCGAGGCGGGCTATGAGCATCAGGCCGTCTCCGGTCAGGCGGGCTATCATGGCGTCGCCATCGTCTCCCGCCTGCCGTTGAAGAATGTCGAAGTGCGCGGCTTTTGCGACAAGGGCGACTGCCGCCATATCGCGGCGAGCGTCGCCGGCGGCATCCGCGTTCACAATTTCTATGTGCCCGCCGGCGGCGATGAACCCGACCCGAAGAAAAACGAGAAGTTTGCGCACAAGCTCGACTTTCTCGACGAAATGGCCGGCTGGTTCGGCGAACTCGGCCCCCGATCGAAAGCCGTTCTTGTGGGCGACCTCAATGTGGCGCCGACCGAAAACGATGTCTGGTCGCACAAACAGCTTTTGAAAGTCGTCTCGCACACGCCGGTGGAAGTTGAAAAGCTGAACGCCGTCATCGCCTCCCATGGCTGGATCGACGTCGCCCGCGAGCTGATCCCCGAGCCGGAAAAGCTTTACACTTGGTGGTCCTATCGCGCGCGCGACTGGCGCGCCTCCAATCGCGGCCGGCGCCTCGATCATATCTGGGTCAGCCCGGCGCTGAAAAAACCGGCGCTCGCACTGGGCCGGGAAGCGTTCAGGATTCACGACGACGCACGCGGCTGGGAAAAACCTTCCGACCACGCGCCGGTGTCGCTGAAATTCGATCTTTAATTTATTCCGCATAAAGACATAGTTGTCGTCGAGGCTCCGCCGCCGGAGGCGATGGCGGCGTTGCTGGAACGGCTCAGGGTCGCGGTTTCGCTTTAAGTCCCTCTCCCTCTTCAGAGGGAGAGGGGTTTGGGGTGAGGGTGTGCGCTTTCGAATTCAACTTGAATCATCCGCAGACCCGCGCCTGGCCAAATTGCACTCAACAACCTCTTTTCTTTCCCTTTGGCTCGCCCCCTCACCCCCGGCCCCTCTCCCCCAAGGGGAGAGGGGTGTAAACACGAAGGCCGCCGCGGCTCAGCAGAGCCCGAACGTGATAAGTGGAGAGGCATGCGGGGCGTGAAACGTCCGTCGCATAGTTAATTTTAAGGGCGCTTCACGCCCCGCACGCGGCTTTTACAGCGCCGCCGCCCGTCCATGCGCCCATCTTAGGCCAGGCCGCCCGTCTTTCGGACGGACGCGAACGCAGGGTCCCGAGCGTGCGGCCGGCCGGTCCTGAGCCTGAGGTCCGTGACG
>MDTA01148196.1_pt1 | contig 15484 bp, 6 predicted proteins | sample 811151 | NCBI WGS metagenome assembly MDTA01 (sample SAMN05326648, study PRJNA326480) | marine metagenome | isolation source: seawater | place: Indian Ocean: South | collected 2010 | reverse complement strand
CCAATGGCAAACGCGACTAGTACACAACTCCAAGAGCTTTACGTTGCTTACTTCGGCCGCGCTGCTGATCCCACAGGTCTGGACTACTGGAAAGAAAAAGGGATCTCAACAGCTGCATTCGCTGCAAATATGTATGCACAGCCTGAGTTTAAGAGTGCATACGGAGACCTCTCAATAGAATCTCAAGTTAATCAGATTTATAAGAATCTTTTTGATAGAGATGCTGATGTGGCGGGTTTAACTTACTGGACTCAACAGATTAGATTAGGAAATCTTCAACTAGCTGAAATAGCAAACGACCTGATTTATGCAGCCCAAAATAACGCTGGTGGTGAGAATGATAAAGCTGCTTTAGCTAATAGAACCAATGCTGCGATTGCTTACACTGCAAAAATAAAAGAAACTACAGCTGGAATACTTGCTTACCAACCATTGAATGATGGTAAAGGTACAAAGGATTTTGATCTTGGAGATAATCTTAAAGAAGCTGTTTCTTATCTTTCCGGTATCGATAAAGATACAGCTCATACAGATGCAGGCATAGCAGCAAGTGTCGCAACCATTAATGAAAACGGCGTTCCTACACCTGCGGCAAAGTCTTATACACTTACTAGCAATACAGATACTTTCAGTGGATCTTCAGGTAAGGATGTCTATCAAGGTGTGTTTGATGGCGATGGTACAGGCACTGGTACAACTGCTACATCTGGAGATTCAATTTCTGGAGAAGGTGGAGTTGATACTTTCAATCTGTCCATAACTGGCGACTCAGGTGATACAAGAGTCATATCTGGTATCAATGCTGATGTTGAAAAGATTCTTGTTTCAAACTTTGATTTAGATGCTGCCAACGATGATGCAAATCATACTCACACTTTCGATGCAGCTCTCTCTGATGGTGTAACTACAGTTGGTCTCTCAGCATCTTCTGCTAAGGGTGATACGATTTTCACTAATTTAAAATCTCTGGTCAATGCAGAGATGTCTAATGGCGCAGGTGGTTTAACAGTAACTCATGCTGATGCAGCTGTTAAAGGTAGTGCCGACTCAATGACTTTGACTGTATCTGGTCAGACAGCTGGTGATTTCATTGAAAGTGGTGCCTCTGCAGGTGGTATTGAAACTCTTAACGTAGTTACTAAAGGTTCGGCGAGCACTGTAAATATCGGTTCATCCAACAACACACTCTCATTAGTCAACTTTACTGGTGATCAAAATGTAACATCAGGAATTGGTTCTACTGCATTAGAAACTATAGATGCTTCTACCTTTACTGGAAAACTTGATGTTAGCTACAACTCGGCAGTTAATTTAACCGTCAAAGGTGGTACAAACGACGATACTATTACTTTCGGTTCAACTAACACATTGACTTCCGGTGATGTTATTGATGGTGGAGCAGGAACAGATACTTTAGAAATTTCCGATACCATCACAGAAGCAGATCTTAAAAATGTTTCAAACGTAGAAACATTAAAAGTCACAGGAAATTATGACGTAACACTTGCGGGTGATGCGACAATAATGAATTTTGATTTTACAAGTGATCAACAGAATATTTTAACTCTTAATGCTGGTGTGAAAGCAGCAACTACAGTTACTTTAGGATCTGCTGGAGGTGGAGGTCAGGACGATAATGTCATCAACAGTGCCAATGTTGCTTTAACAATTAAAGGTAAAGCTGACGCAATTGATGATGCAACAACAATTACTGGTGGTACTGGTACTGACACTATTGAAATAACAGCTGACACAAACGCAGACGTCGCGATCGCACTACAAGGTGGTGGCGTTTCCAAGATCGATAAAATTGTCGTTGTTGACGGTGGTGATAAGGCCATAGCCTCTGGATCTGGAATGTCTGGAAAGGACATCAACATCACTACTGGTGTATATACAACCGCTTTGACTATTGATGGTTCAGCTCTTGATGCAGCAAATTATGATACAGGTGGCAATGGAACGATATCTTCAGCTGATGGTTCAGAGGAAACACTTACTGTTGATGGCTCATCAGCTACTGCGATTCTGACTATTACAGGTGGAGCTGGTACTGACACCATTACCTCAGGTACAAAAAATGACGTAATTGATGGTGGTGCAGGTAATGACACAATTACATCAACTGGTGGTAACGACAACATCAAAGGTGGTGCAGGTGATGACACCTTCAAATTCACAACTACCTTAACTAAGGATGACGTAGTTGATGGAGGCGATGGAACTGACAAGCTTATTGTTACAGCCTTAGATGCATCAGCTTTGACTGGAGTTACCAACGTAGAAACACTTGCTTTCTCAGGTTCTGCCTCAATAGCATCTGATCTTTCTTTCACAACCATTGATCTTACTGAAGGTAGTCTCAGTGATTCAATAACTTTCGCTTCTGGATACGCAGCATCCACAACAGTAAAAGTTGATGCTGGTGACTCTGTAATTAATGGTGCAAAAATAACACTTGCAGTTACAGGTACCGCTGGGGACTTTGCAAGTGGTGACAACACAATTGTCACTGGTTCATCGTCTACTAAGAATGACAGCATCACCATTACCGCTGACGGTTCAACTGTTGTAACTAGTGGTTTCATAACCAATGTGAACACAATCACAATTGCTGATGGAGGTGACGGTACAAGCGGTTCCTCTGCATCTGGTGATGATTTCAATATTGATCTTTCTGGTTATGCAACTGCTTTAACTATTGATGCATCTGCTCTTGATTTCTCAAATAGAGATACCGATTCAGATGGAGATGTTGATAAAAATGATACCTCTCACGAAACTTTCACCATCTCTGGTACGGCTGCTGCAAAAGCTCTTACAGCTACTGGTGGTGAAGGTTATGACACTTTCGTCGGATCATCTGATTCCGCTGCAGGAGACACTTTAAAAGGTAATGGAGGAGATGACACCTTCAATATGGGAGCTGGAAACCTCTCTTATCTCGACACTATTGATGGTGGTGCAGGTACAGATACCGTGAAAGTCTTGCAAGACGTAAGCGATGTTGATTTCATGAATGTCAGCAACGCAGAGGTTTTGACCATTGATGAAGCTGGTACTTCTACCAACGTTCTTGGAGCTTATTTCAATAGCACTGGAATAACTAAAGTTAACCTTGATACTGATAATGTCTCAACAATTAGTGCTGCGGGCTCATCAGGTGACATCACATATGTACTTGGTGGAGACTTAATTGAAGATATAACTGCTGGCTTGGGCAACGATACATTTGTAGTAAGCGGTAATGGTGGAACGGAAGATATGAAGAATGATGATGTAATCAATGGTGGAGCAGGTACCGACATTATTCAGATTGATAACTCAGCTGCAGCTGTAAAAGCTGAAATAAATATTGGTGATAAAGTTTCTAACATTGAGAAGGTAGTTGTTAAAGATGCAGATGGTTCTTCTGCAAGTACCGCCCAAGCAGTAGAGATCATTATTGATGGTGGTGGTATAGCTGGTGTCGAATCAGATAACTCAACAGACAATACTGATGTGTCTATAGAAATTGATGCATCAGTGATCACTGATACTAATGACACTACTACTATTACATTGTCCGATATAGCCGATAAGGACTATTCATTCACAGTTAAAGGTGCTGCCTCTGTCGATACCGTCTCAGGTAGTGGTGTTGTTGATACTATCTTCGGTAATGGAGGAGCGGACAGTATTGATGGTGCCGCAGGTGATGATGTTATCGATGGTGGAGCAGGTAATGACTCAATTACTGGTGGTACAGGCCAAGATACATTGACTGGAGGGGCTGGAAATGACAAATTCCTTTATGCTATTGGAAGTTCTCAATCAACAGTTGCGAAGCCAGATACGATTACTGATTTAACAACAGGTACAGACACAATTCGATTATCAATAACCACAGCTGTAAGTACTACATACGACTACACAAATAAGGGTGAAGTAGCTAATTCCTCTGAAGCTATTGAAAAACTCTCTGGTGTGATAGGTCAGTATGTATTTGATACAACTGCGGGTGCGATGAAGATGGAAGTTGACAACAATGGCCTTCTTCAAGCTACTGATTTCGGACTTAAAATTACTGGGGCTAGCAAGCTAAATGCTGCAGATGTCAATTTTGACATCATTACTACCAATGGTGGTACTGGAGCGATCATTACTACAGGTGGTGGTGCAGATACATTTGATTTGAAGGATCCAACTGACAAAGTAACTGCAGGTGCAGGTAACGATAAAATAACTCTGAACAACCTCACTTACGACAGTACTGGATTCATTCTTGGGGAAGGAACTGACACTGTTGCTGTAGCTGGTACTGCAACCACTACTGCCTTAAACTCTACTAAATTCTCTGGATTTGAAAAAGTAACGCTTGCTGATGATGTAAACCTCATCCTAGACCCTTCTACTTTAAATGCTTTCAACTCAGCCACAGCACCAACCGTTACTGGTACTGGTAACGCTGCTTCAGCTAACGAATCAGTTAAGGCAACCGCTGCTACAGCTGGTAATATTGACATCTCATCAATAACATTTAGTACCGACGCTAATGCAATTCTTATTGGTAATACAGGAGCCAATACGCTCACTGCATCCAATGGAGATGATTACTTAAAGGGTGCTGCTGCTGTAGATAAACTTTTAGGTAAGGCTGGTAACGACACTTATGATTTAGCTGAAACAACATCTGCGAACATAATCGTTGAAAGTGCATCTCAGGGTACGGATACTCTCTTAGTCGATCTCAACAATGCGACAGTCAGTACTCAGAAATTTGGTACTACAGTTGAAAATGCTGCAGTTGGTGGATCTCTTGCTAACTTTGAGCAAATTGTCCTAGGTGATAATGATGACGCAACATTCTTGGCAACAAACCTAACTGGAGCAACGATTAAAGTTGCAACTGGTGGAGATAATGCAAACGTAGTAACGCTTGGTTACACAGCTACCACCGCACAAACAGTTGATTTGAGTGGAATAACTGGTGTAGCGGCTCTATCCTATACAGCGTCTACCGGTGATACCGCTGCAACGACAACCGCGTTTGGTGGAAATGCTGGAGATAAAATCCTGCATGATCCAGGTGATTTGCGTGATACTATTACTCTCTCACCTACGGCCGGTATTCTAGACGTAATTACTGTTGAGGTTGCAGATTCTGCTTATACTACTTATGACATCATTACTGGCTTCAACCCCGCTAAAGACTCCTTCAAAATGCACCTTGCTGGTACAAATGAGGGAACTGTTGGGGGTGGTGCAGTTGCAGGTGCAAATATAGGTAGTGTAAAAGCTGCTAATGGTAAGATCACCATTCATGCGTCAGCTGACGGTACTGGTGCTGCTGTTGCTATTGACTCAGTAGCAAAACTAACAGATCTCCTCGGTCACCTTCATGGTACTGCTGGTTATGCTGCAGCTGATCTAAACTTCTTCTTCGAAACAGAAGGGGATGCTGGTGTTGGAACATTCTTGGTTCAGGGTGATAATGGTGCAGCAGGCAATGCGTCTTACGTATTCCTTGCTGGTGTTACTGGTATCACTGATACACACGCGACTACTGGTTCTGCTACTCAAATAGCTATTGCAGCGATTTAGTTTCTATTTAAAAAAAGAAGGGATTTATCCCTTCTTTTTTTATGTCTTCTAATATTTTTCCTTAAAGAAATAATATTGTTTTTACTTTTAACTTTTTCTTGATTTACCTGTCTGATCTGAATAGCTTTTTAAAGGTTTTGCTTTTTTGATTTTATACGTTTATCTCGAGTTATTTATTATTTGCTTTTACATCGTAAACTTATTTTTATTCGAAATATTTTTATTTATTAATTCCCTTTAATTAAAACTATATATATATTTTTTTTAATGTAATTAGAGGATGATTTACTTTCTTATTTATGATCTTTGATATTAAAGTTGTTTTCTTATCTAAGTGAAATAAGGTATATATTTTAATAGCTCTTGATATTTCGCAACTTATGTTTCCCACTTGAAAAAAATAACTTAGTTGTTTCTATGTTTATTTTAAGTTAATTAAATAGACTTCAATGATTTTGTCTTTTCTGTAAAGTTGTTTAGCAGCAACTGAAGATAGGTAACTTTACGGAGTTTTATATTCGCTGTAAGACTCATACCAGCTTGCAATGCTAATTTTTTTCCGCTTTTCAGTTTAAGGTACTGATTCTCTAAGGTTATTTCTGCAGGGAATCTTAATCCCTTACCTTCAGTGGTTGACGGTAATAAAGCATCTGAGCCAATCTTAGTAACTGAACCTTTCAATACCCCAAAATCACTTGCTGGAAATGAATCAATACTAATGTCTGCTAATTTTCCTGTTTTTACAAATCCTATTTTTCTGCTGTCTATCTCAATCTTTGCAAGCAAATTATCTGAGGGTACAATTTTCAGAACAGGTTGACTTGTATTTGCCACGTAACCAACTCCTTTAGGTTGCAAGTCAAATACCAGTCCATTAATTGGCGATTTTATTTTTTGATAATTTAAAGTTACTAAGTTAGTTTTTATTTCACTTTTAATTTCCTCGACAAGAGCTTTTTGTTGTAAATACTGATATTCCGATACTGCTCCTTCTTTTACTAACGAAGAAAGTTTAGACAGAATTAAATTATTTATCGAAAGCTTCGTCTTTAGGGCATTGTTTTTTTCTTCTGTGATGTCAGTGTCAAGAATTATAAGTATCTGTCCTTTCTTTACTCGTTCTCCTTCTTTAACTAGTACTTCTTTTGTCACTCCACTCATAGGCATTTGTACATCAACTACACCAGACTTTGGCTGAAGCTTTCCTTGGACTACCACTATTTCTTCTGTTTCTGCTATGGCTAACCATCCAATCGCGAATACTGTTCCTCCCATCAATGTCCATGTGATTGCACTCGCCCAGTATCCAGATTGTTTGAGAAAGACTTGATTATCGTTTTTAATCAAAAATAGATTAAATTTTTTTTGAATTTTATGGAAAATATCAGTTTTCAAAATATTTAAATTTTTAAATTTCACTTTGAGTAATTTAAGCATTTTCACCTCAGACAAAATTTCCGAGTATTCTTCGATATTTATTCTTTTTTTAATTATGTTTGATAATTTTGTTTTTACTTTTTTCAAGGCTTTAAGATGATTCTTGTTGAGAATAGAGTGCATAATATCTACCTTGCATGTTCATCAATTCTTGATGAGTTCCTTTCTCAACTATAGCTCCTTGGTGGAGCATAACTATCGAATCAGCATTTTTTACTGTGCTTAATCTATGCGTTATGAATAGGACAGTTGAACCTTTGCAAGATCTTCTTAACCCTTCACAAACAATTTTTTCAGTATCGTAATCCAGTGCACTTGTAGCTTCATCAAGTATCAATAATTTAGGGTTACTTAATAAAGTTCTTGCAATTGCGATTCTTTGTCTTTGCCCTCCGGAAAGCCCTGCTCCTCTCTCTCCAACTTTAGAGCTGTAACCATCAGACAATTCCATAATAAAATCATGAGCGTTGGCTATCTTAGCCGCTTTCACAATTTCTTCGCTTGATGCCTCTGGATCAGTTAGAGCAATATTATCGTTAATATTTCCCGCAAACAATAATGGGTCTTGAGGAACAATTCCTATCTGTCTTCTTAGAGAATAGAGTTCTACTTTATCAATATCATATCCATCAATTATTAATCTTCCCCTAGTAGGTTTATACAGTCTTGGCAGTAATTTTACTAAGGTACTTTTACCGCTCCCACTCTGTCCTACGATTCCAATGAATTGTCCTTTTTCTATTTTTAAATCTACATTTTTTAAAATTTCAGGTTGACCTTTGATAAATGAAAAAGAGATGTCACTAAATTCAATAGCCCCATTGATACTTGGTAATGGTATTTTAGATTTATCTGCTTCGTTTGCTTCTTCAGGAGTATCAACAATGTCAGCTAATCTTTCAAAAGAAACTCTTAATTCCTGAATATTTTGCCAAATTGTACTTAATCTAAGTAAAGGTTGAGTCACATATCCAGAAATTATTCTGAAAGCAATTAACTGTCCTAATGTTAATTCACCTTTAAGTACAAGTGTTGCACCAATCCATAAGACAAGTAACTGTGAAAGCTGCTGAAGTACTTTGCTTGTTTCATTTAATGCTGTGCCAGTGATAGTTTTTTGGAAAGATCTTGAGATATATTTGCTATATAAATCTTGCCATTTCCAGCGACTAACTCTTTCAACATTTTGTGCTTTTACTGTTTGTATACCTGTTAATACTTCAACTAGATGACTTTGAGTTTTTGCATTTTCAAAAGCAACTTCTCTTATTTGTCGCCTAATAATCGGTGTACCTAATAAAGTAATTAATATTTGAAGAGGGACAACTGATAATGCTATTAATGTTAATAACCAGCTATAAATTACCATTACAACTATATATATCAATGAAAATATTGCATCTAAAATAGTTGTTAATGCTTGTCCAGTTAAAAAATTTCTAATTTTTTCTAACTCAGCTATTCTGCTTCCAAGTTCACCAACTGGCCGTTTGTCGAAATAACCTAGTGGCAACCTTAATAAATGATCAATGACTTCGGAACCTAATCTTGTGTCAATCCTATTAGTTGTTTCGTTAAAAAGAAAAGTTCTTAAACTACTAATTACTCCTCCTAATACAGTAGCAATTACAAGGGCAAACCCAAGTATTTGTAGAGTATCTAGACTTCTTTGATTTATAACTTTATCAATTATTACTTGAATCATTAAGGGATTAATTAAACCCAACAATTGAACAATAAAAGAGGCTAAAAGTACTTGCAGAAGTATTGATTTATATCTATTAATTGATGGAAGTAACCATTTTAATCCGAATTTATTTTCTGGGGTTTGTTCGTTCTTTTCTACAACTAGTAAGTCTATGAAGCCATCTTTAAAGTTTTTCTCTAGTTCATCTTCTTTGATTACCAATATTCCTTCACTCGGCGAAGCTATTTCTAAGAATTTTGAGCTGCTATCTTTAACAACAGCAAAACTATCTTTCCATGTAACGATGGAATTATTAGGTAGCCTGGTTCCTGCCGAAACACTTACTTTGGCAACACTTGAATGTAAACCCATCATCGTTGTTATCCCCCCAATAAGCTGAATGGAAGGATTTCTTCCTCTTTTTAAACTATCTCTGAGAATTTTTTCAATCGAATCTGATCTGAATGGTAAATCTAATTGTTTTGCAATCATCTGAAGACAGGCAACAGATTCATTTAAAATGCCTTTTGATTTGATAAGTTTGAATTCTTTTTTGAAATACGTCCCGGTTATTTCAGAACTCTGATCAATTCTAAAATCGTCATATTGCTGTTTTCTTAGCTCATCATATGTTTCAGAAGAAGATATACTTTCTTTATCAAAGTTATTATTTAGTTCAAAAATTTCAGCAAAGATAGTTTTTGAAATCTTGAGAATTCTTATTGGAGTTTTATTCTTACTGTTTAATTCGTTTGAATGAGTTAATTTATCTCCTATATTCTTACCATAAAGATTAGAACTTGAGAGAATATATTCAAATTCCTCATCTATTTGAATTCTTTGTTTATTTTCAATAACTTCAATTATTCCATCTTTAATTAATTCTTTAGTTATTTTGTTTACAGAAAGATCACCAGCCTTTGATGATTGTTCATAAAGAACTTTTGATATTTCGTAAATTTCTGCTTCAAATAGTTTGGAGTCACACCATTTTTTGAAACTAAGCTCATTAAAGTAAAGATCTAAAATATCTTTATCTGGTATTGATAATGCAATAAGATCATTACTTGCAGTTGTTGGTTCACATCCATTAGCACAAAGCAGGGAAGCAAGACCAATAAACGAATTGGTTTTGATTTTGCATATTGACTCTCTCCCAAGCATGCTTGAATGGATAATTCTTGCTTCGCCAGAAAGAATGATTATGATTTTATTTGGTATGAAATTACCTTGAATTATTGGGTAACCAAGAGGAACTTTATATATTTCAGATACTTTTTCTAAATATTGAATTGAATCGTCGCTTAATTTTTCAAATGCTTCAATACTTTTATAATTAATTTGCATTATAAATTAACCTCAAAATTAATCTCAGAAAAATCATTATTAGTAAGCTCACTTGTAATCCTCTTGGTTTCTATTTCTATCCAATTATTAAAAAGCTCTTCGCGCATTTTTTCCTTCATAAAATCGTCTAATACAGCTCTATCTAAACATTCTAGCCTTGTTATGAGAAAAAATCCTTCCAACTCAATTGGAGGATTGATTTTATTTGGCTGAGAATTTGTCAGAATTTTTCTTAATTTTGGATGTGCTTGCATTATAGGTGCGGGTCCAATTATACCTCTTGTTTTTTTCTCGATTCCTTCTGAAAATGATGAGGCAAGCTCTCCAAATTCTGCCTCCTTTTCAAGCAGTCTTAAATAAATTTCATTTGCTTTAAATAAATCAGATACTCTGATTAAACTATAAATAATAATATCTAAATCATCTTTTCTTTTTAGATAATGCGAGCTTACCTGATGGTTAAAGTTGTCTTTGCACAGTTTTTCAAACCTTGCTTTATATAATGCTAAATCTAAAAATTGTTCCTCGTTTAGATTATTATCTAATAAAAATTTTTGGTAATTACTATCACTAATTCCTAAATTAATTTTGAATTGATTTATTGCCTCTAATTCAGTTTGTGATTCGAGGTTTATTTTGGAAACTAAATTCTTAACTAATTCTGCTTTAATTAATTGATTAATTAAGTTATTCCTTTTGAGTAAGTCAATAGTTTCTTTTGAGAGACATTTTAAAGATTCCACGATTAAATAAAATCAAATAGATGATAATATTTTTACGATCATTTTATTTTTCTAGTTGAGACTTAAGAGAATTTGAATAAGAAACAGCTGCTGTTCTTGTAATGGCTAATTTATTTTCTAATCTTTGAATTTCACTTTGAGCAAACTGAAGGCTTACTAATTGCTTTTTAGCATCCTCAGAGAGATCATCCAAGTTGTAATCAACACCGTCAATTGTAACGTTTGCCATAATTTTTTATTATTTTAGCAATCATACCTTATTGAGCAGGCTTAAAGAAAAAAAATTTATAATTGTCATCTGCGTGTCTTAATGTTAGCGTTTCACGAAATCCCTGTTTCTTGTGTGAATAATAATTTGTGCTCATCCGATTCTGAAAATCCAATTAATAATTCACTCCTGCTTTCAATTTTATTAACCAGTTGATTTCTCCAATAGTTAAAACCTTCTTTGTCTTCTACTCTACCAAGAACATTTTTATAGAGCTGAGTTATGAATTGATTGTCGTCTATATTGTCACCATAAAGTTCCTTAAATTCTTTAGATAAAATAAAACTCTCTGCTGTTTTTCTATATGAATCTTTTCCTTCTTCATTTTTTTGAATCCAATAATTTAAACCTTGTTTATCGGGGAATCTTGAGAATGCAGAATTGTAAAGTCTATATACTTTTCCAGAAATGTCATCAATTCCAGTGATTGAATCGAAAACATCATATATATCCTCTTGTACCTTCAAAGATTTGTCTTTGAAATTTAAGGCCTCTATATTATTTATTTTTTCATAACCGATTTCTGTCTTTATATAGTAATTACCTATGGCATCTTTTTTGAATTTATAGTTTTTACTGTCTTGTTCATATGATATTACGCCTGAGTCATCTTCTCTTCCCCAAATTTTTATCAAGGCGTTTATGTCATTTTTACTAAACCATGTATCCCATCCTAGTGAACCTCTGTTATAAGACATTATTGTATCTTCTGTTGTATATTCTTTATCTTTTGGATTATTAAATGGGTGACCAAGTCCTAGTGAATGTCCTATTTCATGGATTATTGTGTTATGGTCATTATCTTTATTTATTAAACCTGTTAGAGGACTATCTTTCCAAAATATATCCCACCATCCCCCTGAAGTTGTTTTTTGCGTAATGGCTTGACCAATCACATTAGTTTCGAAATTTGATGAGTAACTTATATGGTAAATATCAATCATTGACCCATTATTATGATTCATTTCAGAGAAATCAAGATCAATAATGTTGTCAAGTTTATTAAACAGCTGTTTTATAAAAAGATGATCTTCTTCGCTATGGCCAAGATTTATAGTGTTTAAGGTGTCTTGATAAATCAGTGATCCATTTGTTGAGACATAATATCTATCTAAAGTTTCGGGTCCTTTTTTCTTATCAACATAAAAAGTTACTTCTTCACCATTATCAATTGTCAATTTAGTGTGTTTTACTAATTCCTTATCAATTAAACCATCTGGCTCTATTTGCATGAGTAAAATTATTTTTGAAGATTTTAGCTATTTTTTCTTGAACATGTTTATGTATGACTTTTCATAAGCTTTAATTCATCTTCCGCAAGATTCATATCATGTTTTATCATTTCTTCAATTAGGCTTTCCAGTGAAATTTTGGGTTTCCATGCGAGTCTTTTAAATGCTTTGGTCGCATCGCCTTGTAAAAAATCTACTTCAGCAGGTCTATAAAACTCAGGATCTATCTTAATTACAACTTTATTATTATCTTTCCTTACACCAATTTCTTCCAAACCGCTGCCTTTCCAATTTACTCCGCCCCATCCTAAAGCTAATGCTGATTTTTCAATAAACTCTCTCACAGAAGTTGTCTTGCCAGTAGCTATTATGTAATCTTCAGGTTTATCATTTTGGAGCATTTGCCATTGCATTTCTACGTAGTCTTTTGCATGGCCCCAATCTCTTTGAGAATCTATATTACCCATGTATAAGCATTCTTGAATTCCTGCCTGTATTCGAGTTAAACCTCTTGTGATTTTTCTAGTAACGAATGTTTCACCTCTGCGAGGAGATTCATGGTTAAAAAGAATTCCATTGCATGCATACATTCCATATGATTCTCTATAATTAATTGTTATCCAGTAAGCATATAATTTTGCCACTCCATATGGACTCCTAGGGTAAAAAGGTGTACTTTCGCTTTGAGGTGTTTCTTGGACTAGGCCATAAAGCTCAGAGGTGCTAGCTTGGTAAATTTTTGTTTTTTTAGAAAGCCCTAGTATTCTTACTGCCTCAAGAATTCTTAGTGGTCCGAGTGCATCAGTTTGTGCAGTGTATTCTGGGGATTCAAAACTTACTTTTACATGGCTTTGTGCTCCTAAATTGTATATTTCATCTGGTTGTACTTCTTGAATAATTCTTAATATATTAGTGCTATGTGTTAAATCACCATAGTGAAGTTTGATATTATTTGAAATATTATTAGCAATTAAATTTTTTATCAGGTTAGTGTTTACTTGACTCGATCTCCTTATTATTCCATGAACATTGTATCCTTTTTGTAAGAGTAATTCTGCTAGGTAACTTCCATCTTGTCCAGTAATGCCAGTGATTAAAGCAGTTTTAGTATCGCTCACCCTTGTTTGTACACAACTCAATTTATTTTACAGTATCAAAGAATAATTTTTCTTAAAAAATATAATAGTATCACTTGTATTTTTAATAATGTGTTGAAAAAAGATTAAAAACTTATTTGTATTAAGAGCATATTAAATTGATTTTTCTGTTAAAGTTGATGGTGTTATTAATATGTTAACAGCACAAGTTTGTCATTAATCATATATTATAAGTATTTTAAAGCAAAGTAAATGTTTGCTCAGTTGCTCGGTGATCCAAATAAAAGAAGGTTAAAATCTTATTATCCAATTGTTTCTGATATCAATATTTTAGAAGATGATATTTCAAGATTGAGTGATGATGAGCTTCGTGGGCGAACAAATGTCTTTCGACAAAGGCTAGAAAACGCAGAGAAATCAGAAAAACAGCTGAAAATACTTGATGATCTTTTGCCAGAGGCTTTTGCTGTTGTTAGAGAGGCTTCCAAGCGAGTTCTGGGCATGAGGCATTTTGACGTTCAACTTATTGGGGGGATGGTTTTACATGAAGGACAAATAGCTGAAATGAAGACAGGTGAGGGAAAAACATTAGTGTCTACATTGCCAAGTTACCTAAACGCCCTGACTGGCAGAGGAGTGCATGTCGTCACAGTCAATGATTATTTAGCCAAGAGGGATGCTGAATGGATGGGGCAAGTTCATCGTTTTCTTGGTTTGGAGGTTGGTTTAATACAGCAGGATATGAATCCTCTGGAGAGGAAAAGAAACTATCAATGTGACATTACTTATGCAACCAACTCTGAGTTGGGATTTGACTACCTTAGAGATAATATGGCTGCTGATAAAGCTGAAATTGTTCAAAGAGATTTTCAGTTTTGTGTTATTGATGAAGTTGATTCGATTCTTATAGATGAGGCTCGAACACCCTTGATTATTTCTGGACAAGTAGATAGACCTCAGGAGAAATATCAAAAAGCTGCTCAAGTTGTATTGGAATTACAGCGTTCATCTGAGTTAGGAAAAGATGGAATTGATCCAGAAGGGGATTATGAAGTTGATGAAAAGCAGAGAAGTTGCATTTTGACTGATGAGGGTTTTGCAAAAACAGAGCAGCTCTTAAAGGTCAAAGATTTATTCGACCCCAAAGATCCTTGGGCTCATTACGTCACAAATGCTCTAAAGGCAAAAGAACTTTTTGTCAAAGACGTAAACTATATAGTTAGGAGCGGAGAGGCGGTAATCGTTGATGAATTCACGGGAAGGGTTATGCCTGGAAGGCGTTGGAGTGATGGTCAGCATCAAGCCATTGAAGCTAAAGAAAATTTAGCTATTCAGCCAGAGACTCAAACTTTGGCCTCCATTACTTATCAAAATTTCTTCCTTCTTTATCCACGACTCTCTGGGATGACAGGGACCGCTAAAACTGAGGAAGTAGAATTTGAAAAGACATATAAATTGGAAACGACTGTTATTCCAACGAATAAAAAAGTTTCGAGGGATGATTGGGTTGATCAAGTCTTCAAAACTGAAAATGCGAAGTGGCGTGCTGTTGCAAAAGAAACTTCTTTTATTCACAAACAAGGTAGGCCAATACTTGTCGGTACTACAAGTGTGGAAAAAAGTGAATTATTAAGTTCCTTGCTATCTGAAGAGAACATTCCTCATAATTTATTAAACGCAAAGCCTGAAAATGTAGAGAGAGAGTCTGAAATTGTAGCTCAAGCTGGAAGACAAGGAGCAGTGACTATTGCTACGAATATGGCTGGAAGGGGTACAGATATCATTCTTGGCGGTAATTGTGAATACATGGCCAGACTCAAAATAAAACAGGTTTTAAGTCCTCGTTTAGTTAAACCTGAGGAGGGGCGTAAGACCCCACTTCCCATACAAAGAGATAAAGGTTCCACAGGCTTTAAGTCGTCTAATTCGAAAGATCAATTAACCAACAACAAAGAAACAAATTCACTAGATAATATTTTCCCTGTGATTTTGTCTGATGAGACAGATAAGGCACTTGGTCAACTAGCGGCAAAACTCGTTCAAGAGTGGGGAGATAGAGCTTTGACAATTGTAGATTTAGAAGATCTCCT
>MDTA01102840.1_pt1 | contig 15486 bp, 16 predicted proteins | sample 811151 | NCBI WGS metagenome assembly MDTA01 (sample SAMN05326648, study PRJNA326480) | marine metagenome | isolation source: seawater | place: Indian Ocean: South | collected 2010 | reverse complement strand
CTATTTTCCCTATTTTATTTTTTTTTTTAATCTTTAAAAATAAATTAAATATTTTACTTCCTTTTTCTGATAGCAAATCTTTAGGATTGTGAAACAATAGGTATTCAATTTTTTTCTTGTTTGATAGCTTAAGCAAGCAAAATATAAATTTATTAATATCACTTTCATTTTTTAATTTTTTGATATCTTTATTTGTAACTTTAAATGACATCTTCCAGTTTTTGATATTTTTATTTTTTTTTATTTTTTCATAAAATTTATAATCAGTTGATAGATCTAAAATTTTTATATTTTTTTTATAGGCAAAATTTAATAATTCTTTGGATTTACTTTCATTTATTAGAGTGCTTTTAATCCCGTATTTAGTACATAGATTTGCGGTACCAAGTATGAACTTGTTTGGGTTTATTTTCATCGGTTTTTTCACAATATAAGCTTTTCTTTAATAAATTAACACAATATATTGAAAATGTTTAAAAAAAACTTCTTTACTGTTCAATATTTGAACGATATGTTCAATTATTGAACATGAAAAATAATAAGACAAAAGTCAAGGAAGATAATTTTGAAGTTTTAAGAAACCTATATAAAAGCCCAGACTCTTCTCAGAGAGACTTAGCGGAAAAGCTAGGTTTTAGTTTAGGAAAGCTTAATTATTGTTTAAAAGCTTTAAAAGACAAGGGTTTGGTTAAAATAAGAAACTTCAAAAAAAAATCAGATAAAATTGGAAATATTCAATACGTTTTAACTCCCCAAGGTATTTCTTTGAGAACAAAGTTAACCATAAATTTTATGAAAAGAAAAATGAAAGAATATGACGAACTCAAAAAGGAATTAAAAAAATAATAAAATGTGGACCATAATTAAAATTAATTCTGCTAAAGCTGGTTTTTTTCATTTAGATTTAAAAAAAAAAATTGGAAGTAATTATGAAATTTATTACCCGAAAGTTTTAATAAAAAAAAATATAAATAAAAAAACTTTAAAAAAGGATTATCCACTATTGGGAGATTATATTTTTTGTTTCCATGATGAATTTAAAAACTCACAGTTTATTAAGAGTTTAAAGTTCTTACGAGGACTTAAATATTTTCTTGGCGGTCATATAGAGGCCCAAGAAGAAATCAAAGCTTTTATAGCACAATGTAAATCACGGGAAAACGTGGAAGGATATTTACCGCAAAATTTTCATAATTTAATTCTAAATTCATCTTATCAATTTAAGTCAGGTGTTTTTTTTGATAAAATTTTTAAATTAATAAAAGTGCAAAAAAATCAAATTAAAATTTTAATTAATGATATAAAGGTTGAAGTAAAAAATAAAAAAAACTTTTTGATCTTTAACCATAATTAAATATTGAAAATATATGTTAAATTTACTTTATATGCTTTCGGCGTAGTGCGGAGCTATGGAAAATTAAGCTATTTATAAAAAATTGGTCACTTATGATTATTGGATTAATACCTTCAAGATTGAGATCTAAAAGACTTGATAAAAAACCTCTTTTAAAAATTGATGGATTACCCATCATAGTTCATACATTTAAAAGGGCTTTGTTATCAAAACTATTAGACAAGGTTATCGTATGCACTGATCACAAATCCATTATAGATGTTGTAAAAAAAAATGGTGGAGAAGCTTTATTAACTTCGACTAAACATAAAAATGGAACAGAAAGAATTTATGAAGTATCTAAAAAATTTAAAAATGCTGAGTTAATAGTTGATATACAAGGAGACCAACCACTTGTTGAACCAAAATCAATTGATGAAACGATTAAATTCCACAAAAAAAATAAACATTTCGATATTGTCTTACCAAGTATGCCGGTAAAAACAGAAATTAGTAATAAGAGTATTGTTAAAACAATTTTTTCCGAGAACGGTAGAGTCGTATATTTTAGCAGGCAAAAGACACCTTATAACTATAGCAGCAAAAAAATAAAATATTATAAAAACCTTTCTGTCGTATCTTTCAAACCTCAAGCTCTTAAAAACTACTGCAAAACTAAAATAACTAAAATCGAAAAAATAGAAAATATTGAACTTATGAGAGCTTTAGAAAAAGGTATGAGCGTTGGAACTTTTGAAATCAAAGGATCTGATTTTGCTGTTGATGTTAATGCAGATCTACTTAGAGCTATTGATGTAATGCCGAAAGATAAAATTAGAAAGCTTTATTAAAAATTCTAGTATTCAAATAAAAAACTCCTATATTTATGTGTGGTATTTTTACTGCTATTTATAAGAACAAAGATAAATTAAATCTGGACTTTTGTAATAGTTCAACTGATCAGCTAAAAAAAAGGGGTCCTGATTGGTCTTTTAGCAAAACAATAGGAAAAATTTTTTTTGGACAAACGGTTTTATCGATGTCTGGAAAAAAACAAAAAAGTATTCAGGATCATATTTCTAATTCCCAACGATTTATGATCTTATTTAATGGTGAGATTTACAATTTTAGATTTTTAAGAGAAAAATATTCACTTAAAATTGATAAAAATTCAAGCGATACAAAAGTGCTAGTAAATTTATTTGACAGGCTCCCTATTAAACAAATTATAAACGAACTAGATGGCATGTATGCATTTGTTTTATATGATAATTTAAAAAACAAAATCTATTTCAGTAGAGATATTCAGGGTGAAAAATCATTATATTTTTATGAGGATAATGAAAAAATTTTGATTTCCTCAGAGATTTCAACTTTTTTAAATTCCAATTGCAATGTGAAAATTGACAAAGAGGGCTTGCAAAATTATTTGAATTCAAGACACTACTTGCAACTTAGAAGATCGTCTTATAGTAAAATTAAAAATATCCTACCCGGTGAAACGATTGAAATAAACCTTAAAACATTTGATAAAAAAACACTTTTTAGAAAAGACATGAGTGAATATGTATGCGAAAAATCTTATTTCAACAATAAAACAAAAACACTAGAGGAATTAGCCTATGAACTTGAAACTTTATTAATAAAGAATTTAGTTCAAATGTCACCAGAAAAAAGAAAATATTGTTCTATTCTTAGTGGAGGAGTAGACTCCACGCTTATTTCAAAACTTTTAGAAAATAACTCAAATCCAAGTTTTTTTTTAACACTAAATCATGTGGGAAAAGATAAAATATCAAATCAAATAAATAGATTTAAAAAATTTTTTAAAAATGAAATTAAAATTGTTAATGTAAATTTAGAAAATTATTATTCAAAGCTAAAATCAAGCATAAGAGTTTGCTCCTCCCCAATAGCTTCACATGATTTTCCAGGAAAATTAATCTTAGCAGAAGAGGCAAAAAAAAGAAAATGCAAAGCGATTTTTGGTGGAGACGGAGCAGATGAAATTTTCGGAGGTTATAAAACTTATCTACAAAAAATAAATAATTTTAAGATTAATAATTCTGATTACTCAATGTACAAAAAAAATGAATTAAAATTTTCAAAAATCAATAACAAAGATTTTAAAATCCAATTATCAAAATATTGGAATAAATGCTTAAAAGCTTATTGTTTTTTAGATAAAGATGAAAAAAATAGACAAGCTATGATGTTGTCAGATGCTGCCTTGCAATTATCCTCTGTTGGTTTGAGAGGTAACGACCTTATGTTTATGAACCATTCTGTGGAGCCCAGATCAATATTCTTAAGAAGAGATATTTTGAAGTTCGCATTAAATTTGCCGATAGAGTTTAAAGTTAATTTTGAAAAAAATGATAATTTAAATACAAAAATTATTTTAAAGAGAATTTTTTTAAAATACTTTCCAAAAAAATTACTTTTTAAAAAACAGGGTTTTTCTGGTTTTCCTAATGAAACTCTTAAATTTTTAACTAAACCTAAAAATTTTTTAATCAATAAATTTATTACACCAAAAAAAAAAATAAATAAATTTAGTGACTTAGATAATACAACTAAGTGGAAAATATTAAATTATGAGCATTTTTATAAAGAAGAGTTTTCAAGAATAAATTAATGAAAAAATTTCATACCTTAATCTTTGATTTAGACGGTGTTTTAATCGATTCAAAAAACAACATGAAAAATTCATGGAATTCAGTAAGAAAGGAACTAAAAGTTAAGCAATCTTTTAAAAAATATTTTACACACATCGGATATCCCTTTGAGAAAATTTTAAATAAGATGGGAATAAAAAAAAATATAACTGAAATAAAAAAATTATTTAAAAAAAAATCAATTTTAAATATAAGACACATAAAAATTTATAAGGGAGTTCACAAAGCCTTACACTTATTGAAAAGTAATGGAATTAATGTAGCTATAGTTACTTCTAAGGATATAAATCGAACAAAAATAATGGTTAAAAAATTAAGGATCCCTATTAAAATATTAATTAGTCCAAGAAAAAACATTAGAGGAAAACCATATCCAGACCAACTAAATTTGGCTTTAAAGAAATTGAAGTCTCCCAAAAAAGGTACTGCTTATATTGGCGATATGCCTATAGATTATAAGGCAGCAATTAACACTAAAATTGATTTTATTTTTGCACAATATGGTTATGGTATAAAGAAAAAACAATATGGGAAAGTGATAAAAAAACCAATGGACATTTTAAAATTTATTTAATATTAAACTTATTTATGAATATTTCTGAAAATAAAATTAAAAAGTTAAAAACGGAGTATGACAAAAAAGGTTTTGTCTTAGTTAAAAATTTTTTACCAAAATCAAAATGTAAAAGTGCACTAAATTGGTTAAACCGGCAGAACAAAAAGAAGTTATCAAAAAGTTGGACTGAACAAGAACCAGGAGTAGATTTAGCAGTTTATTTTGTTATTCATATCGGCAATTCCTTAATTGCAAAATTAGCAAACAATAAAAAAGTTTTAGACTTGGCATCAAAATTAGTTGATGACGAGGTTTATATTTATTCAAGCAAGGTAAATTTAAAAGCCGCATGGTGTGGAGCTGTTGAATATTTTCATCAGGATCTAGTTTACTGGAGAGACAGAGGTTACCCTAGAGACGATATGTTGAGCGCAATGGTTTTCTTGGAATCCCATAATGATCAAAATGCACCACTAAATATTTTTCCAAAGACTCATAAACTCGGTTTTATTAAACATGAGCCTTTTATAAACGTAAACGGTTTGGCAAAATTTATGGTGCCACCAAAAACTTTATCTAATTTGAAAAAAAAATATGGAGTGACTAGAATTAATGCTGAAGCTGGAGATGTACTTTTTTTTCACATGGGTTGTGTTCATGGTTCTGGACACAATATTTCAGGGGAAAATAGAACTGTAGTTTTATCTCAACTAAACGTTAAAGATAATATTCCAAGTAACGTCCAAAAAAACTCAAAAAAATTTAATCTTCAAAGAGCAAAACGAGAAGTTGACGAGTCAAAGAGAAGATATGATTGGTTCAAAAGCAAATATTCCAAACAATTAAAATCTAAAAAAGTAACATTTTCTGCTCCTATAGTTAAAGAAGAGAAATAAATAATCAAGTCACAACAAAAATAATCTCAAAAATTATATTTATCCTTTTATTTTATGAAAACGCTAAATAAGGCAAAATTTATTATTGGCGAAGAAAATAAAAAAAGTTTATTTTTTTTATTTTTCATTAATATATTTGTATTTATTTTAGAGTTTCTTTCAATTGTTTCTATTCCAATTTTTACATCAGTACTGTTGGATACAAACTTATTTTTAGATAAATACTTTTTCTTGAAAAATCAATTTATCGAAGATAATTTTTTGATATTTGCAAGTTTGTTTGTAATTTCTACTTTTTTACTTAAAAATTTATTCTTATTATATGGGAAATACATCACTCATAGTTTTTTAAAAAAACTCAAAGTTAGTTTATCTACAAAATTATTTAATTTTTATTTTCAATCAAGCTTGTTAAGGATTCAATTAATAAAACCTTCAATTATGTATAGGAATGTAGTAAATGAAATGGTTGGAGTCGAAGCCTTTCTAATTAATTTAAATAAATTTGTTTTAGAAATAAGCGCAACATTTATAATATTTATAATTCTATTATCTCTTAATCCACAAATAAGTGTTGGATTGATAATAGTTTTTTCTTCAATAACTTTTTTCTATTTCAGATTTATTAGACCATCTTTGAAAAGAAAAGCAAAGGAAAATCAGACATTTATTGCCAATTTCAATAAATCAATTTCTGAAACATTTGAAGCAATTAAAGATATTAAAATTTTTCAAAAGGAAAAGGAAGTATCGAATATATTTAAAAAAGATGTTGTGTCATTTGAGAGCAACATGTTTTTTTTTAAAATTTTTGAAACATTGCCAAAGATATTACTTGAAATAATTTCAATATTTGCAATCTTAATTATTTCTTTATTAATTTTTTCTAAATCATCCCAAACAAATAATTTTATTGAGTATATCCCAACTCTAGTTCTTATAATTGTTTCATGCATAAGATTAATACCTGCATTTAGCGGAATAAACGTATCTTTATTTTATCTAAGAGTTTACGCGAGAAGCATTGATGTAATTTTTAATCAAATAAAAAATATCGAAACAGATAAAAATTTAAACAACAAACAAATCATCTCCAATTCTAAAATTTTTAAAAAAGATTTAGATATTAATAAAAACTTTTTAGTTATTGATAATATTTCATTTTCATATGATACAAATAAACTTCTATTGGATAAAATAAATTTAGTAATTCCAAAGAAAGGTACTGTTGCAATAACTGGCAAAACTGGATCAGGAAAATCAACTTTACAACACATCATGATGGGATTAATTAAACCAGACAAAGGTAATATTTATTTTGAAAATAAGAATATAAACACGATCTATAAGGAGTGGCTAAGTAAAATTGGTTATGTTTCACAAAAAGTTTTCTTGCTTGACGATACAATAGAGAAAAACATATGTTTAAACTTTGATAACAAACAAATTGATAAAAAAAGACTCGATCAAGCTATTAAAATTGCAGAACTTAATGAAAAGATATCTTCATTTGGTAATAAGTTATTAAAAGAAATCGGCACAGATGGAATAAGTTTGTCAGGAGGGGAAAGACAAAGAATAGCAATTGCAAGAGCGGTTTATAAAAAATCTGAGATTTTATTTTTAGATGAATTTACAAGTAGTTTAGATAATAAAACACAAGAAAAAATTATTAATAATTTAAAAATAAATTTGCCTGAGGTTACAATAGTTATGATATCTCACAGAACTGAAATTACACATAAGTGTGATTTAGTTATAAAACTAGGTGAAGAATAAATAATTATTTAATATAATAGAAAATTTATAACAAAATCATTATTAACAAATGGAATTTAAAACAGCTGTAATTTTGTGTGGGGGGAAAGGAACTCGGTTAGGATCCATCGGAAAAAAAATTCCAAAGAATCTAGTGAAAATTCATAATAAAGAAATTATTTGGTTTATAATCAAAATTTTACAAAAAAATTCATTTAATCATTTTATACTGCCTTTAGGATATAAAGGAAACTACATTAAACGATATTTACAAAAAGAGAAATCACTTAAAAATTTAAAAATAGAGATTGTCAATACAGGACTAAATACTTCTATAGCTAAGAGAATTTATAAAATAAAAAAAAAGATATTGTCAAAAAACTTTATTTTACTTAACGGAGATGCAATATTTGATTTTAATCTTAAAAAAATCTTTTCAAAACATATAAAAAAAAAAATAGATGCGACCTTTATGGGCTGTACAACAAAATTGCCCTTTGGAATAATTGCAAAAAAAAACAATAAAATTGTAAATTTTGTTAGAGACATTCAATTTAATGCAATTAAACAGAAAAATAACAATAACTTTGTGGGGCATGTTTACTCAGGAATAACGATTTTGAAAAAGAAATTATTGAATATTAATTTTAAAAATTTTAATAATTTTGAACAGTTATTTTACCCGACAATAATAAGAAAAAATAAAACAAGCTTTGAGGATATAAGTGGTTTTTGGCATTCTATTGATAACTATAAGGATATTAACGACGTCAATGATAAAAAAAATAAATTAAAGTATAACTATATTAAAAAAATAATAAAAAAAATTAAATGATTTTAAAAAAGAATTTTTGGAAAAATAAAAAAGTTTTTATAACAGGTCACACAGGCTTTAAAGGAAGCTGGTTAGTTTTAATTTTAAATTCTTTAGGAGCAAGAGTTTATGGTTATTCTCTAAAACCCCCGACAAAACCTAATTTTTTTGGCGATTTAGAATTAAGTAAATTCCTAAAAAAAGATTATAGATCTAATATTCTTGACTTAAAGAAATTGAAGCTTGCAATAAAAAAAACTAAACCATCAATAGTTTTTCATTTGGCAGCACAATCAAGTGTGTTAGTGAGTTACAAAGATCCAATTGATACAATTAAATCCAATGTTAATGGGACTATGAATATTTTGGAGGCAATTAAATCTACTAACTCTGTGCGTGTTGGAATAATTGTTACTACAGATAAAGTATATTTAAATTTAGAAAAAAATAAAAAATTTAAAGAAAACGAGCACCTTGGCGGTCATGATGTATATAGCGGAAGTAAAGCAGCTTCGGAAATAATTTTTCAAAGTTATAAAAAATCATTTTTTAAAAATTCAAAGTGCCAAATATCAACCGTAAGATCCGGAAACTGTATTGGAGGAGGTGACTGGACAAAAGATAGGATTATGAAAGATTGTGCAGAAAAATTAATACACAACAAGAAACTTGTAATTAGGAGTCCAAAAGCCTCAAGACCATGGCAGCACGTCATCGAACCTCTTTTTGGATATATAGCCCTATCTGAAAAAATGTTTTTAAATAAAAAATTTTCAGGACCTTGGAATTTTGGCCCAAATATAATGAATAATTTAAAAGTAATCGATTTAGTAAACTTTTGTAAAAAAAATTTAAAATCAATGTCTACGATAAAAATAGTTAAAAGAAAATTTTATGAATCTACCCATCTGTCACTTAATAGTAATAAATCATCTAAATATTTGGGTTGGAAAACTATACTATCCGCAAAAGAGGCAATCAAATTTTCACTTGATTGGTATAAGTTATATTTTGAAACAAAATCTCCAAAAAATATGGTTAAATTTTCATTTGAACAAATCAATAAATATAAAAACCTTTTAAAAAAAAGAAATAAATAAATATTAATATATAAAATAAATGAATATTTTTTTAACTGGTGCGAATGGATATATAGGAAGTTCATTTTTAAAAAAAGTTTCTAAGACTAGGAATACGATTTATGCTGTAACAAGAAAAAAAAATAATAAAAGAATAAAAAATGTTAAATGGCTGATAGGACCAATCGAAAAAGAATGGAAAGAATTAAAAAAAGCAGACATTTTAGTTCATCTAGCTGCTGAAGGCGGATATGATAGATTTGCTAATTTTAAAAATTGTTACGATTTCAATGTTATAAGATCTACAAAATTAATAATTAACGCCTTTAATTCTGGATGCAGAAAATGGCTTATCATATCATCAAAAAAAGAAAAAAAAATCAAAAGCCTAAAATTTAATTCTAAATCAATAAAAATATTTGAAAAAAAACCTGACTATGTTTATGCATTTACAAAAGCTTTATTTTCAAAAATTTGTATGGAGTATTCAAAAAAAAATAATATCAAATGCAGAATCATAAGGCTTTACCACGTATATGGAGGAAATGAAAAAAAAACTAGATTATGGCCATCTCTCATAAAAACTGCGAAACAAAATAAAAATTTTGAAATGACAACTGGAAATCAAAAAACTGATTTTAATTATATCGACGATGTTGTAAATGGATTGACGAAAGCACTTAATTTTAATTATAAAAGAAGAGCTTTTCCCCAAAGTTGGGATATGGGATCAGGAAAAAATATGTCAGTAAGAAAATTCGCTGAAATAATCTGGAAAAAACTTAATCCTAAAAGTAAAATTTCTTTTTCTAAAATAAAAGTATATGACAAAGAAAGTTTTAACGTCAAAAAAGGAAATCATTGGAAAATTAAATATACTTATCCAGCAAAAACAATAAAATAATGAAGAACTATAAATTAGCTCAAAATACCATAGATAATAAAGATTATTTAAAGATGATTAACTTTCTTAAAAAAAGAAAGTACTTAAATCAGTCTAAAGTAACAAGAAGTTTTGAAAAAAAATTTTCTACTTATTTAAAATCAAAATTTTCTGTATTTGTAAATTCTGGTTCATCAGCTAATTTATTAATTGGACAAACCTTGCTAGAGGGAAACTATTTAAAAAATAAAATTGCTGTTCTTCCAGCTGTATCCTGGTCAACTACGGTTAGTCCATACTTACAATTAGGTTTCAAAGTAATACTTTGTGATTGTGATAAAGATAATTTGGGTTTATCTATAAAAAAGCTGGAAATTATTTGCAAAAAATATAATCCAGGTCTGGTTTCAGTCGTAAACGTTTTAGGTCATAGCAACAATTTTAAAGAGATTTATAAATTAAAAAAAAAACATCAATTTATTTTGATTGAAGACAATTGTGAAAGTATGGGAAGCAAGCAAGTTAAAAAAAACCTAGGCACTTTTGGTTTTGCTTCTTCCCATTCATTTTATTTTGGTCATCATATTTCTACTATAGAGGGTGGAATGGTATCTACCAATGATAGAAAATTTTATAATATCGCTATGGCAATTCGATCACATGGATGGGCAAGAGATTTAGAAAGATCTTTTAAGTTAAATTTAGAAAAAAAATATAAGGTTGACGAGTTTAAATCTTTATATACCTTTTATTATTCAGGTCTTAATATTAGATCAACTGATTTTAACGCAAATATCGGAATAGAACAGTTAAAAAAAATTAATAAAATTTCAAAGACAAGACATAAAAACTTTTTAAGGTATCAATCCAATTTAAAGAATTATTGGTCACAAAAAAGTGGTTTAAAACTAATATCAAGTTTTGGTTATGCAACATTTGTAAAAAACAGATTGCAAGTATTTAAATTTTTAAAGTCTAAAAAGATTCAAACTCGCCCTTTAATTTGTGGAAATATGGGCCAACAACCTTTTTGGAAATCAAAGTTTATAAATAAATACAAACTGCCAAATGCTGAATTTATAGACAAATACGGTTTATATTTGCCTAATCACGCAAATTTAAGTTTAAAAGATATAGATTTTATTTGTAAGAATTTTATTTTAGTAGCAAAACCAAAATTATTCTAATTATAGTGCTAATCTCTGTTTGCATTCCAACTTACAACAGGCCGGAGAGCCTAATTAATTGTCTTAATTCTTTAACTTTACAAACAAAAAAAAATTTTGAGGTTTGTATTTCTGATAATTGTTCAACAAAAGATATAAAAAAACTAATTAAACCATATAAAAACAAACTAAATATAAAGTTTAATAAAAACAAAAAAAATTTAGGTTTCGCATTAAATTTACTTAAAGTTTCTCAAATGGCCAGAGGTAATTTTATTTGGTTTCTAGGAGATGATGACTTACTAGTAAAAAATGCTATTGAAACTTTATCAAATCTAATAAAAAAAAATAAAGATTGTGATTTTTTTTGGGTTAATTCCTACTATTTAAATTTCAATTATTTAAAAAAATATCCTTATCCTTTTAATACCAGATATTTGCCAAGAAAAATGCAAGCACATTCAAGCCAAAAAAAAAATAAAAAATTAAAGTTTTTTGATTTAATTGATCCAAAAATTTCATTTGATTTTCTCATTGGAGTATTTGTTTGTGTATTTAGAAGAGAAAAATGGAATCAAAATCTAAATGTAATAGATAAAAACCTTATTAAGGATCCTAGGACATGGTCTAATTTTGAAAACACTTGTTTCTTTATTAAAGTTTTTTGTGCTGCATTTTCTAAATCTAATGCATTCTTATGTGCCAAGCCTTTAACTGTAAGTTTACATGGAATAAGGGAGTGGGGTAGTTTGTATGAAATGGTCGAAATAGTAAGAATACCTGAAGCCTTAGACTATTATAGAAGCAAGGGTTTAGTTTTATCTAGATATCTAATAGCAAAAAATTTTGCTTTAAGAAATTTTTTCAATTACTTTACTAAGATTTTTTTAAACGGAGATAAGATGGGTTCAAAGTACATCAGTTTAAATAAACATTTTTTTCGAAATTTGATTTACCCTAATTCGTGGCTTTCTATATTATATTTTATTTTAAGAAAAATTAGATATATATTCACGTAATATTGAAATTAATCATATGATTCACGACGTTAAAATAACTCCTTTAAAAATTATTTCAGATAAAAGAGGTAAAGTTATGCATATGCTTAGAACAGATAGTGACGTATTTAAAAAATTTGGGGAAATTTATTTTTCTACAATTTTCAGAAATGCTATCAAAGGTTGGCATTTACACAAAGAATCATACTTAAACTATGTTTGTGTAAAAGGTAAAGTTAAACTAGTTCTTTTTGATAATAGAACTGAAAGTAAGACAAAAAACAAATTTCAAGAATTAATACTTTCTCCAAATGATTATCATCTTGTAACTATTCCACCTAATATTTGGAATGGTTTTAAAGGGTTAGATGAAGAAGAATCAATAATAGCTAATTGTTTGACCCTACCTCACAATGAAAAAGAAATGGTAAGGAAAGATCCAAAAGATAAATTTTTTAATTATGAGTGGTAATAAAAGATTTCAAAATATGAAAATAATAATCTTGTGCGGGGGTGTTGGGTCAAGATTGGCAGAAGAAACTAAATTGATACCAAAACCTATGGTTAAAATTGGTAAATTGCCAATTATTTCTCATATCATCAAAATTTATGAATATTACGGATTTACAAAATTTATATTAGCAACAGGTTATAAAAATAAAATTCTTGAAAGATATTTCAAAAATAAAAAAAATATTAACTGCATATTTACAGGTAAAAATACCCTCACTGGAGGCAGGCTTTTAAGATTAAAAAAGTTTTTCAAACCAGGAGAAAACTTTATGATGACCTATGGGGATGGGTTAACAAATCAGAATTTAAAAAAATTATTAAATTTTCATATTAAACATAAAAAAACAGCAACTTTAACGGCAGTGAAACCTCCCGCAAGGTTTGGAGAGGTGTTTTTAAAATCAAACAAGGTAAAAAAGTTTGAGGAAAAGCCTCAATTAAATAGTAATTGGATAAACGGTGGATTTTTTGTTCTAAATTATAAAATCTTTAATTTTATTTCTGGCGATAAAATTATGTTAGAAAGGGAACCTTTTAATAAGCTTGTTAAAAAAAACCAACTAATGGCTTTTAAACATTCAGGATTTTGGCAATGCATGGATACTGTGAGGGACAAAAAATTATTAGAAAAAATGCATTATAAAAAAAAAGCCCCATGGCAGAAACTTTCATAAATAAGTCTAAAATTGCTATTATTTAATTTTAATCTTACAAGACCATGATTAAAAAAAAACCACTAGTCAGTATTATAATGAATTCTTATAATGGAGAAAAATTTTTAAAGTATTCTATTAAAAGTTTACTTAATCAAACTTATAAAAACTGGGAATTAATTTTTTTTGATAATTGTTCAACTGACAATAGTTTTAAAGTTTTAAAAAAAATTAAAAATAAAAAAATCAAATATTTTTTTTCAAAAAAGCATTTAAAGCTATATCACGCAAGGAATCTAGCAGTAAAAAAAGCTGCCGGTAAATACATATCTTTTTTAGACACTGATGATATGTGGAATAAACACTTTCTTTCTATACATGTTAATGAGATCTTAAAAAGTAAAGAAAATATAATTTATTCTAAATTTTTAGTATTTGATGAAACTAGGAAAACAAAAAGCTTAAATTATAAAAAAAAATTAAAATCTGGTCTCATCACTCAAAACTTGTTAGATAAATACAATATTGGAATTTTAGCTGTAATGCTAAAACGATCTATATTCAAAAAATACAAGTTTGACAAAAGATATAACATAATAGGGGACTTTGACTTTTTTATTAAATTGAGCATGAAATACAATTTCTTATCTTTGAATTCTTCTTTGGCTACTTACAGATTCCATCGACTGGGTTTTACTAATCAAAATCATAAACTTTATTATAACGAACTCCAAAGATGGCTAGCAGAAAATGAAAAAAAACTTAAAAAAAACAATTATAATTTACTAAAATTAAAACTATATATTTCTAAAATTAAATTTAAAAATTATTTAAGCAGGATATTAAAATAACATGAGAGTTTTAATAACAGGTGGAGCAGGATATATTGGAAGCAACGGAGCTTTTGCTTTTTTAGATAAAGGACACAAAGTAACTATTGTTGATAACTTAAAAAATGGAAGCAAGAAACTAATTCCAAAAAAAAGTAAATTTATTAAATCTGATATTGGAGATACAAAAAAAATTGAAAAGTTAATTAAAAATAAAAAATTTGATATAGTAATACATTATGCTGCTTTAACTAGTGTGCCAGAATCATTTAAGTACCCAAAAAAATACTATGAAAATAATTATAAAAAATCGAAAAAGTTTTTAAAAACTTGTTTAAAATATGGTTTAAATAAAATAGTATATTCATCTTCAGCAGGGGTTTACGGAGATTCAAAAAATTATAAAATAAAAGAAAACAGACCTTTAAAACCAAAAAACCCATATGCCAAATCTAAACTTAAATTTGAAAAATACTTAAAAAAAATGGAAAAAAAAAATAAATTGAAATACACCATTCTAAGATATTTCAATGTAGGTGGAGCAGATAAAAAAATGAGATCAGGACTTATAAAAAATAAAGGAAATTTAATAAAAACATTAAGTGAGGTAGCAGCAAAAAAGAGAAAAAAAATTACCATTTTCGGAAACAATTATAGAACAAAAGATGGAACTACTGTGAGAGATTATATTCATGTAACTGATTTATCTAAGATGCATTTAATAGCTGCAGAAAAAATGTTTAGAGATAAAAATTTTAAATCAAATATATTTAATTGTGGATATGGTTTTGGTTTTTCAACAAAGGAAGTGGTAAATTTAATGGAAAAAATCTTAAATACTAAAATTAATTTTGAATATGGAAAAAAACGAGTGGGTGATATAGAAATTTCAATTTCCAATGTTTCAAAATTTAGAAAGAATTTTAAATGGTTTCCGAAAAACAAAAAATACAATAGCATAAAAAATATTTTAAAAAGTTCATATAATTGGGAAAAAAAATTTAATTGATATAACAATGAGAAAAATAACAATCGTTGATTATGGATGTGGAAACATCTTAAGTCTTAAGAGGGCTTTGGAAGAGGTTGGTAGCTCTAGTGAAATCACAAATGATAATAAAAAAATATTAAATTCTGATTTTTTAATTCTTCCTGGCGTAGGTGCTTTTGAAAATGCAATGAAACTTTTAAAATCAAACAATCTTATTGATACTTTAAAAGAGTATGTAGTTCATAAGAAAAAACCGATTTTTGGAATATGTTTGGGAATGCAGGTCTTTCTTAGTAAAAGTTATGAAATGGGGGAGCACAAAGGTCTAAACTTTATAG
>MDTA01167270.1_pt1 | contig 15487 bp, 12 predicted proteins | sample 811151 | NCBI WGS metagenome assembly MDTA01 (sample SAMN05326648, study PRJNA326480) | marine metagenome | isolation source: seawater | place: Indian Ocean: South | collected 2010 | reverse complement strand
TAGAAAATCAAATTTCTAAAAAATATAAATTAAATAATGTTGCAATATTAGTTAGAGCCATTTTTCAAACAAGAGAATTTGAGGAAAGATTTCTTAAAATCGGTTTACCTTACAGAATATTGGGGGGTGTAAAATTTTATGAGCGTGCTGAAATTAAAGATTGCATAGCATACCTTAGAATAGTCTATCAAAATAAAGATGACCTAGCTTTTGAAAGAATAGTTAATGTCCCAAAAAGATCTATAGGCGACGCTTCTTTTAAGATAATAAGTGAGTACGCAAAACAGAATAGTTTGTCTTTAGAAAAATCAGCTAAAAATTTAATTGGTCTTAACAAAATAAAACCTAAAACAAAAATAGGCCTATCTAGTTTTTTGAATTTGTTAGAAAAATGGAGAAATGATTATTTCAATAAAAAAATTAATCATATAAAATTATTACAAACAATACTTGATGAATCTGGGTACTCTCTATTATTAAAAAACAAAAAAGATTTAGAAAACGAAAATAGATTAGAAAATATAAAAGAACTTCTTAATGCGATGAAGGAGTTTGATAATTTAGAAAGTTTTTTGGAACATGTGTCTCTAGCAACCTCTGTTGACAATGATTGGGATGGTGAAAAAGTGAATTTGATGACAATTCATGCTTCAAAGGGCCTTGAATTTGACGTTGTTTTTTTACCAGGATGGGAGGAAGGTTTATTTCCTCATCAAAAATCAATAGATGAAAAAGGTCAGCATGGTCTTGAGGAAGAAAGAAGACTTGCTTATGTTGGTATAACAAGATCTAAACATGAAGTTTATATTTCATTTTCACTTAATAGATTTTATCAGGGGGATTGGATAGATAGTATTTCATCAAGATTTGTAGATGAACTACCTGAGAAATATATAAAAAAAATTAATAATTATGTAAAAGAAGAAGAGGATATTTTCGAGTTCAATCAAGACTTAGATAACGAGGAAGATAATTATAGGAGTCCTGGCTGGTTGAGATATCAAAAAAGACTAAAATGATTTCTACTAAAATTAAAAAATTAAGAAGTAAATTTAAATTTTATAACATAGATGGGTATGTTATCCCTAAAAACGATAGTTATTTTAATGAATATTCCTCACCTGATAGACTAAAGCTTATATCTAACTTTGATGGATCTGCTGGTCTAGCGATAATTTTAAGAAACAAAAATTATTTATTTGTAGATGGAAGATATACAATACAAGCCAACTATCAGTCTAGTAATAACTTTGATGTAGTTGAAATTCACAAAAAACTACCATGGAAAATTTTGAAACATAAAATTAAAATAGGTTATAATCCTTATTGTTTCACAAATTTGAGTTTGACAAGATATTTTAAAAATCACTTTAAGCTTGTGCCAATATACGATGATTTGATAAGCAAAAATAAATCAAGAAGAACTAATAATAAATTTTATTTTATAAAAGATCACGTTTCAGGAGAAAGTTCTAAGTCTAAAATCAATAGAGTTTTAAAATATCTCCGTAAAGACAAATCAGATTCTTTGTTCATTACAGCACCAGAAAACGTTGCTTGGTTACTTAATTTAAGGGGTAAAGATAATCCATACAGCCCAATTCCTAACAGTAGGCTAATTTTAAAAAATAATGGTGATATATTTTTGTTTGCAAACAAATCAAAAACACAAGGATTATCGATAAAAAAAACTTTATTTAAAATAAAAGTAATTGATGAAAATAAAATAGATACTTTTTTAAAAACCTTTGTATCAAAAAAGATAATTTTAGATCGATTAAGTTGTTCTTTGGCTTATAAAAATATACTCAAAATTAAAATAAATATATCAGATAAAAATGATCCTATTTATAATATGAAATCGATAAAAAATGATATTGAAATAAAAAATTTTGTGAAATCTCATATTTTTGATGCAGTAGCAGTGATAAAGTTTTTATATTGGATTAAGAATTATAAGAAAAAACTTTCTGAATTAGATGCTGAAAAAAAATTAAATTTTTTTAGAAAGAAAAATGAAAATTATTTATTCCCTAGCTTTAACACCATTTCTGCATCAGGGCCTAATGGTGCGATTATCCATTATAGAGCAAATAAGATTACGAACAGAATTATAAAAAAAAATGATATTTTTTTATGTGATTCAGGCGGCCAATACAAATATGGAACTACTGATATTACAAGGACAATAAGTTTTGGAAAACAGTCTAATAAAATTAAAAATATTTTTACATATGTTTTAAAAGGTCACATTGCTGTTGCTAATTCAGATTTAAAAAAAATAAAAAGTGCTCACTTGATAGATAATCTTGCTCGAAAATTTCTTAAAAAACATGGATTGGATTATCCTCACGGTACCGGGCATGGAGTAGGTTATTTTCTAAATGTACATGAAGGACCTATAGCAATTTCAAAAGGTTACAAAATAACACTTAAACCAGGTCATGTTATAAGCAATGAACCCGGTTTTTACAAATCAGGTAAATTTGGCGTTAGAATAGAAAATATGATTTATGTTAAAAAAATCAAGAGCAAAGTATTTTTTGAAAATTTAACTATGGTTCCAATGGATAAAGAATTAATAAATTTTGATCTGCTTAACAGAAATGAAAAAAACTACCTTTTAAATTATAATTTAAAAATTTACTCAAATGTTGAAAAATATTTAAATTATAAAGAGAAGTTTTGGTTGTTATCTCAATTTTGAAATTTTTTCGAAATCTTTTTGGTTTAATATTTTTATTTTTAACTCATTAGCTAATTTTATTTTTCTTGTGGTAGGTTTTTCACCAGCTATTAAATAATCGAGTTTTTTTGATACATTGCTTATAATTTTTCCACCATTATTTTCAACAATAGACTTAGCTTCAGCTCTGCTAATATTACTTAGTTTACCAGTGAACATTAATATTTTATTAGAAAATACTCCTCTGTCTTTTTTAATAATATTTTTTTCGAAAGTTAAAATACCACCTAAAGAAATGACAACTTTTAAGTTGGTTTTGTTTTTAAAAAAATTTTTCAAAGAACTAATTTGTGTTTCTCCGATACCATCTATATTAGATAATTCATCTATTTTATGCTCATCTGTTAACTTAATAAAATTTGAATAATCTTTTAAAAATTCAGAAATCAATTTAGCATTTTCTTGTCCTATGTGTCTTATGCCAAGCGAATAGATAAATTTATCAAGCTTAAGTTTTTTTGATTTATTTATAGAGTTTTTTAGATTTTCTACAGATTGGGGTCCCCATCCATCTAGCTCGGATATTTTTTTAAAATTTAAATTAAAGATATCATTAGGAAATTTAATAAATTTCAAATCCCAAAATTTTTCTATGACTTTTTTTCCTAACCCCTCAATATTTAAGGCATCTTTAGAAACAAAGTGTTTTAATTTTTCAATTGAAATTTTTTCGCATCCAAAACCTTCATTACTACATCTTCTAACTGCATCAATTTTTTTTGTTACAAAATTATAATCTTTTATTGTTTTTGACCCACAAGAAGGACATTTGTTTGGAAATATATATTTTTGTGAATTTGATGTTCTTAATTTTTTATCTACAGATATTACATGAGGAATTACATCACCAGCTCTTTCAATTTTTACAGTGTCGCCAATTCTAATGTCTTTTCTGTTTATTTCATCCTCGTTATGTAAAGTTGCATTAGAAACTATCACGCCACCGATATTAACTGGCTCTACTTTTGCGACTGGCGTTAGAGCTCCCGTTCTTCCAACCTGAATATCAATATCTGTAATTTTAGTTATTGAATAATTAGCTGAAAATTTATGTGCAATAGCCCATCTAGGAGCTGTGGCCATAAAACCTAATCTTTTTTGTAAACTAAAATCATTCACCTTGTATACAATTCCATCAATATCATAGTTAAGAGTAAATCTTTTTTTTTCTATATCAGAATGATACTTAACTAAATTATCTATCCCTTTAATTGTTTTTTTTAACTCAGATGTTTTAAAGCCCCAATTACTTAAATCTTTTATAAACTCACTTTGTTTCTTTGATTTCATTCCTGAATAATAGCCAAAAGTGTATGCAATAAATTTTAAAGGTATTGTGCTTGTTTTCTTTGGATCTTTTTGTCTTAACGATCCTGATGCCGCATTTCTTGGATTTGCAAAATCTTTTTCTATCTTTTTAAAATCACTAGTTTCAATAAAAACCTCTCCTCTTATATCTATATCTTCAGGAAAGTCCTTATGAGAAATAACTAAAGGAATATCTTTAATTGTTTTTAGATTTTCAGTTATATCTTCACCCTCTTCGCCGTCTCCCCTTGATAGACCTTTTTCTAATTTTCCATTTTTATAATTAAGTGAAGCAGATATTCCATCAATTTTAGGTTCAGCGCTATATTCAAACTCAAAATTTTTATTAAAAGCCAAAAAATTAATATTTTTTTTTTGAAAATTAATTAAATCATCTTTATCAAAAGCATTTGATAGTGATAACATTTTAACTTTGTGTCTAAATTTTTCAAACTTTCTTGAGGGTTTATATCCAACTTTGGCACTTGGCGATTTAGTATCTGAGAAATTATATTTTTTTTCTAATTCTAGAATTTCAAATTTTAAATTATCGTAATCTCGATCAGATACTAGCGGCTCTTGATTTTGATAATATAATTTATTGTATTTATCTAATAAATCTAATTTTTTTTTGTATTTTTTTAATAATGAATTACTCATCAATTAATAAAGCAGTTTTTTAAATTTTTTAAGAATTCCCTCTTTCTCCTTTTTTAACTGATGTTTGGATTTGTAATTTTCATTAAAAATTTTATAACTTTTTGAATACCATTCACTTGATTGATAATTATATCCTAATAATGAAGCATACTTCTGGGATTCATCAACAAGACCTAACCTAAAGTGTAGTTCAACCAATCTATGAAGAGCCTCATCAATAAAAGAGGTTTCATCATAATTTTTAACAACATTTTTGAAACGATTTATTGCCGCAATCCATTTTTTTTTTTTTATATAGTGCATACCTATATACATTTCTTTAGACGCAAGATAATCTTGGATTAAATCTAATTTATAAGAAGCATCTAAAGCAAAGTCGGTGTTTGGATATTTTTGTTCTATAAATTTAAACTTCTTTTCTGCCATGATAAGTGGTTCTAAATCTTTTTTTTCATCAACTATTTTTTCATAATAAACCATTCCTAATAAGTAATGGGCGTATGCCACATTTTTTTCATTTGGATACACTTTTAAAAATCTATTAAGCTCATACTCAGCATCATAATAATAATCTTGTGAATAATATGAGTAAGCAGCCATTAGTGCTGCTCTAGGAGCCCACTCAGATTGTGGAAATAAAAGTTCTGCTTCATTAAATTTTTTTGCAGCAAATAAAACATCTCCTTTTTCTAATTCTTGATAACCTTCTTTAAAAGCCTCAATCATTTGGGTTTCAATATTTTTTTCTTGTACTAAAGAGACTTTTTCACTTTTTGAACAAGAAAAGAGAAATACAGTAAGTAAAATTAAAAATGTATTATTTAAAATTTTCATTATCAAATTATTAACAGATAAGTGTAGAAGCTTAAATATTTATGCTGAAGATTTTAGTGGATTATTTGCTAAAAATGAATGCGGTATATTTTTTTCTTTGACTTCTATTATTGAAAAATTATCATTATTACTAAATAATTCTCTCAATCCCTGATTTGTAACATTATGTCCACCTTGGCTTGAGGTTATTTTGCCAACCATTTTATAGCCTACAAGATAAATGTCGCCCAGGCAATCTAGTATCTTGTGATTTACGAACTCATTTTTATTTCTTAATTTTTCCTCATTTAAAATTTCATTGCCTTTTAAAACTATTGCATTGTTTAAATTACCACCTTGCGCTAATCCCATCTTTTTTAACTTTTCAACATCTTCAAATAAACAGAATGTTCTTGACTCGTAAATATCTTTTAAATCATCCATATAAATATTTTTTGTATTTCTCTGATTTAGTATAGAGTTTTGTTCATATTTAATTTCAAAATCAATCTCTAAACTTATTTTATTTGGTTCAAAACAAATATATTTCTCTCCACTTTTGTAAGTAGTTTTTTTATTAATCTTTATAATTCTAATTGGCTGATCACTAATTTTTAAACCAACGTTTAAAATACTTTCAACAAAATTTTTTGCAGAACCATCCATAATTGGTAATTCTTCTGCATCTAAATCAATCAAAAGATTATCTATACCTATTCCACAAAGTGCGGCCATTAAATGTTCGATGGTAGAAACGCTCACTCCAAATTCATTTGTTATTTTAGTACAATAAGATGCACTAGATACATTAAAAACACTTGGTTTAACTATATTGTTATATTTTAAATCTGATCTTTTAAAAATAATCCCAGTATTTGGTGGAGCTGGAATTAAATTCATTATGACATTTTTACCAGAATGAAGGCCAATACCCTCAAATTTGATGTTCTCATTTATTGTTTTTTGATTAAGCACTGACATCGTCTCTTTTTAAATGTTTGCTATTCAAATGAGAAAACAAGTATTGTTACAAAAAAATACAGTTAATTAGTCAAAAAAATTAAATATTCTATCGAAAATGTTAGCTTTTTTTTGATTGTCCTCTCTTATTTGTACCTCAGATAAATTTGCTCCATTGATCACCTTTTTTGCTGAAATACACATCGTCGAATCTTCTTCGTCATTTAAAAATTTTTTTGCGTACTCAAAAGAAATAATTTTGTTAACTTTAATTTTACATTCTCTAAATAAATTTTTAACTTTTTGAACTAAATTTCTATCTAAACAAATTAATTCTATTTCTAAAATAATTTTTTTAAATTTTATATTATAAGGTAATTGTTTATATATTTTATCATCAATAAAATATTTATTAACTATAATGTGAATTATCGCTAATTTTTCGTTATAATTATCAAAATATTGTACTGCACTTTGAACTAAATTAGAAATAACTATTTTGTCCAATTTTTTTTCATCAAAAATACTTTTAATACTTAATAGAATACTTTGATGAGAGCTAGACTGAATTGATATATTTCCACTAGTTAAAAAAAAACCAAGATTTTTCTCTATACTTCTAATATTTTTTTTAAGCAAGTTTAATATGACTTTAAAATTTAAATCATTGTTTAAACTATCAGGAATTTCGAAATTTAGAGTTTCATTATAGTGACTTTTATCTTTCTCAAAAAAACTTATAAAAATTTTTCTATCAGAAATTCCAAAATAAAAATTACCTTTTTCAGAATTACTCATATTTTATAATTTTATTATTAATTCTTAAATCAATTATCTTAGAGTTTTTGAATTCTTTTTTTTTTAATAAATTTGCACTATAATTGATCGTGTCTTGATCATATTTAATTGGAAACTTTACTTTCATTCCGTTGCTCAATTCTATGTCAAATCTATTACTTTTAAAAAAAATAATTTTTTTTATTAAGCTATAATCTAAATTTGATTCATTTAATAATGTCACTACATAATAAATATTTTTTAAATCAATTGAGCCGGTTATAATCGGTAAAATATTTTCATTATTTAAAGAGCTTAATACTCGACCATTATCACCTAATATAATTTTATTACTTTTAATATCAACTATACATAATGGTTTTGCAGGAGTGAAATTAATTATTAATTTATTTGGAAAGTTTTTTTTAATGTGTAAATATTTTGTATCGTCTCTATAAATCATTTTCGAAAAATGATCTTTATTAATAAAGAAAATATTTTTTTCATAAATTTTATTAATTTGATTTTTGATTAATAGGTTTTTGTCTATTGAAAAACCATTAACATCAATATATTTAATTTTAAACAAATTTTGATTTATAAAATTATAATTATTAATAGAAGTTAATATGATTATTAGTAAACTGTAAAAAAAAAATTTAGTTTTTTTATCTATTTTTTGATGCATCTTTTATCATCCAATTAATTAATGAATTAAAATTTATTCCATTATGAGCTGCTATTTCTGGTACCAATGAAAGATCAGTCATTCCTGGTTGGGTATTAAGTTCCAGTAAATAAAATTTATCCCTGTAAAATTTGAAATCAGATCTGGTTATACCTCTGCAATTTAACAATTTATGTGCCTTCAAGGCAATTTTATTAATTTTGATATAATTTTTTTTATTTAATTTTACAGGAATTATGTGTTCAGTTTTTGCGTTAGTGTTATATTTTGCCTTGTAGTCGTAAAATTTTCTTTTTGGTTTAAGCTCTATCGGCCCTAACACTTTGTTACCCATTACTGCCACTTGTATCTCTCTTCCAGGAATAAACTTTTCAATAAGTATTTCTTTATAATGACACATTTTTTTAAGTTTATTCGATAACGATAACTTATTATTGCAAATGAATACATCAACGCTTGATCCTTCATTAATTGGTTTTATAACTACTGGATAATTTAAATAACTTTTAATTTTCTTAAAATTAATTTTTTTTATATTGTTTTTAAATTTTATATATTTCGGTGTCAGTATTTTATTTTTTATGAAAATTTTTTTTGAAATTTCTTTATCCATTGCGCACATAGATGATTTAACACCCGAATGAGTATATTTGATTTTCAATGTCTCTAGAATTGATTGAATATAGCCATCTTCACCAAACCTTCCATGTAATGCATTAAAAATTACATCTGGCTTGAAACTTTCAATAGTTTTTAAAAAATTATCACGCGCATCAGAAAACTTTACCTTATGATTTTTTTTAATTGAGTTTATAACAGCTTTTGATGATTTAAGGCTAATAGAACGCTCTTTTGAGTATCCTCCTCCTAGAATCAAAATTTTTTTTTTCATCTAATTTACAATTTCCAATTCAAGCTCTAAAGATATGCCAGTTTTTTCTTTTACACTTTTTTTTACGAAATTGATTAAATCACACATATTTTCAAATGAAGCGTTGTTACTATTAATAAAAAAATTACTGTGTTTTTCAGATATTTTTGCGTCTCCAAAACTTATTTTATTGTCTACATTTTCTTTAATAAGTTCCCACACTTTTTTTTCCAATTTATTTTTTGGATTCTTAAATGTACTTCCTCCAGTTTTAACCCTTAATGGTTGTGAGCTATCCTTTTTTTCTTTTAATCTAATTATTTTTTCCTCTATATATTTTTTATCTTCTTTTTTAGTTTTAAAAGAAGCACTTAAAAAAATAAGATTTTTTGGTAAATTTATTTGTCTGTAGCTAAATTTTATATTTTTTGATTCAATTGTATATACTCTGCCGTTAAAATCCATTACCTGTACAGAAAGTAAAACGTCTTTGAACTCTGTGCCAAAACATCCAGAATTCATTCTAATACCTCCACCTACTGTCCCTGGTATACATGACAAAAATTCTAGACCACTCAAATGATTTTCGCATGCGAAATTTGATACATTTTTATCTAATGATGAAGATCCAGCAATGATAATATTATCTTTGGTTAAAGATATTTTATTAAAATTTTTACCTAATTTAATAAAAATACGATTTTGAATATTTTCTGATATTAGTAAATTTGAACCTGCCCCTATAGTAAAAAAACTACTATTTTTATTATTTAAACGAAGTAAAAATTCTCTAAGTTCACTCAAGGTTTCTGGTACAAAAAAAATTTTTGCTTTTCCACCAATATTGAGCCATGTATGATTCTTTAAACTATAATTAAATTTTAATTTACCCTTTAAATTTTTTGAAAAAATTGACAAGTCTTTTAACACTATTTTCTCATTAAGTTTGGTAATTCTTTAATCCAATTTGATATAGATCCAGCACCCATACCTACTACAATATTTTCTTCTTTTAAAACTTGTTTTAAGAATTTAGCTAATTCAACTTGGTTATTAACTAAAAATACCTGAACATGTGATTTTTTTGCGATTTGTTCTGCAAATTTGTTGTAGTCTAAATTTAACTTTAAGTTTTCACCTGCTTTATAAACGGGACACAATATTACGGAATTAACTTTATTAAACGAAGAACAAAACGCATTTTTTAAATCATTTAATCTAGAAATTCTATGTGGTTGAAAAATACATATTATCTTTTTTTTTTTATAACTATTACATACCCCATTTATAACCTCTCTTATTTCTGTAGGATGATGTGCATAATCATCGTAGATATCTGCGCCATTATAGGTAAATATTTTGTTAAATCTTCTCTCTACCCCTTTAAAATTTTTCAAACTTTTTTTGATAATAGTTGGGGATATTCCAATAAAATACGAAACAGCTATTGCAGCTGTGGCATTTTTAATGTTGTGAGATCCTATTAAAGGTATTTCTAACTTTTTTAAAATAATTTTTTTTTTGTTAGGTAGTTGCATCTCAACATCAAAAAAAGATTTATTTTTTAAAAATGAACAATTTTTAATTTTAAAATTTGAATCCTTGCTGTATCCGTATGTAAGTATATTTTTGATTTTGCTTTTCTTAAAAATATCCCTGCTATTTTTATCGTCTATACAAATAAATGTTTTTCCAAAAGAAGGAACATTACGCATAAATTTTATAAAATGCTTTTTTAGATCATCCAAAGAACTGTAATAATCCATATGTTCTCTGTCAATATTTGTAACTACAGCATATGTTGATGGCACCTTTATAAAACTTCCATCAGACTCATCAGACTCCAAAATACTCCATTCACTCCTTCCAAGTTTAGCTGAGTTTTCTAAAGAATTAATTACCCCTCCATTTATAATGGTCGGGTCTAATTTAGCTTTTGCAAATATTGATGCAATTAAAGATGTCGTGGTAGTTTTGCCGTGAGATCCTGAAACTACAATATTTTTTTTAAGTGAGGTTATGTGTGCTAACATATCTCCTCTTTTATAAATTGGTAAATTTTTTTTTTTTGCTTCTTTTAACTCGATGTTGTTATTTTTTATTGCTGAAGAAATTACCAAAATAGTCGCCTTTTTTATATTTGATGAGGAATGTCCTAAAAAAAACTTAATATGATTCTTTTTTAATCTCTCAATATTTTTATTGATAGATCTATCACTACCTTGAACTTTAAAACCCAGGCCCATCATTATTGAGGCCAGACCGCTCATGCCTATGCCACCTATTCCAACAAAATGTATTATTTCAGATTTAGCTAGGTTAATATTCATATTTTATATTAGATTATTTAATTGTTTAGAATTTTTATTCCAATCATAGTTCTTATGAAAAATATGCATATTTCTTTTTTTTTGAATTATCAATTTTTTATTTCTAATCAAATTTAGAACAAATTTATATAAAAAATTCTTTTTGACGTCAGATTCTCTAATTAGCCAACCTAAATCTTTTTTTACGTAATGACTTGCATTAAAAAATTGATGATCATCTTTTGCAAATGGATAAGGTATTGCCAAAAAAGGAGATCCTAAAAAAACTATTTCATTAATAGTAGAAGCTCCTGATCTTGTTATTACGAAATCACTTTTTTTTATTATTTTGTGCAGATCCTCGATATATGAAAATACATGAAATTTTATATTTTGGGAAATATAAAAATTTTTTAAATTTTTTAAATTTTTTAAGCTGGTTTGATGGAAAATTTTAATTTTATATTTTTTTGATAATCTTATTAAATCATCATTAAATAAATTATCAAATTTTTTAGCTCCCTGACTTCCACCTATTATCAATATGGAAAATAATTTTGATTTTTTTAATACTTTATCTCTTGAAAAAAAAATATTTTTTCTAATTAAAGGGTTGATCACAAAATTTTTGTGGTAAATTTTTTTTGGTAAATTTTTTATTTTTTTATTATATGTGAATATTTTATCACAATAGCTTGATAAAAATAGATTAGATCTACCTAAAACTAAATTGGGCTCAAGCAAAAAAATTTTTATTTTTAGTATTCTAGCAGCTAAGCAGATAGGTACAGACATATAACCTCCTGTGGATATTAGTATGTCAATTTTTTTTTTTTTTAAAAAAAAATACGAATTTAATATAGATAAAATAAAAGATATAATAAATGGTATAAATTGTATAATATTTTTATTTAATTTAGGCACATCAATTTGTTTTGTTTTGTATTTTTTTTTATTTATATAATTAATTCCTCTTTTATCAGTAGTGATTATAATTTTGTTTCTATGAGCCAAATAATCATATAACACTTGTGCTGGTATTACATGGCCTCCTGTACCTCCTGTACTGATAACAATTTTTTTCATAATCTTAAATCTTTCTTTTAGTAAAATTCAGTACCAATCCTGCAAGGATTGATGAACTAAGTATTGAGGAACCACCATAACTTAAAAAAGGCAAAGTCATGCCGGTTGTTGGTAAAAATCTTATATTTACACCAATATGAATTAATACCTGAAATATAATTAATAATATTGAACCAATTAAAACAAGTTTATTAATATTATTTTTTTCAGACGGAATTTTTTTAAATACTCTAAATATTAAAAGTAAAAAAATTAATAATATCAATAATATTAAAAAAACTCCAAACTCTTCTGAAATAACAGAAATCACATAATCTGTATGAGCTTCAGGAACACGTGTTTTTAGTGTTCCTTCACCAATTCCTTTTCCAAAAAAACCTCCGTCAATAATGGCCTCTGTAGCTTTTTCTGACTGATAGTTTCCTTTTGATGTTATATCGAGGAAAGCTGCAATTCTATATTTTATATAAGAAAATTTTGGTAAATAAAAAACTAAGTAGCCAAGTATTGATAAAGACGAGAATATTAAAAAATTAAATAGATATAAATTTATACCTGATACAAATATAAGGCATAACCATACACTAGAAATCAACAAAGTTTGGCCTATGTCAGGCTGTAAAATTAGAAATAATATAATTGGTGAAACAATCAATGTACTTAAAAAAAATTTAAAATAATTATTAGATGTAAACCTAGATCCAATAACAAGTGACAAAAATAATATTAAAAATGGTTTTAAAAATTCTATTGGTTGAAACCTAGGTAAAATTGGAAAATTTAACCATCTTTTTGAGCCTTTTAACTCAACTCCAAAAATTGGAACCAATATCAAGGACAAAAAAAATATAATAAATAAAATTACACCTACTTTATAGATATCTTTTTCTGGAATTGCTGAAAAGAAAATAATTAAAATTAAACCAAGAAATACATAAATAATATGTCTTGCAAAGAAATAATAATTATTTGTTCCTAATTTAGAAGATGCGATTAAAGATGTCGAAACTAATGAAAAAAAAACACCTAAAATAATCAAAGATAAAAATAGAAATAAAATTACTTTGTCTAAATTTTTCCACCAATCGTAGATAAAATTATCATATATATTCTTATTTTCCATAAAAACTTATTTTTTTGATTAAGAAATTAAAAGAATTTCCGCGCTGTTCAAAATTTTTAAATTGGTCGAACGAAGCGGCAGCTGGACTAAACAAAATTATTTTTTTATAATTATCTTCTTTAATGTCATCTTTAATTGCTAAAATTGCATTTTTTAGGTTTTTCATATACCTAAACTTAATCTTGTTTTTAAATTGTTTAATAAAATAATCTTTATTCAGGCCGATTATATAAGCATTAATATTTTTGTAGTATTTTTTTTCTAAAATAAATTTATCACCTTTTTTGAATAAGCCCCCAACTATCCAATAAATATTTCTATAAGTTTTTAAAAGGCCATTTGTTGATGAAAAACTGGTAGACTTTGAGTCATTAATTATTTTCAAATTAGATTTATTATAAATAATTTGTTTTCTAAATTTTAATCCTTTAAATAAATTGAGAGAACTGAATATTTTAACATCAGATATCCTGAATATTTTTGATATTTCATATACAAAATGAATATTATTTAAGTTATTTTTATCCAATAAATATTCGTTTTTAATATGCTTTTTAAAAAAAACTATTTTATTATAATTTATTTTGATTATTTTAGATTTAATATTTTTATTCAATATAAGCTTATTAATTATATGGCTGTCATTTTCTATAAGTGATAATTTACCCTTATCTTGATCAGAAATTAATTTAATTTTAGCCTTTGCATAATTATTAAAATTTCTGTGTCTTTCTAAATGATCAATATTAAGATTTAAAATTGCAGCATAATCGGCTTTAAAATATTTATTATAAAATATTTGATAAGATGATGCCTCAACTATAAAGATAGTTTTTTTTTTTATATTTTTTTCTTTTAATGGTGATTTTCCAATATTACCAACTAATCTAACATCCAAATTTTTTAATTTAAAAATGTTATAAAGCATCTGGCATGTTGTAGATTTGCCGTTAGTTCCAGTAATAGTTATTTTTATATTATTTGGGTAGTTTATGTGAAAAATATCGAGTTCAGTAATTATCCTACTGAAATTTTTTTTTAAATATTTCTTAAGATCACATTTTTGAATATCTATACCTGGGCTTAATACGATATAATCAAACTTTAATTTAGTAATTTCATTTTTTTTTATAAAAAGGTTCTTATTAAAGTTATTTTTTAAAGAATAATTATCATCAAAAACTTTAATATCATTTTTTTTTCTTAAAAAACTTAAACATGAATTACCTGAGATTCCTAAACCATAAATTAATATTTTTTTTCTAACAAAAATATTGTTTAACATTATCTTAGTTTTAATGTTGCAAGACCAATCATTGCTAAAATTAGAGAGATAATCCAAAATCTTATTACCACTGTAGACTCTGCCCATCCCTTTTTTTCAAAATGATGATGTATTGGCGCCATCATAAAAATTCTTTTTCCAGTTAGCTTAAAAGAAACTACTTGCACAATTACTGACACGGCTTCTAAAACAAAAAGACCCCCAGTTATTGCTAATACTATTTCATGCTTTGTAACAACACCTACTGCACCTAAGGAACCACCTAGTGCTAAAGATCCAGTATCTCCCATAAATATTTTTGCCGGTGGTGCATTAAACCATAGAAAACCTAAGCAAGCTCCAATTATTGATCCACAAAATATTGATGCTTCCCCAACACCTTCTATGTAAGCAATTTGTAGGTAATCTGAGAAAATTATATTACCAGAAACATAACTAATAAATGCAAAACAAGCTGCAACCAACATAACTGGAACTGTCGCTAGTCCATCTAAACCATCTGTTAAATTAACAGCGTTTGAAGCTCCAACTAATATGAACATATAAAAAGGAACAAAAAACCATCCTAGGTTAATTACTAAATTTTTAAAAAAAGGAAAATATAGATTGTTTATTTGATCCGAGTCACTTGAAAAATATAGTATAAATATACCAATGAGAGCTAGTATAATTTGTAAAGAAAACTTAAGTTTAAAAGAAATTCCCTGCGAGCTTTTTAACCTTATTTTTTTGTAATCATCATAAGCTCCCAAAAATCCAAAAGATGCAGCAATAAATATTAAAAACCAATTATACGGATTTGATAAGTCACCCCATAGTAATACTCCTGAAAAAACACCAAGTAATATTATTAGTCCTCCC
>MDTA01071488.1_pt1 | contig 15492 bp, 10 predicted proteins | sample 811151 | NCBI WGS metagenome assembly MDTA01 (sample SAMN05326648, study PRJNA326480) | marine metagenome | isolation source: seawater | place: Indian Ocean: South | collected 2010 | reverse complement strand
GATAGAGCGCTTGGCTACGGACCAGGAGGTTCTGGGTTCAAATCCTAGCAGGCGCACCAAAAGATGATTAAAAAAGAAAACATTTTCACAATCTATAATCTCCTAATCATAAGTTTGATGGTCAGATTTTTATTTGTTTTTTTTTACAGCGATAATACTCTAGAAAATGAGTGGGGTATAATTTTACATAATTTTGAAGTTTCAGGAATATTTGGGTTAAATGTTGTGGTAAATGAGTTTATTGCCATTCCTAATATGGCAAAAGCTGGTGATGTAGTTCTTCCAACAGTTTTTATGCCTCCGTTATATTTTTATTTCATTTATATATTGAAATTTTTAACTAACGATTTTTTCAATTTAGTTAATTTAGTAATTTTTTCACAGGTGATTATAAGCACAGTTTCAATTTACGTTTTCTATGAAATCCTTCATATTTCTGAAAAAAATAAATTTAAAACATTATTTGTTTCTGCTTTATTCGCTTTTTTCCCAATCAATATCTATGCAGTATCGCAAATTTCATCCATTACACTCCAAATATTCCTTATTGTTTTATTTTTATATTTTTTATTAATCTTTAATTTAAGAAACAAAATCGGATTTCTTTTTCTTTTTTCAATTGTCTCCGGTTTTTTGATTTTAATTAGGGGGGAATTTTTAATTTTTTACTTATTTACGGTATTATATTTTCTAGTATATTTAAAAAAAAAATACCTGAAAGCAGTAATTGCTCTATTAGTAACATTTTTGATTATATCACCCTATCTATTGAGAAATTATCAAATTTTTGATCAATTCGTTTTGACTAAATCTTTTGGATATAACCTATTAAAGGGAAATAACCCTACAAAAATTGTAGAGGGAAATGCAACTTTTGTTGAAAATAATTACGATATTGAAAGTTTAGAAATTAAAACGGATGTTTATTATGAGATTAATTTAGATAATTTTTATAAAGAAAAAGCTTTGGAGTTTATTAAAGATGAACCTTTAAATTATTTAAAACTTTATTTCTTAAAGCTTTTATCTTTTTTATTTTTTGATGTTAATTCATCTTATCCGAATTACTATAATTTTCTTCATATTATTCCCAAATTATTAATTTCGATAGCAAGTTTTTTTGGAGGAATAATGTCAATAAACAAAAAAGGTTTATTTCAATATCTAGCATTTTATTATTTTTTGAATGCATTATTATTTTCTGCATTCTTTATTTTACCAAGATACAGTTTAATCTATCTTCCAATACAACTTTTACTGTCAATAGAATTTTTTAAATATTTAAGAAGTAAATTGATAAATTAACTGTTTTATAATTTTTTGTGTTGAGTACTTTTGCTTCCAGAGAGGGTAATCTTTTTTAAATTTTTTCATGCTAGAAACGTACCATATATGATCGCCAATTCTATTTTCTTTAATAATCTTTTTCTTGATCTTTATATTAGTAATTTTCTCAACTAAGTTTAATGCCTCTATAATTGAACAATTTGAGTATCTACCGCCACCAGTGTTGTATACCACTCCCTTTTTAGGATGTTTATAAAATTGCCAAAAACACTCAACTAAATCCTCACTATGAATATTATCCCTGACCTGCTTACCTTTGTAACCAATAAGATTATACCGTTTTTTCTGAATGGACGCTTTGACCAAATAAGATAAAAATCCATGTAATTTTGCTCCAGAATGATTTGGACCAGTTATACATCCTGCTCGAAAACATGCGGTCTTAAGACCTATATTTTTTCCGTATTCTTGAACTATTAAATCTGCGTAAGCCTTTGAAGCTCCAAAAAAACTGTGGGTACAATTATCAATTCCCATTGTTTCATCAATGCCAGCACTATATTTATGCCCAGATTTTATCTCCCAACGAGTTTTTTTTTCAATAAGGGGTAAAAAATTAGGATTGTCACCATAAACTTTATTAGTAGACATAAAAATAAATGGAGTATTTGGACAATAAATTTTAGTTAATTCCAATAAATTAAGAGTGCCTTTAGCATTTATATCAAAATCAATGAAGGGCTTATTTTTTGCCCAGTCATGAGAGGGTTGCGCAGCTGCATGAATAATTACTTTAATATTATTTTTATATTTTTGAAAAATTTTTTTTAAAGATTTATAATTTCTAATATCAATATTAAAATGATTGTAATTTTTTATTTCTCTTATTAATTTATTTCTTACCCAAGAAATGTCTCCGTCTTTTCCAAAAAAAAATTTTCTCGTATTATTATCAATGCCTAAAATTTTAAATTTTTTTTTTGAAAAAAACAAAGATGACTCTGATCCTACTAAACCGCAAGATCCAGTTATCAAAGCTATTTTCATTAAAAATAATCCTTTAAGTTTTTTTCTTTTTTCAACCAAATATAAATATCGTTCAAAATTTCATCAATAGATTTTTGTGGTTTCCATTTGTACCTTTTGTATATCTTTTTATTATCCGTAACAAAATAAGGTATATCGTAAATAGATGTGTTAGCTATTTTCTTGAAAGATATTTTATTTTTTGTCAATTTTTCGCACTTAATTGTCAAATTTTTTAAAGAAATAGCATTTTTAATTCCACCACCGATATTAAATGTATCGTTATGAACTTTTTTTAATTTTCTTATTTGTAATGAAATAATGTTACAAACATCATCTATATGAATTAAATCTCTAATTTGATGTCCACTACCCCCAAACCCAATATATTTTAGTTTACGATTAAAAAAATGTTTGGCAACCCAAAGAGAAGCGAAGCCTTGATCCTCCTTACCGAATTGCCAAGGACCAGCAATGACACCAAATCTATTTATAATATACTTTAAATTTCTTTTATAAAAAATTTCTTTAATTAATTTTTCTGATGCTAATTTAGTAAATCCATATAATGAACTGGGTTCGGAAGTATCAAAACTTTCATTTATTGTTTTTTTAATATTCAAAGGTTTGTATATTTTTGATTTTTTCAATATTTCTCTCAACCGTGTTATAGAATAAACTCTGCTTGATGAAAGAAAGATTAAATTTGATTTATCTTTAACACATTTTTTTAAAATATTAAAAGTACCTATTAAATTAGTATTAAAAACTCTGTCTGGATCTTTATAAGAGGCATTTATTGCTGGCTCGGCGCAACAATCTATAATTAGATCAAATTTTTTAATTTTCTTGAGTTTGTTGTTTTTTGATATATCGATATTAAAATTTTGAATTTTTAATTTTTTTAATCTTTTTTGATTTTGCTGAGACCCTTTTCGAATTAAACTATCCAAGGTGTAAATTTTTGCTTTTTTAAATTTTTCTTTTAGATAAACTGCTAAATTTGAGCCTACAAAGCCACATCCCCCTGTAATTAGTATTTTCATAAATCAATAAATATCTTATTAATTTTTATAAAGAAATAAATTTATTATTATTATGTTGTCGATAATCATACCTGCTAGAGATGAATCGGAAAATTTAGAGCAAATTTTGAACTATTTTTCTGAAGGATTAAAAACTATTGATTATGAGGTTATTCTAATCAATGATTTTAGTAGTGATGATACTTTTGAAAAAGGAAGTAAGTTGTTTGAAAGAAAACAAAACTTTAAAATATTTAATAATAAAAGAAAAGGTTTAGGTGGAGCAATAAACTTAGGTATAGAAAAATGCTCAGGAACAAAAGTATCAATTATGATGGCAGACCTCTCAGATGATGTTGAAGATTTAAAAAGGTATAATAAATTAATTGATCAAAAAAACTTGGATGCAGTATTAGGCACACGATTTTCTAAAGGCTCAAGAGTAATCGATTATCCTTTTCAAAAATTGATATTAAACAGAATTTTTAACTTTTTTGTAAGTATAATTTTTTGGAATAAATATAATGACTATACAAACGCTTTTAAAATTTATAAAACTGGTGTCTTGAAGAATCTCTTACCTCTAGTTTCTGAAAGTTTTAATATTTTTTTAGAAATACCCTTAAAAATAATTTCTAGAAATTATAGTTATGAAATTATCGAAATAAATTGGAATGGTAGAAAAAAAGGTCATGCAAAGTTTAAAATAAAAGAATTGAGGTCTAAGTATCTATTTACACTAATGTATTGTTTTTTTGAAAAAATACTTTTAAATATAAAGAAATGAGAAAGTTTTTAAATATTTCACTTAAAAATGCAGTGGTCCTATTTTTTATTCTCGTATTAGTTATTTTGATACTCCTTACTATTTTATTATAAGTAAGATATTGCAAGGATTACAAAGCCAATTAAAAGTCTATATAAAATAAAAATATTTAAGCTAAATTTTTGAATATACCTCAAGAAAAATTTGATTGTTATAAATGAAAATATAAAAGATAAGAAGATTGAGAGTATATTAAATTGAGATAAATTTATATTTTCTTCAAATATTAAATTTTGAATACCGTATATCGAAACTAAGCCTAAGGTTGGTATTGATAATAAGAAAGATATTTTTGCAGCATCATATCTTTTAAATTTAAGAAATCTCGCAGCTGTTATCGTTATTCCAGATCTACTTACACCTGGCACTAACGACAAAACTTGAAAAATTCCAATTATTATTGCAGATTTATAATTTAAATTTTCGTTAAGTTTATTAATTAGTTTGCATTTATCGCTTATGAAAAGAAGAATTCCAAATATTACTGTAGTCCAGCCAATTAATTTTAAGTTTCTCAATTCTTCAATTAAACTAGTTTTAACTAACAAATATCCTGTTATCATTACTGGCACTGAGGAGACCATGATTTTAAAAAAAAGTTGCTTATTTTTTAAGAAATTTTTTAAATCTTTATGAAAATAAGTTAACACTGCAATAAATGAACCTATGTGTAAACTTACATCAATTGATAGATCTTTATCTTGAAAATTTGATAATTCAGAAAATATGATTAAATGTGACGATGAGCTAATAGGTAAAAATTCAGTTATTCCCTGTATCAGTGACAAAAATATAATCTCAATCATTAATTGATAATTAAAACTGAAGGGTGGTTTTTTAATGTCATATATAAATGCATATCAGGTATGCAATTTATTGCTTTAAAAATAAACGTTTTCTTACAAATAGGTAATTGTTATTGACCTTTAATTTCTGTAAATTTAGCAATTTTTTTAATAATTTGACTCACTTATGAAAAAAAAAATGTTGCAATTCGTTGAGCTAAATCAGGAGACTCCTATTAAAAGAGGCACAAACAAAAGAAAGGGAGATTTCAACGAAATATATAATGAATACATTACTGAAAAAGCTAGCGAACAATCTAGCAGATGTTCTCAATGTGGGGTTCCATTCTGTCAGATTCATTGTCCTTTAAGTAATAATATTCCGGACTGGTTGAAATTAACTGCCGAGGGAAGATTAAAGGAAGCTTATGAAATTTCACAAAGTACAAATAACATGCCAGAAGTATGCGGTAGAATTTGTCCGCAAGATAGATTATGTGAGGGAAACTGCGTTATCGAACAATCAGGACACGGAACAGTTACTATTGGATCCATAGAAAAATATATAAACGATACTGCCTGGGACAAAGGTTGGGTTAAACCCGTCAAAGTAAATAAAGAGTTAAAACAATCAATTGGTATTATTGGAGCCGGGCCCGCGGGTATGGCGTGTGCAGAAGAGTTAAGAAAGTCAGGATATCAAGTAACAATATATGACAGGTACGATAGACCTGGCGGACTTTTAATTTACGGCATACCCAATTTTAAACTTGAAAAGTTTGTTGTAGAAAGAAGAACTAAACTTTTAAAAGATAGTGGTATAAAATTCGTTCAGAACTTTGAGGTTGGAAAGAATACTTCTCTGTACAGTCTTAAAGAAAAACACGATGCAGTTTTAATTGCTACTGGAGTTTACAAAGCCAGAGAAATAGATATTCCCGGTCATAATTTAAAAAATATTTTTCCTGCAATGGAATTTTTAACTGCTTCTAATAGAAAAGGATTAGGCGATAAAGTTGAATTATTTGATAACGGCACTCTTAATGCTGAAGGAAAAGATGTTGTTGTCATTGGCGGAGGAGATACAGCCATGGACTGCGTAAGAACATCTGTCAGACAAAAAGCTAAGTCAGTAAAATGTTTATATCGTAGGGATAGAGAAAACATGCCAGGCTCAGCAAGAGAGGTTGGTAATGCTATAGAAGAAGGCGTCGAATTTGTTTGGTTAACTAGTCCTAAAAGTTTTATAGGTAGTTCAAAAGTAGAGGCTGTCGAGGTGAATAGAATGAAACTTGGTGAACCAGATTCTACAGGAAGAAGACGACCAGTAACTGAAAACGGATCAGAGTATAAAATTAAAGCTGATCTCGTAATTAAATCGTTAGGCTTCGATCCAGAAAATCTTCCTAAACTATTTAATGCCGATGAGCTAGTTGTTTCACAGTGGGGAACAATTAAGATCGATCTGAAAACAATGCAAACTAATCTTGATGGTGTATTTGCTGCAGGAGATATCGTAAGAGGTGCGTCTTTAGTTGTATGGGCTATCAAGGACGGCAGGGACGCAGCTGAGCAAATTGAAAAATATTTAAAAACAAAAACTAACAAAGAAAAATCTACAAAAGCTGCATAAATGAAATTGTACAAAAAAAATAAATTGCTTTTAGAAAAAACGAACAATTATAGTTCAGAAATGGAGCACGATGCCTGTGGAGTAGGACTTATAGCTTCGACTGATGGAAAAAAATCAAGAAAGGTAGTTGAGTACGGTATCGAAGCATTAAAAGCAATTTGGCATAGAGGAGCGGTTGATGCTGACGGTAAATCAGGGGATGGAGCTGGTATACAGATTGAGATAGCTCCAGATTTTTTCAAAGAAAAAATTTTGACAACAGGTCACACACCTGACGATGATAAGAGAATTTGTGTTGGTATGATTTTCTTACCTAGAACTGATTATGCTGAACAAGAAAAATGCAGAGAAATTATCGAATCCGCTTTACTTGAAGGCAATTATTATATTTATGGATGGCGGCAAGTTCCAATAAATCCAAGTGTTTTAGGAAAAACAGCAGATCAAAGCAGACCAGAGATAGCTCAGGTAATGTTTAAAAAAAATGAAGATTTAAAAACAAACGACCTTGAAAGAGATTTATTTGAAACAAGAAAAAAAATAGAAAAAATCGCTAGAGATAGTCAATTAAAAGAATTTTATATTTGCTCATTTAGCTCAAGATCAATTGTTTATAAAGGCATGTTTTTAGCTGAAATGCTTTCAGAATTTTATCCTGATTTAAATGACAGTAAATTAACATCAAGATTTGCTGTGTTTCATCAAAGGTATTCTACTAATACTTTTCCAAGTTGGGACTTAGCGCAGCCTTTTAGAACGCTAGCTCACAACGGAGAAATAAATACGTTAAAGGGAAATATTAATTGGATGAAAATACATGAGCAAGATATGTCTAGCTCATTATTTAAAGATGTGCAAAATTTAAAACCAGTTATAAGAAGCTCCTCTGACTCTGGCGCTCTTGATAATGTATTTGAGTTACTAGTTCATTCTGGAAAACTAGCTCCTTTAATTAAGCTAATGATGATACCTGACGCATGGTCGAAAAGAAGTAAAACTGTACCAAAAAATCATCAAGATCTTTTCAATTTTTTAAATAGCACAATTGAGCCATGGGACGGACCGGCAGCTATTTGCGCAACAGATGCCAAATGGGTTTTAGCTTCTTCTGACAGGAATGGATTAAGGCCTTTAAGGTATACAATAACTTCAGATAATTTATTCTTTGTGGGATCTGAAACTGGTATGATCAAAATTCCTGAAGACAAAGTTATTGAGAAAGGGAAACTTGGTCCAGGACAAATAATTGCTATAGATCTTAAAAAAGGTAAGCTATTTAAAGACAAAGCAATTAAAGATGTTCTAGCGAAAGAATATAAAAAATATAGCAAGCAAATCGTAGATTTGGAAAAGAAAATTTCAAATGAAAACGAAAAACCTTCTTTTACAAACGAGGAGTTAAGAAAGAGACAATATTTAAGTGGTTTAAGTGTCGAGGATTTAGAGTTGATACTTCATCCAATGGCTGAGGAAGGCAAAGAGGCTTCAGGCTCAATGGGAGACGATACTCCGGTCGCAGTATTATCTAGCCATTTCAGACCTGTGTCACACTACTTCAGACAAAATTTTAGTCAAGTTACTAATCCACCAATAGACTCTTTGCGAGAAAATAAGGTGATGAGTTTAAAAACTAGATTCGGTAATTTAGGAAATATCCTAGATTTTGATAACTTAACCGAAGAAGATATTTATGTTTTAGACAGTCCAGTCTTAACCAACTCACAACTTAAAAAATTTAAGAAATTTTTTTCGAAAAAAACAAAAGTAATTGACTGTACCTTTGATATATCTTTATCATTAAAAGATAGATTAGAGGCGATTAGAGAGGAGGCAGAGACTTCTGTCAGAGAGGGAAGTACATGTTTAATTTTATCTGATAAAAATATAACAAACGAAAGAGCTAGTATTCCAAGTATATTAACAGTAGGAGCTGTTCACTCCCACCTAGTTAAACATGGCTTAAGAGGATATTGTTCCCTAAATGTAGAATGTTCTGATGCTTTAGATACTCATTCTTTTGCAGTTTTAATTGGAGTAGGAGCAACAACAGTTAATCCATATTTGGCTATAGATAGTATCTATCAAAGATTTGAAAAGAAATTATTTGGCAAATCTGACTTTGAAAGTTGTGTTGTTAAATTTAAAAAATCTATTGACGCTGGGTTGCTAAAAATTATGTCTAAGATGGGTATTTCTGTTATTAGCTCATATAGAGGGGGATGTAATTTCGAAGCTGTTGGTCTAAGTCGGGCTATTGTATCTGATTATTTTCCTGGAATGTCATCAAGGATTTCAGGAATAGGTGTAATTGGAATTGAGAAAAAGATAAAAGAACTGCATGCTAAATTTAATTCAAAAAACGTATTTACTCTTCCTATTGGAGGTCTTTATAGATACAGAAAAAGCGGTGAAGATCACCAATATCAAGGAAGATTAATTCACCTGCTTCAAAGTGCTGTTGGAAGCGGGTCTTACGAGCAATACAAAAGGTATTCTAATGGAATACATAATTTACCACCAATCAATATCAGAGATTTACTAGAGTTTAAAAGATCTAAGCAGGAGATTAGTATTAACGAAGTCGAGCCTTTAGAAAATATATTGAAAAGGTTTGGAAGTGGGAGTATGTCACACGGAGCTTTATCTGCCGAAGCTCATGAAACATTAGCGACTGGAATGAATAGAATTAAGGGAGCTTCATGTAGTGGTGAGGGCGGTGAAGACGCTAAAAGATTTAAAGTTCTTTCTAATGGTGACAGTGCCAATTCCAGAGTAAAGCAAATAGCTTCTGCGAGATTTGGTGTGACCGTAGATTATCTTAATAATGCAAATGAAATAGAAATAAAAATTGCCCAAGGAGCAAAACCAGGAGAAGGAGGACAATTACCAGGATTTAAAGTTACAGAAGAAATAGCTAGGCTTAGACACTCTACTCCCGGAGTGACTTTAATTTCTCCTCCACCGCACCATGATATTTATTCAATAGAGGATTTAGCCCAACTCATATATGATTTAAAACAAATTAATCCAAAGGCGCGAGTCGGTGTAAAGTTAGTCGCTTCTACAGGGATTGGAACTATTGCTGCCGGAGTAGCAAAAGCTAAAGCTGATATTATTTTAATTTCTGGACACTCTGGTGGTACTGGAGCTAGTCCACAAACAAGTATAAAATACGCAGGCATACCTTGGGAAATGGGATTAACTGAAGCTAACCAAATTTTAACTTTAAATAATTTAAGACACAATGTAACACTCCGAACTTATGGTGGGCTTAAAACAGGAAGAGATGTAGTAATAGCCGCAATGATGGGAGCAGAAGAGTATGGCATGGGCACCTCATCTTTAGTTGCGATGGGTTGTATAATGGTTAGACAATGCCACTCCAACACGTGTCCTGTAGGAGTTTGTAGTCAAGATAGTTCATTAAGAGAAAAATTCACTGGAACTCCAGAAAAAGTTGTAAACTTATTTAAATTTGTTGCAACAGAAGTAAGAGAAATCTTAGCCTCTTTAGGTTTTAAATCTATCAACGAAATTATCGGTCGGACAGATTTATTGTCTCAGGTTAATAAAGGGGCATCTAATCTAGATGACTTAGACCTTAATCCTTTATTAGTTCAAGCAGATCCGGGCGAAAACTTAAGATATTGCAAAGACAATCATATTAATAAGGTTCCTGAAACTTTAGATGAAAAAATATGGTCCGACATAAAAGATAGAATTAATGTTTCAGATAAAAATAATTTCGAATATGAAATCGAAAATACATCAAGATCTGTCGGTACTAGACTCTCGCATTACGTTTATAAAAAATTTAAAAATGAAAAATTAAACGATGAGACAATTAATATAAAATTAAACGGTTCAGCTGGCCAATCTTTAGGAGCGTTTTTAACAAAGGGAATATGTCTTACAGTTGAGGGCGATTGTAATGACTATGTGGGAAAAGGATTATCTGGAGGGAAAATAATAGTGAAAACTTCAAGTAAAAGTAAATTAATTGCAGACCAAAACACAATTATCGGTAATACAGTATTATACGGTGCTACATCAGGTAAATTATATGCCTCAGGGCAAGCCGGAGAAAGATTTGCAGTAAGAAACTCAGGAAGTTTTGCAATTGTAGAAGGTTGCGGAGCGCATGGATGCGAATATATGACTGGAGGAACTGCAATTATATTAGGAGCAGTTGGTGATAATTTTGGAGCAGGGATGACAGGAGGAATGGCTTTCATCTACGATGAAAAAAATGAATTTGAAAATTTTGCCAATCCCGCCTCAATTATCTGGCAACCGATTGAAACAGAGTATTGGAAAAAGTTTTTAAAGGAAAACTTAGTAGATTTTAGTAAGAAAACTTTTTCTAAAAAAGCAAAGAATATATTGGAGAATTTCACAGAAGAGCTTAAAAATTTTAAACAAGTATGCCCTATAGAAATGCTTGATAAACTAGACAATCCTATTAGTTTAAGAACTCACACCAAGAAAGCAGGTTAATGAGCAAAATAAAAATCTTTTGCTTTGGTTTTGGCCAAGTTGCAGAAAATTTTATCAATAAATTAATAGATGAAAAAAAAGATTTTGAAATAAATATAACTTCTAGACAAGAAACTCATCAGATCGAATTTAATAAAATTAAAATTACATCTTACCATTTTAAAAATGATAAGTTTGATAGCGCTATCATAACAAAATTAAAGGAGGCGAGTTACATCTTAGTATCTGTTCCGCCAATTGATGGTATAGATATTGTGGCAAATTTTGTCGATAAAAAATTAAATGATAAACTAAACTGCAAATGGATTACATATTTATCTGCTACAAGTGTTTACGGAGATCATAAAGGACACTGGGTAAATGAAAATAGTATTACTCAACCAACTTCCACAAATGGCCTAAATAGATTGAAAGCAGAAAATGCTTGGAAGAGTTTATCAAATAAAAATAATTACCCTTTACAGATTTTTAGACTAGCAGGAATATATTCTAATGAGTTTAATATTTTAAAAAGACTACAAACTGGTAATTTAAAAATTGTAAACAAAAAAAATCATTTTTTTTCTAGAATTCATGTTGAGGATATTGCAAATATTTTATTTAAGTCTCTTAATACTTTTAAAAACAATGAAGTTTATAATATTTGTGATGATAAACCTGCTTCACAAAGTGAAGTAGCAGCCTATGGTGCAAAATTATTGAAACAGGAGTTACCGAGCCCAGTAAAAATTGAAGAGGTTGAAAGTGAAATGTTACAAAATTTCTATAAAGACTCAAAAAAAGTAGATAATAAAAAGATGAAAGCTTTTTTTAAATATAATTTGAAATATCCAACTTATATAGAAGGTTTAAATTATATTTTTGATAATTCTATCTAGTTCTTTAATTATTTTATTTAGCTGATTCTGATTAGATAAACTATGGTCACCATTTTTTATTATCAGTTTTCTCTTCTTAGCTTTATTAAATAATTTTAATACATGATTTGAAAAAATAGTTGGAACAACCTCATCTTTTTGACCATGTATCATAGTTACAATAATTTTCGAATTTATTTTTTTATTTAAAATTCTATTTTTTCTACCATCCTTAATTAATTGTGAAGTAATCGGATATTCATAGCCTCCATTCTTTACTAAAATTTTACCTTTTTTATATAACTCTCTCTTTGTGTTGCTTGAAAATTTATTCCACATTAATTTTGTTAAAAATTCTGGCGCTGCGCCTATACCAACAAAACCTTTTATTTGTGATTTAAAATATTTGAATTGATTTAATGCAATCCAGGCCCCCATACTTGAACCTATTAAGATAAAATCATTTTTCTTTACTATCTTTTTGATAACTTTCTTAGCATCATTAGACCAAATACTTATATTTCCTTTTGTAAAAATACCTGAGGACTTTCCATGGCCTGTATATTCTAAAGTTAAAAAACCCAATTTGTTCTTTTTTGCAAATTTAAAAAAAGTTTGAGGCTTTTTTCCCTCAATATCTGACATGAACCCAGGTAAAAAAATTAAATAAAGACTTTGTTTGAAATAATTAACCATATATCTGAGCTTTTTTGTCTTTGAGAATTTTAAAAATTTGAATTTTTTCATATAAGGATCACTTTATTTGCTATTATATATTAATAAAATGACTTCTAAAATAAATGTTTTACAAGTAATACCAAAACTTGGTTTCGGTGGTGCGGAGACAGGGTGTTACGATATCGCTCACTATTTGGCAGAGAAAGATTGCGGTTCTTATATTGCTACTTCGGGAGGAGAACTTTTAAAATTTGTAAAAAAGAATAAGGTCAAAATATTTAGAGTTCCAGTTCATTCAAAAAATCCAATAATAATTTTACTAAATGCGATTTTATTGTCAGCTTTCATTTTAATAAAGAAAATAAATATTGTTCATGCTAGAAGTAGGGCTCCGGCTTGGTCATCGTATTTAGCTTGTCTAATTACTAATACTATTTTTGTTACAACTTTTCATGGAACCTACAATTTTAAAAACAAATTTAAAAAATTTTATAATAGTATAATGTTAAAATCTAACTTAACAATCGCGGGTTCAAATTTTATTTTTGGGCATATAAATGATAATTATAGCGAATATCTAAATAAAAAAAGAAAGTTAAGAGTAATTTTTAGGGGGATTAATATTGATTATTTCAATCCCAAAAATATTTCAATTTTAAAACAAGAAAAACTTAAAAAAGAATGGAAGTTAGAACCTAATAAATTTATTATTCTTATGCCAGGTAGATTGACTAACTGGAAGGGTCAAGAAAAATTTATCGAAGCATTGAACATTTTGGTTGAAGATTATAATTTTACCAATTTTCAAGCTATAATGCTGGGTTCTGATCAAGGTAGAAAAGTTTACACAAAAAAGCTTTTTAGTTTAGTGGAAAGATATAGCTTAACAAAAAAAATTAGTTTTATTCACCATTGTAGGGAAATGCCCCTAGCTTACTCTTTAGCTGACGTAGTAGTTTCTGCATCAATTGAGCCCGAAGCTTTTGGTAGAGTAGCAGTGGAATCTCAGTCAATGGAAAAACCAATTATAGCAAGTAATATTGGCGGTTCTAAAGAAACAGTAATTAATAAAAAATCTGGATTTTTATATAAATATGATGATCCAAGAGAACTTGCTAAAAATTTAAATACTGTTATTCAATTAAGTCAGGAGGAGTTGAAAATAATTGGAAACGAGGGTAGAAAAAACGTGACCAAAAAATTTGACGTTGAAGTAATGTGTGATTCTAACTTGAGAGAATATAAAAAACTATTGAAAAAATAATGCCTCAAATTCAGCTTTTAGACGGTAAAAAAATTCCTTTCACAAAATCAATTACCGGTCTTGATCTAACTAAAAAAATTAGTAAGTCTCTAGAAAAATCTGCTCTTATTATGGAGGTGGATGGACAATTAAAAGATTTAAGCTATGAAATAAAAAAAGATTCAAAAGTAAGAATAATTACATCAAAGGATAAAGAAGGACTTGACGTGATTAGACACGACGCAGCGCATATCATGGCCATGGCTGTACAAGAATTATATCCTGGAACTCAAGTTACTATTGGACCAGTTATAGAAAATGGATTTTATTACGACTTTGCAAGAAAAGATCCTTTCACAAAAGATGATTTAAAAAAAATTGAAAAAAAAATGTCTGAGATAATTGATAGAGATGTGAAGACAAGAAGAGAAGTATGGAAAAGAGCTGATGCTATAGATCATTTTAAAAAAATTGGCGAGAGTTACAAGGCTGAAATTATAGAAACCATTCCTAAAAATGAGGAACTTTCTGTTTATCATCATGGAGATACATGGCATGATTTATGTAGAGGACCTCATTTAATATCTTCAAGCAAAATAGGAAAGGCCTTTAAGCTTACAAAAGTATCCGGTGCGTATTGGAGAGGAGACTCAAACAATGAAATGTTGCAAAGAATATACGGAACCTGTTGGAGCACTAAGAAAGAGCTTGACGATTATTTGCACCGACTCGAAGAGGCAGAGAAGAGAGATCATAGAAAACTTGGCAAGGAAATGGATTTATTCCATTTTAGAGAGGAAAGTCCAGGATCAGTTTTCTGGCATGAAAAAGGTTGGTTGTTATTTCAAAGACTGGTCGAATACATGAGAATGAAACAAAGATTAGCAGGATATAAAGAAATAAATACCCCTGAGTTATTAGATAAAACATTATGGGAAAAGTCAGGTCATTGGGAAAAATTTGGAGAACATATGTTTACCTCTGAAACACCTGATGAAAAAACTTTTGCTGTAAAACCAATGAATTGTCCAGGATGTGTTCAAATTTTTAATCAAGGTTTGAAAAGTTATAGAGATTTACCTTTAAAATTATCAGAATTTGGTAAAGTTCATAGATATGAGCCCTCTGGAGCCTTACACGGACTTCTAAGAGTTAGAGCTTTTACACAAGATGATGCACATATTTTTTGCACGGAAGACCAAATAACTGAAGAGTCCTTATCAGTAACTAATTTAATTTTGGAGATATATAAAGATTTAGGATTCAAAGATGTAATTTTAAAGTACTCCGATAGACCTGAACAAAGAGTTGGAGAAGACACAATTTGGGACAAATCAGAAGCAGCACTTTTAACAGCAATTAAAAAATCTCAACTTGAATATTCAATCAATAAAGGCGAAGGAGCTTTTTATGGTCCAAAAATAGAATTTGTATTAAGAGATGCCATTGGGAGAGATTGGCAATGTGGAACACTTCAAGTAGACTTAAACTTGCCTGGTAGACTAGGAGCGTCTTATGTCGCAAAAGATGGAACCAAAAAGGTTCCTGTGATGTTGCACAGAGCTTTATTTGGATCTTTAGAGAGGTTCATCGGAATATTAATAGAAAACTATGCCGGTAAATTGCCTTTTTGGT
>MDTA01065160.1_pt1 | contig 15492 bp, 17 predicted proteins | sample 811151 | NCBI WGS metagenome assembly MDTA01 (sample SAMN05326648, study PRJNA326480) | marine metagenome | isolation source: seawater | place: Indian Ocean: South | collected 2010 | reverse complement strand
TTTAAGTATCTATCTCTTTTTGCATTCATAGCCATAATTTGGAGCAAGAATTATAATATCATGGGTACTGGCCTCGAACTTAATAATATCCAAGATTTTGAAATAATAATTGAGAATTTATCCAACGATGCAATTGCACTAGGTCTCACTACTAATCACTTTGAATACATAATAATAAATTCCCTTACAGAGAATGGTACTACATCTAATACCAAAAATAGTTCACAAAAATTATATATTGATATTGAAATCAATAATGAAAAAATAGGTATAGAAACAACTAGGGGATTATCTTACTCTATATTATTAAGTTTTAAAAGGCCAATTCAATATACCGCCAATTCAAGAAGCTATACAAAAATAGTAAATACTTGGACTCTTAAAAAAAATTTCCTAGTAATGCCCGAAAATTTGTTGAGTGTAAAAAAAATTATATCAAATGAACTTATAAAATTATTAGATAATTTTTCTTTGGCATTACTAAGGGCAAATAATTTAAAGTAAATGGTCTTTATAAAGTATTGACCTGCAGTTTAAATCTTATTTTTTTCAAATCTTTTTTTACTTAAACTCTCTCAACAAAGTGTTTAATAAATTTTAGTAATGAATCTAGTATGAAAAAACTCCAGCCAACAGTATGCCTATTGGGTTTAATTTTTATTACTTGTGAAGGTTCTATGGATAATCCAGATGAAGTTTCGCTTTGGGGTTCTACTTATTCAATTGAAAATACAGACACACTAATACTAACGAATAAAGACCTTACAGGTTCTTTTCCATCCGGATTATGGAAATTAATAAACCTGGAATATTTGGATTTATCAAATAACAACATAAATGATTCTATTTCAACCGATGTTGATAACCTTTCAAACCTCAAACACTTAAATCTATCGGGAAACAATCTAAATTATAAAATACCTTCTGATATCGAAGATCTTGTGAACTTGACCTATTTAAATTTATCAAATAATCAACTCACAGGGTTTATACCTCTAGAAATAGAGTACCTTACTAATCTTAATGTACTTAAACTAGAGAAGAATCTTCTTACGGGTTTATTGCCAAGTGGCATATGTGAACTGGATATTGATAACTGGAAGGATACAAATCATTTCAATATTGATTACAGCAAACTATTTTGTGCACCATACCCATCATGCATTTCTGATTCAGTAATTGACCTAGATACAAATAATTGTATTAAATATGTATCATTATGGAATGATTACTATATTATAGATGAGACTGATTCTCTTGATTTATCTGATAGGAATCTTGGCAGTATTCCTACAGAAATAAGTGAGTTAGCTCACCTTACCTATTTAAGGTTAAATAATTCCAATTTAACCGGGGAAATACCATCTGAATTGGAAAACCTTGATAGCTTAACATATTTATGCTTAGCGAATAATGAATTAGAAGGTGAAATACCACCTGAATTAGGGAACCTTGAAAAGCTTAAGTATTTATATTTACAAAAGAATAACCTCTCAGGTGCTATCCCACCTACTTTTGGTAATCTAAATAATCTAGCTAATTTGGATTTGAATAATAATGAGCTTAATGACTCTATACCCCCAGAAATTGGCAATCTTATAAATCTAAATTATTTAGACCTTTGGGGTAATCAGCTACAAGGGAACATCCCATCAACAATCGGTAATCTGAAAAAAATGACAGATTTAAAACTTTACCATAATCAATTAAATGGTGAAATACCAGTTGAAATAGGTGATCTCACCAATCTAATCTATCTCAGTTTAAGAGACAATAATCTTACTGGTGAGATACCAGCTGAAATTGGTTATCTGAATAATCTGCAAACATTATTATTGTATAATAATAATTTTACTGGTGAGATACCGCAAAGTATTTGTAGCCTTAATATTGATTGGGGGGATTCCTTGTATTTTGATATTTCCAATAATCAACTTTGCCCATTATATCCATCATGCATTTCAGACTATGTATCTTTGCAGGATACAAGCTCTTGTCCATAATTCACAAAAAATAAATTATTATTTACCATAGCAAATAATAAAGTGTATTATTTGTTACTTTTATATTAATAACTATATATTTATACATAGTATTTACAGAGTGGATTATAAAAATTACCACTACTTTAATTAAACAAGTTTTAATAAACAAATATAGGATGGACTTGATCCATGGGACAGGTACCAACAATCTATAAAAGTTATCTTATTATTGGAGGTGGCCGATTAGCCACACATCTAACCTACTATTTCAATCAAATGAGGTTACCATATTATCAATGGACTCGCAATAATGATAATAACACACTTTCATCTTTTTTACAATTATCAGAAAAGGTTCTTCTCGCAGTATCTGATGACTCGATAGAGCAATTATCAAAACGTATAAAAAATAAAATAGTTATTCATTTTTCTGGAGTCCTATCTACTCCCTTTGCTGAAGGTGTACATCCATTATTTACTTTTGGATTTGATTCATATGATAAAAGCACTTATGAGTCAATACCATTTGTAACTGAAAAAAATAGGAAATCATTTAATGAGCTATTTCCAGAATTAACCAATCCTTCTTTTAAAATTGATAAGAAAGACAAAGTTCTTTATCATACATGGTCATCTATGGCTGGTAATTTTTCATCAATTTTGATAATGGAATATGCTAAAAAATTAATAAAAATGGGTCTATCACCAAATTTGGCAAAGCCTTTTTTAACACAAATGCTACATAATTCACTTGCTAATCAAAGAGCTTTAACAGGACCTATCGATCGTGGTGATAAAAAAACTATCAAAAAACATCTCGATGAAATTGATAAAGATTTCAAAACTATTTACAATGCATTTTTAACTTTAAAAACGAATCAAAGATTATGAAAACAATCCAAGGATTAATGAACTTTAAAAAACGTAACGAAAAAATTTCCATGGTGACATGTTATGATTATACTTCTGCAAAAATTATCGATGAAACAGATATAGATCTTGTATTAGTAGGAGATAGTACCGCGATGGTCATGCATGGTCATCAAACGACGATTCCCGCAACAATTAACATGATGATTTCCCATGTAAAAGCTGTTCATAGAGGATTAAAAAATAAATTCTTAATCGCAGACATGCCTTTTTTAGCTCATCGTAAAGATAAAAAAACAGTGTTAGAATCAGTTGATGCTCTCATGAAGGCTGGTGCAAATGCTGTAAAAATTGAAGGTGCTACCGGGCAAACAGATATCATTAGCTATATTGTTGAATCTGGTGTACCAGTAATGGGGCACTTAGGATTAACACCTCAATCACTAAATATTGTAGGTGGTTGGAAAATACAAGGTAAAACTGATACTGTTGCTAAAAAGATTCAAAAAGAAGCAAAAATGCTTGAAGATTGTGGTGTTTTTAGTTTAGTACTCGAGATGGTACCTTCTACATTAGCTAAAATAATAACTAAAACTATAAAAATACCGACAATAGGTATTGGAGCTGGGCCTCATACTTCCGGGCAAGTACTAGTATTCCATGATGTACTTGGTATGAATCCTAATTTTAATCCTACATTTTTAAGAAAATACATCGATGGCTTTTCGATTATTAAGGAAGCTTTAAATAATTATACAAAAGATGTGAAAAATAGAAAATTTCCTAATGATAAGGAAAGTTTTTAGTGCAAGTATTTCAAACCATTAATGAATGGAGTCTTTATAGGTCGACTATTAACCATTCAAATACTATTGGGTTTGTACCTACTATGGGAGCTATCCATAAGGGACATTTATCTTTAGTTAAAAAGTCATTAAAACAAAATAATATAACAATAGTAAGTATTTTCGTAAATCCTACACAGTTTAATAATGAAGATGACCTTAAAGAATACCCTATTGATTACAAAAATGACCAAAGGTTATTAAAAAACATTGGTGTTGATGTAATTCTTTTGCCCAATACTGAAGAAATCTACGCTGATGAATACAAATTCATGATTTCTGAAAATTCATTAAGTCAAATCATGGAAGGTAAATACCGCAAAAACCATTTTAATGGCATGCTGACAATTGTAATGAAACTTATTAATATCGTAAAACCGACAATTACATATTTTGGTGAAAAGGATCATCAACAGTTCTTATTAATACAAGATATGATATTATCTTTTTTCATGGATACAAAATTAGTTTTATGTCCTACTATTAGACAAGAAGATGGCCTTGCATATTCTTCTCGTAATACATTACTATCAAACGAACAAAGGGTAATTGCTCCTTATTTTTTCAAAATTCTTCAAACCGTTAGACCAATAAATAAGATTAAAAAAAATCTAATACATTCTGGATTTGACGTAGATTATATTGAAAAGTATAACGGACGTTGTTATGGTGCTGTTAAACTAGGAAACATAAGACTTATTGATAATGTCAAATTATAAAATTCTTTATAAAATTAGTGGTTCTATCGCAGTATATAAAAGCGCGGACTTGATATCTAAACTAGTTCAATTAGGTCATCAGGTTCAATGCGTAACCACACAATCAGCATTACAATTCATTGGGCCAGCTACTTTAGAGGGTTTAACTAGAAAAGCAATTATAACTGATATGTATGAACATGGAAAAATGATGACTCATATTGACCTTGTAAAGTGGGCAGATATCACAATATTAGCACCTGCAACGGCTACTACAATCAATAGATTTAGTAATGGATATGGAGAAGATATAGTATCTACACTTTTTTTAGCCCATGATTGGAGCAAGCCCTATTTTATAGCACCTGCTATGAATACTAAGATGCTTTCTAATCCTTCAACAATGGAGTCATTAAAAAAATTAAAAAAGTGGGGTGTTAAAATCTTATCTCCTAATTCAGGTAAATTAGCTTGTGGTGATTTTGGATATGGAAGAATGATGGAACCAAAACAAATTCTAAAACTGATCCAACCTTTTTTGATAAAAACAAAACGGCCATCAATATTAATTACATCTGGAGGAACAAAAGAGCCTATTGACTCAGTGCGATATATTACTAATATAAGCTCTGGTAGGACTGCAGCAAAGCTAGCAGATTATTTTATTCAAAACTTCTGGGAAGTAACTTATCTATCATCTTCAGATGCAGAAAAACCATTAGGTGATTGTTTTAAATTAAATTTTATAACAACTAAAGAACTAGAAAAACAATTATTTACTTCTATATCAAAAACTAATTTTGATGCAGTTATTCACATGGCTGCAGTAAGTGATTTTTCACCTATTAATGCAAGTGAAACAAAAAAGTTCTCATCTGAAAAAAATAAATTTGTTTTAGAAATGAAACCGACACCTAAATTAGTTAATAATATTAGAATAAAAAGTAAAAATAAAAAGATAACATTGATTGCATTTAAATTGACATCCAAAGAAAAAAACCCAATTATATTAAAAAAAATAAAAAATATTTTTTCTAATTCTGATGCTGACTGGGTAGTCCAAAATGATATTTTCTCAAGAAAAAATGGTATTCAATCTAACTTTAATCTTTATGATAGGAATGGAATTGTTCATAAAATTGAAGATACTTATGATCTAGGCACTATTCTAGAGTCTAAATTAAAAAAAGCATTAAAATGATTTTATGCCTTGATGTAGGAAATACCTCTGTACATGGAGGTGTGTTTCATAATGAAAATTTAATTCTTCAATTCAGGAAAGCATCTTCATATAGAGGTTCTTCAGATGAGATTGGAATTTACTTACGGTCTGTTTTAAAAGAGAATAATGTAAATCCAAAGCTTATTAACAACATTGGTTTATGTTCTGTTGTACCAGATATAGTTCATTCCTTAAGGAATGCGTGTATCAAATATTTTAGTATAACACCATTTGAATTAGGTCCTGGTTCAAAAACAGGTCTAAAGATAAATTACCGCAATCCAATAGAAGTTGGTTCAGATCGAATTGCAAATGCAATTGCAGCTATTAATCAATTCCCCAATGAAAATTTAGTTATAATTGACTTTGGAACTGCAACTACTTTTGATATAGTATCAAAAGAAAGAATATACATGGGGGGAACTATTTTCCCAGGAATCCAAATTTCAATGGAAGCATTGGAAAAAAGGACGGCTAAACTACCTCCTGTTGAAATAATAAAAAGGACTAAAGTAATTGGAAGATCTACAATGGAAAGTATACAATCAGGGCTATATTTTGGTCAACGAGGGATGGTTAAAGAAATATCCCAAGCTATTATTGATGAATTGTTTTCTGAACATGGAGCAGTATTAGTTGCTACTGGAGGATTCTCTAATTTATACAAGGATGATAATTTATTTCATGCAATAATTCCAGAATTGGTACTATTAGGAATTCACTTGGCTGTAATTAATAATAGTTAAGTAACATTTGAAATTATTTATCTTGATTATATTATTGCGATTTTATTTTCACAGAAATTAGTATTTATTGATTATCAAAGAGGATTTAATATGAAGTTTTTAAATATTTTAAAAGAGATAGAAAAGTTTATCCTTGGTGAATCTAAACCAAAAAATCATTGGGAAAAATATAGGAAACCTAAAGATAAAAACTACTATGCTATATAAAATATTATTCAAAGGATTTAATTTTTTTTTTTAATAAAAATAATGTAAAATAGAATGTTAAGCTTAACTAATTATAGAAAAAAAGGAACTATTCTATGAAGAAAATAAAGATAGCCGCAATAGGGCTTGGACTAGCAATGCTTTTCTCAGCATGTTCAGTAACAATGCCACATACAGCGACAGGTAACGATGTTGGTAGTAAAGTAGGAACAGCCAAAGTAACATATTACTTTGGTGGATCACTTCCTTGGCCACTAGCACAAGATGGTGGAATCAGAGCTGCAGCAAAAAATGGTGGAATAACTAAGATATCCACTGTAGACGTAAAAACCACTAACCTGTTTAATTTTATGGTAACAACTGAAACAATTGTTACTGGTTCATAAGATTAAATAATCTAAAAAAAAAATGGAGTAGGCAACTACTCCATTTTTTTTTGTATGAATTATTTTTTACCTTTTTTTTTAATTATTGGTATTTCCTGCACCCCTAAGGATCAAAATAACATAATCCTCCCTAACAATGTTATTTTAAAAAGGTTTCCAGGTGAATATATTAAACATCCATCAGATAACGATATAGAATATTACGAATCACACTTTAATAATTTAATTGATTATCAAATTCCATTATTTAAAATTTTTGTCCATGAAGAATATAAGCTGTACCTTGGCATTCCATTTGAAAATAATAATTTGGATATATTTAATATTCGAACGCGCCAATTAACTGATTTAAAAAACAATTGTTCTATTGATTCGATTGCAAACAATATATTATATAACATTAAACAAAAATATATTATTGAGAACTATTATAATATTGAAGACCATTCCTATTTTATTTCATTTATTGAAACCTTGAATGATTCTTTAGCAAAAGTGTTTTATACTAGAGATGGGTTGAAAGAAAGGTTCTTATATAAACCATAATTGGTTTTTATTATTAAATATGAGAAAAAAAAATTCATTATGTTGTTTTCTATTTTTGTTTATTTTTAATAACTGCGCGATAAACAATAAAAATAATAAATTATTTCAATCTTTTTATATGGGTGAAGGGATAACCCAGTATTATATAAAAGAAATGGTGTTCAAAAATAATGAAGGTAGCAATTTATTATTGGACATAACTATCCAAATGAAAGAAGAAAATAACACTAATGCTATCTTAAATTTTACAATAAAGGGAAAAGGTAAAATAAATCAACTTAATAGCATTTCAATTTCACAAAGTGGAAATAAATTGATTTTAAACGATGTCCTGCTATTATTTCATGAAAAAATAAAAAATAATTTTGCATCTCGATATACCTCTAATGTTAACGCAAAAGAATTAATCTCATTTTTTAATAAACCTACATGGACTATTCATATTGATGCAGGAAAAACAAAGTATAGTTATTCCCCCTCAAATAAGACATTTAAGAAAATCCAGTATATTAATACCAATCTATTCGAAATTTATTAAAGACTATTTCTCTTATCTAATTGGACAGTTAATGATTATCAGATTTTGGTATAACTATAGATTTTATAGCATCAAGAAAAATCATTTTTTTATTATTCTACTTCTCTTTTCTATTAACTGTACTGCTTCATTTGATTATTTTGGTAACAATGTTAATATAAAAAAGGATAGGATATATTTAAATTCTATGAGAGAAGATAGATATGAAAAAGATAAATTTATATTAACATTTGTTGAACAACGAGGTAATCCAACAAAAACCTCAAATAAAAAAAAAAGAAAAACATTACTACGTTATATTGACCTTATCATGAGCTATTATGGATATACAGAAAATAAAATAATTGAAGAAAGAAGTCGTGGTATCATTGATCCAAGGTATTACGTTACAATTCAATTCCATTAAAATTAAACTTTAATATTATGACTAGAGCAGAAATGAATTGGAAGATTTTTAGATCTATATTACCTCTTATAGCTCTTGTGGCATTTGTATATTATACGCAATCCACGCGTATTGATTATATCAACACAGATCCAATGGTAAAAATCGATGCAGATGAATTAATATGGAGATTCCAAGTAAATGAAGGCACAGAATTCATTGGCCAAATAATTCAAATACAAGGCACTGTTACTAGCTTTGATTCATCATTAATCATTCTTAATCATCGCATAGTTTGTTTATTAGAATCAGAGAATATTATTGAGGTAAAATCAGGTTCATCTCTTAGTATAAAAGGAAGATGTATTGGATATGATAATCTTTTAGATGAAGTGAGATTAGATCATGTTGTAAAAATAAATGATTTTAAAAATTAATTCATTATATGTTTGTATTTATCATTATTTGCCTACTTTGAATAAACTATTTTTGAACGTTGTATCCAATGCTGTAGACTTGCTACTTTTTCAATATTTATACTATAAACTCCAAATGATTGTTCTACCTTACCTCGTATGACAAATGATGTTTCCCAATGAAAAAGTTCGCCAAATTGTTTAAAAATACTAGGAAATAAAAAACATTCATATATATCTGTCTCATCTTCTAGTGTTAAAAATTGCATAGGCTCAGATTTACGAGTAATGGATTCTTTTCTAGTAATATAAATCCCAATTAAGTAAATAGATTTTCCAAGATTGTAAGGTATATCTCTAGCATATTTTATATTACAACTAAGCATTGATCTGTATTTAGCTATTGGATGGTTCGATATAGGAAAGCCAAATGTATTTAATTCTAATTGATCTCTATCATGCATAGTCATACTCGGTTTCAAAGGGCTTGATTGCAATGACCTTTTTGCACCATCATTCTGGATATAAAATCGTGCTACTTTATATGCAATTTCTTGATGATTATATTGCGATGATATGGAATCAAAAGATCCAGCATTTGTTAATGCTATTGCATCGGAAAGGTCAAGGTCAACACGAAATAAAAAATCATCTAATGATTCAAAATTCCCAGTTTTGCGCTCATCAAGAATGAGATCAATAGCTTTATATTTTAAACCTTTTATACTCATAAAACCCATTTGAATCACATCAATATTACCATACCAATGATAGATACTTTTATTAATATTTGGTTTTAATATTTTTATTCCAAATCTCCTAGCTTCACTCATATATGCATATGATGAATAATATCCACCTTGATTAGAGATAACTGACGCAAGAAATTCTGCAGGATAATGTGCTTTTAGATAGGCACAGGTAAAAGACAACATTGCATAAGATGCAGAATGAGGTTTACAAAAAGAATAACCTGAAAAAGACTGTATCATATCCCATACCTGACTGATTGTTTGAATAGGATATCCTCTCTTAAGAGCTCTTTTAATAAATGTATTTTTCCATCTAGGTATAAGATGCTTCATGGAGTCCCGACTCATAGACTTCCTCAATAATTCTGCTTCTGAATAACTTAACCCAGCCATGACCATTACCGTCATTGAGACTTGTTCTTCATATACCATAATGCCATAGCTTTCTTTTAAAAATCCCAAATCTGGATGAATAACATCCCATTTTTGACCATGAATACGAGATAACATGAGTTTTGTATATTGATTAGCAGCTGGACGAATTATGGATGAATAGATTACCACATGCTCAAAATCGACCAAACCTGCTTTTTTTAAAAGTTGACGTGTAGCAGGACTCTCAATATAAAAAACACCTATTGTCTTTCCAGATTTGATTAATCGTGCTGTTTTCTTGTCTCCCACAGGATGAATTTTATGATAATCTATGTACTTATCTTCTAGTATAGAATCTCCATAGTTAAGATTTATACGTTGAATCGTATCACGCACCACTGCCAAACTACGATTACCAAGGATGTCTATCTTTAAAAGTCCTGCATCTTCTACTTGATCTTTTTCCCATTCTACAATTTGCACTCCTTTTGGAGCAGTAAGCACTGGAACATATTTTCGAATTTCATCAGGGACAATAATTATTCCACCTGGATGAATCGAAATATGAGATAATACATTTATTATTTTTTCACTTTCTTCTAATACATCCAAAATATTTTTATCTAAATCGCTATCTGAAAATTGTGAATCATTGCAAACTATCTTACGTAAACCTCCATATTTACTATACCAACTAATACGCTTTGTGATTCTTTTAATCTCTTCATTAGATAGTCCATATACTTTACCTACTTCTCTAATAGCAGAACGGGGTCTAAAAAATACTTGATTAGCAACCATCGCTGTACGTTTTTTACCATATTTTTTAAAAACATAGTCCAAAATATCGTCTCTTTCATCCCATGGAAAATCAATATCGATATCTGGCATATTATCTCTTTCAGGATGAATAAATCTTTCAAAATGAAGTGTATATTTCAAAGGATCAACCTGAGTAATAAAAAGACAATAACTAACAATAGATGCAGCAGCAGAACCTCGACCAATAGTGGATTGATTTTGTTTGACAATATCCTCTACAATAAGGAAATATGGTGCAAAACCCTTCTGACTAATAATATTTAATTCATAATCAATACGGAATCTTACTTGATCATTAATCTCGCCATATCGCTTTTTAGCACCTTCGTAGACCTTTTTCTTTAATTTGATATTAGAATAATATGTATTCTTTAGATGAAGATTTGGGAATATAGTATTCACAAATGACCAATCAGTCTTACAACGTTCTGCCAAATATTGACTATTATTTAGCGCTTCTAGACTATTTGGAAATAACTTAATCATTTGTTGCTCATTTCGAAACCAATGTTGCTCTGACTTGTATTGTATTGGATCTAATTGTTTTAGCGTCAGATTATGATAAATCGCATTAAGAATCTTATGAGCTTTATGATCACTTTTCTGTTTAAAATAAACATCACCTGTTACTATAGTTTCTAATTTTAATTCTTTTGATAATCTTTTTGCATATGATTCATTCATTCCAGGACGTAATTCTATAAAAAGATGTGTATCAGGTATCAAATGATATAATGATCTCAATAAGTTTTGATTATAGCATAATACAAAGATTCCTGAGTTATATTTTTTTAAAATAGTAATGATATCATTATTGGAATTAGCGTGAACTGCAGAGATAATCTTACACAGATTTTCATAACCATATTGATTCTCTACTAAAATCAAAACCTCTTCTTTATCAGTAATGATATTTGAACCAACGATGGGTTTAATTCCTGCTCGATTGCAATTTTGAATAAAATGAATCATACCCCAAATACCATTTATATCTGTTAGAGCCACAGTATTCATTGAACAATCTTTAGCTAATTCTATTATATCTGATAATGATAAAAGACCTCTCATAGCAGAATAAATAGAATGTAGATTTAGATGTGCAAACACTATATACGCTTTAAAACTTGTAATACATTTGCTGTTTGTAAACTTTGTACCCCATATTTATCTCTTATCTTTTCTATTGCTCTAGATAGCGACATACTATCATCACCAAATCTGTCAAATAAATCACTTTGAAAAACATAAGGTGTAAATTCCCATAGATTTACAAGTATTGCTCGGACACGATTACGACGTTCATTCGCACTATTAAATAATTTTTTACATATATTGAAAATAGATAAATCATCAATATTTTTTATCTTTCCCATTCTAGATCGTTTGTAGCCATCTGCATAACAAATCTCCAACTTGATATTTTCTGCTATATGTCCACGCTTTCGAAGTTGAAAAGCTATTTTATCTGATATATCCTTTATAATGGCATATAATATATCTCTATCATTGCTATCTTTTGGTAAAACTGTCTGTTCTATAAGATGTTCTTTGAACTGTTGTAGTGTTACTGGGGAGTTATCATTTCCTTTTGATTCATTGTAAAGTGTATTGGCATATACACCAAAAAAAACACGGAAATCATCGATATTATCAGTCATAGATTGAATCTGACCTATGTTCTTGATAAATAAAAATTTTAACAAACGATGAACAGATTTTTTTTTTGCTATTGGTAATATTGCTGGCCTTAAAGGAGCTAGAAAATTCGCCTCCTCTCCATTTCCCACCTTATAAATAGGATCTGTTACTACCTCTGTTATAATACGACTTACTAATTTATTTGTACTAATGCCTACTATTCCAGATAGATTTGTTTGATCTTGAATACGATTAACAATTGATAATCCAGTATTTTTCATATTACATCTCATACCATCCATATCCAAAAAAAACTCGCCAATACCTAGAGGCTCGACCACCGGTGTAAAGAAAAATAATGAGCGATATATATAATAATGAATATGATTATAAAGAGAATGGTTATAAGATAAAAGTGGTATCCTATGATTCATTTTTCTTACCATAGATACCTTCATACCAATTGATAATCCTTCTTCCTTTGCCTCACTAGATAATGCAATAATACTTCCATTAGGATTTTCAGAAGAGATGATTGCAATAGGACGCGTTCTCAAACTGTCATTCATGAGACGTTCAGTTTGAATCTCTACATCTTTAAGACGTATATGAAAAACGTCTCGTTCAATCATTGATAGTGGCTTAGCTTAGATAATTCCGGAAGGAATATAGAAGCACACCATTAATATGAAATTTATCTTTTGAATCAACTTTGATAATTGGAAAATTTGGATTCCTAGGATGAAGTTCTACATGATTAGTTCGAGGTATATAGCATTTGAGTGTAGCCTCTCCATTAATTAATGCTACGACAATCTGTCCTGAACGTGCAGTATCTGTTTTTTTTGCAACAATATAATCTCCATCATGAATATGCTCATCAATCATTGAATCACCTTTTACTTTTAAAACATAATGATTCGGATTTAATAATGATGATGGTACATCAACCATCTCGGGGCTTTCTAATGCTTCAATTGGCTCTCCTGCTGCAATAAGGCCCAAAAGCGGCAAACAAGCTGTTGTAGTTGCAGTGGCGTGCTCTTTGTGGATTAACATGAGCGCTCGTTTGCCGTTGGGACCTTTTATACGTGATAAGTGACCTTGGCTCTCCAAAGTCTTTACATACCAATTAATCGTCCCCAATGAATCAAATCCTAAACTCGCCATTATCTCTTCATAAGATGGTGGCTGTCCATATAGCAAAGTAAATCGCTGAATAAAATCTAAAAATTTCTTCAATTTTGGAGATAGAGGTTTGGTCATGGTCTAATATATCTATTCATAGTTAACACTTTATCTAAATTAATAACTTTTGATGTCCTAGCAGTAAAATGTTTATTAATCCTATTCACTGCTCTTATTACCAAAAATGAAGAATCTCCTCTATATTCTTTATTTAATTTATTTTTCATTTAATAATCCTATTGAATTCAATAAATACTCGTAAGTTGCTCGTAAGTATATTGCAAAAAATAGTATTATCCAAATAAAAAAGCCCCTTTTACAAGGGGCTTTTTTATTGAACAAAATTTCTAATGTTTATATTGTTCCAGTACCCAACCAAAGTCCTATAAAAAGCAATACACCAGTAAGACTGTGCATAATGATAGTGCCCCAATTAGCTGGCTCTAATAACCTGTCATTGTAATATTTATACAAGGTTTGAATAGATGTCAATCCAAAATATGAAGCTAAAAGCGTGATTAAAACCAACGATGGGAAGGTTCCATTCAATACTAAAAGCACTATACTTAAAAAAGCTCCTGATACCAGCGCAACATAACCTACTCTTGCCTTTTCTGGACCAAATACAACTATGAGAGTATTTTTACCCGTAGCCTTGTCACTGTCATGATCTGGAAATTCATTAATATATACCACAGCAGCTATCAAAAAACCTAATGGAATCCCTGCTAGAAATGCCTCAGGTAGCAATTCTCCTGTTTGGACTAAAGTACTTCCTGCCACCATTAATGGACCAAAATTTAAACCTATCAATAACTCACCCAAACCTTTTCGTGATGAAAACCGAAATGGAGGTGCTGTATAAAATAATCCTGATAAAAATCCAATTAAGCCTAGCCATAAGACTGAAATGCCTGCTTTTTGAATCAATGGAATCCCTACTAAAACACTTAAAGCAAAAATAACAATCGTCAAATTACGAACACCGTTAGGAGTAATAAGTCCCATTTGAATACCTCGACTTCCCCCGTTGAGACCTTTATTGCTATAGTTATAGTTTAAATTATCTGTTCCACTCAAATAATCGAAATAATCATTAGATGTATTAGTTCCGACATGCAGTAAAGCCCCTCCTAACAAGGTGATTCCTAGCCACGACCAATCAACAGCATAACCCATAAATTTTGCTACAGCAGCACCAACTAGAATTGGCATTATAGTCGCGGATAAAAATGGAAGACGCATTATAACAACCCAAGTAAATATTTGAGTCATTAAATTTATCTTAGGTCTTACCTCGTCCGGTGTCTTATCATCTAATGGAGTAGTAACACCACAATATCCAATGTGATTACCATCTTTATCTTTTGTTGGAGTGATTTTTATTCTAGCAGAAAATTCACTCCCATCTTTTCGCAAAAATGCTGTTTCGCCTTCCCATTTTCCTTTTTTCACCGATTCATCTAACCAACCGATGACATGACCTAGAACAACTTGACCATCACTAAAATCACTCACTCGCATTTTTCCAACAACCTCATTTTCAGAATACCCAAAAATTTTAACCGCTCCTTCACTAAAGGTGTCAATTTTCCCATCTAAATCACAAGTGATAACACTTTTTAAATTTTTACTCATTATATTCCTTATACATTATTTAGACTTCATAAAATTACAAATGAAAATAGGCTTAATTAAAAATGAAAATTACATAGGATAAAAAATTGGTCGACTTGGCGCTGCATCCAAGGCCCAATTTGGAATCTGAATTTGTAAGAAACCAAACCCATCTCTTAATTCTTCCGGAATGAAAAGTAATTCCGATATTGTTTTACCTTTTTCAAAGAATAATCTATGATTTCCTAATAAGCCT
>MDTA01205816.1_pt1 | contig 15494 bp, 26 predicted proteins | sample 811151 | NCBI WGS metagenome assembly MDTA01 (sample SAMN05326648, study PRJNA326480) | marine metagenome | isolation source: seawater | place: Indian Ocean: South | collected 2010 | reverse complement strand
TCGGTGAAATAGTAACGATGTTTCTTTATTAGTTAGAGGAGCCTTTATATCTGGCCTTTGAGAGTGAGTCATTGCTGGTGCTTTGTACCAAGGAAACTGATCAGATGACATCACCTCATACAATGATTTGTATTTACTGCCACTTAAAAAGTTCTCGTAAATTTCAATCATATTATTTACAAGTCAAATATTTATACAGCGTACCTAATAACTACGATTCCGCTGCCGCCGTCTCCGCCAAAACCATATGCCCAAGTACCGCCTCCACCACCCCCACTATTAGCTGTTCCATTAGGCCGAGGTTTGCCCGGAGCACTGACTGGTGGTCCTAATGGCGACCCAGGCGAACCACCACCTGACCCGCCTACACCGCCATAGCCAGAACCGCCGCCACCAGCAAAATAACCACTTAATGGGGCAAGAGCTGGTACGCCAATAAGTGGTCCGGTAAATCCAGGATATTGCCTGCCAGCACCTCCATTACCGTTGTAGTGGTTGGGTCCAGGTGTTGTTCCCATACCTCCTGCTCCACCACCGCCATCACCTCTAGAACCGGTAGTATGTTGACCTGCATGGCCGTAGCCATAAGTTCCGCTATTTCCAGGTTGCGAAGGCTGAGTAGCACTGCCTGCAGGTGTATCACCAGAAAATCCTGAGCCTCCCCCGCCAGAACCACCAGGACCACCTGGATATTGTGCACCACGAGGCCCGCCACCGCCGTATCCGCCTCCTTTAGCTGTTAATAGTGATCCAAGTTGACTATCACCACCAGTCTGACCGGTATTAGTGTTCCACTGAGAAGCACCCGCGCCAATAGTAACTGAATAATTACCAGTACTAATTGACATAGACGGTACATAGATTAAACCTCCGGCACCGCCGCCACCACCATTACTGTCGTATGACGGTCCACCACCACCACCACCAGCAACAACTAAAACATCGAAGTTTTTAGTACCACTGAGTACAAATGTACCCGGACTTGTAAATGTATGATATGTGTAGCCATTGCCAGGTGTAGTAACCGTACCGCCACTTGCCGAGAAACTACTCTTGCCTCTTAAATCGTTGTAAGCGATAGTTCCGCTAGATACACCAGCCAAAGTTCTTACAGCACTGTCATTAAGACCTAGCTGTTGTGTTGTAGGGTTGCCTAACTCAGTATTAATGTGCTGTGCACTAATAGGTCCAGACGAAGGTGTTGTCATCTCTGCATCTTTACCTCATACTTTTATTATAGATCTCTATTTATTTACTAATCTGTTAGAGTGTAAATATACGTTCATCCTATTTATAGGACGCAAGTAGGCTCAAGATAGGGGCTGAAGGAACGGGAAATTTCACATAATCATGGAGTTTCCAATGACTACTATCGAAGCCCGTGCAATTGAAAATGCACGTAAGGAGTACATTCGTGCTCGTAAGGAACTCAATCGCGCCAGACTGAGTTCAACCACTTATCGTGGCATTCCTTATTGCACTGATTCTATTAAACCTGAATCAGGTAATCATCGCTGTACTTATCGCGGCATCTCTTACACAAGTTAGATAGATATTCCTATCTGCTTTTAATCGTCGCCCTTGCACTTCTTGCTTGGGCGATTTATAAATATGCAGACGTCACAGTCACCATGGGATTCCTGAGCCAATTACAGGGAATTTAAGTCTATTGATGTTGTCTTGAATTTGCTCCTCAATCTCTTCTTTGTATACCCCATCATTCCAAATCCAATTCAGGACAATTTCTTCTGTAAGATCATCATACGGAACCACTTCATAGCCCTCTGCGGGTGGCTCTTCAACAGCTGTGAGATTGTTTATATTATATGCATATGGATCACCTTCAAATTCCTCGACTCCCATTGCTTGCCAATGTACGCCAATTACAATTCCATCAGCAATCCTTCGTTCTAAGTTTATTATTGACCAAGTAAAAGTAGCAGACATTTTGTCAATAAATATTTTTTTTATTCTAACGTTTTAGTCTCTTTGCCTCCAATCATCTGTTTTCTCTTGTGAAAACCATTCAGCAATATCTTCTGGACCATTAAAACTAGTTCGGTGATTAGCTGGATCTGGATCACCTATATCCATTGCATTCATAAAGCTATCAAGACTTCCTTCTTGCATATCAGGATTATGAGCAGTGCGCCTAGCTTTGCGTAGCATCTCACCAGCTGAGCGGTTTGCTTTAGCTAGTTTTTCCGCCCATATCATGTCAGTAAGTTTTACTTCTTCTCCATTTGAAATTTTACTGCAGATAAATTCCATTTTTAATCTATATTCAGTTGATAGCATCTCTAATTACCATAAATGGCTGCTTGTATTGGATTTGGTAAGGAAGGACGCAGCGATTCTGCTCTTCTGTTTTCTTGCCCCTGTTGACGCTTTCTTTCTTGTTGAATAGCCACACCTCTGATGTAATCAGAAGAGCCAGTACTCTTGGGTGAAGCCTTTTCAGCGCGATTTCTCACCATCTTGTCATTACCTCTACTTTGTGTAATCCGTGCCACTGCTTTTTCGGCAGCTGCTCGTCTTCCACTGCGGGCATGATCAGCTCTATCTTGCTGCGATAATCGTCTTAGGTCGATTGGTTCATGCGTTATATTTACTGCCATACAACCTTTTACTCAGTAATTCTATTTTAGCTTTCTGGTAGCTGCTTCATAACATAATCATCACATTTATAGCATTCGATCCACTCCGCGTTTCTATCAAGTAGCTCCTGCGGTATAGCTGCTTCTAGCATATTAATCGCAGCAACTTGATGTGATAAGCCTTTGTATCTTCTCAGAAGCTCTACAAGCCTTATCTTACGCATCAAATGCCTACCGTTTGATTTAGTTTGTTGACTGCTTTTGCTACTGGCATGATCGTTGCCATGACTTTCTTTGAAATCTCCTCTTCTCGCTTTTCACTGTCAGCTTGAGAGTTAATTAGCTGATCCTCAACAAACTCAATTCTGTCATCCAATTCTTTCACCTTCTGGCTTTGAAGGTCACTTTGATAGTGAGTGAACTTCAATGCAATCAGAAGTGCAACAACAGGTCCCAAAAGATATTCCATTTTGCCTCATTGATTCTCAAAAATTCTAGCCAAAATCAAACAAAAGTGAGATCATCATCGTCTAGATCATCGAATTCATACCCTGCATCATTGATGTCAGTTGGCATGTCATCATCATCTTGACTATTCATGATAAGCAGGTCGCAGAAGGTCTCCTCTGAAATGATTTCGGGCAGCCCTCCTGAGACCTCATCGATCTTAAAAATAATCCCATTGGCCATCAGCATCTCTTGAATGCCATTCTTCTGCTCCATTCGTGACTTAAGCAGGCGCAAGGCAGTCTTCTCGAGTGCTGGGCGACTCATCTTTCCGACCTCGAATCTCGCTCGTGAGAGAGCAAACCTCTGTTCGACTGTGAGTTCCATTATCCAGTTCCAGAATGCGTTTATTTTTGGTGTGCTCGAGTATGAGATCAGCAGCATCTTGATTGTAGAAGGGCTGCTCACGGAACCACTCTAACCAATCAGTTCTGTTCCCTTTTGATTTTTGGCACTGTTCACAGGCAGGTAAAAGATTGGTTCTTAAATTTTCGCCTCCAGCTGACTTTGGGAAGACGTGATCCAATGACGTTGCTTTTCGTTCTCTGCAGTAAGCACACATCCCTCCCCAAGATCGTTTAATTTCGTGGCGAAACTGTTTTTTGGCAGTTTGCTTAGAGAGGGCATCTAGGTTGAACAAGAGTTCACCCCAGTGTTCTGCATATTGTGCCATAAAGTCGTCTTATAGCTTACACCCAGTCTAAGTATTTATAGAGTCTATTCTCTACTGATAATTGTTATCCGGTCTAATTTCTCTTCAATGCGTGACATATGCTGCTCTACTCGTTCAAGCATTTGAGTGAAGTCTGTCTTCGATACATAACGCTCAGCCACACGCAGCTCCACTTGATCAATTCTCCGCTCTATTTCCTTGATATTGGTATTGGTTTTATTTTGCAGGATGAAGCCCCCACTGATGACTGCTATTGCTGCTGTAAGAACGGGTTCAATCATTATCTTTGACAGAGGGGTGCTTAAAGGAGATGGACCAGCCATCTTTTCCAAATGTTCCCTCCTCCTTGAATACTGGTTTTGGAGTGAGGTCTTCTTGTTGTTTGTGGTAATCTTTCTCAGCCTGATCAAGCTTCTTAGGCAGCGTTGCATAGAACTTCTTCTGTTGTATGAAACGCCGAATTCGTTCAGTGTTCGATCGAGTATCAAATCTGAATAACCATTTGCCATCTGCGGGGATATTGCCTAGCCCTTTTTTGCAGGCTTGATTGAGTTAATAGCAGTAAAGATTAGTTGGACAATACTATTATCCTTTAGCGGAGATAGGGCCACGATTTCACTGAGGGCAGCAATAATGATCCATGTTTCTGGTCTAGCTAGAAAATCCATGAGTTTATATCATTTTCTCACTCTATTTTAACTATATTTGTTTTCTCGATTTGCTCTGCTATCGTTAGATGCGCGGGACCATGGCGGAATTGGTAGACGCGCCGCACTTAAAATGCGTTCTCCGCAAGGAGGTGAGGGTTCAATTCCCTCTGGTCCCACTCTTGACTTAATGCCAGCTTTAGATAAAAAGGGCTTTGATTGCATCGTTGCTTGCCCAAGCCTCGAACCTGGAATGAGCAGGCTTTAAGAGCAGCCGTCTCTGAGTCGACTTCTGTGCGTCAAGTTTTACAAAAGCTTGGCCTGAAGCAAGCTGGTGGCAATTACATGAGTATCAAAAAAGCTATTAATAAGTATTGTATTGATTCAAGTCATTTTAGAGGTCGTGGCTGGAATAACGGTCTCACGCATATCCGAACTGGTCCTCAAAGACCTATTTCTGATTTTCTCGACAAGGGTGTTCCTATCCAGTCCTACAAATTAAAACACAAGATTTTGACGGAAAAGCTGCTTCCTAGAAGGTGTGCTGGCTGTGGTTTGAAACGCTGGAGAGGCAAGCCGATACCTTTAGAGCTTGAGCACAAGGATGGAGACAGCACCAACAACAGTCTCGAAAATCTGGAGTTGCTTTGCCCCAACTGCCATGCTCAAACAGACACGTATCGAGGCTTGAACATTGGCCGTGCCGCTTAGCTTTCCCTTTAACAAATCTTATGAAAGCTATCTCCAAGTAAGTGCCTGCCTCCGTTAGATTCCTAATCATGGCCCTTGGGGTCCGGTCCTGACTGTAGATAATTCATGGCAAGAATTCCTTCCGCTTGGGCGTCATCGTCTGACGTGGCAAAACATTTTGGAATCAGCACTCGTCATTTGAGAACTCTTCGCCGTGATTGGAAAGAGATGGGATTGCTTCTCGAAGGTAAGCATTACTGGCAATTCTCTTCTCGCGTCATCCGGTACGACCTTGATGCGATGACCAAACTGGCTCATAGTCAAGGACGGATCATCCGGCCTTAGCACTTCTGTGTACATAAAGATGTAACTCTCGTGAGTATGTTCTTTCAATCATGCTTGCAGAGTTGCCAACTGCCGCCGCACATGTTGCTGCAGTATGAAGTCCTGTAATCAGACTCACACTGCAGTAGCGGTGACGTAAATCTGTTGCGCTTATCCCAAGATGTTTTGTAACTGCTCTAGATAATGCTGTCGAGCGTAGCTCCCACATTTGTGCGACTTCTCCTGTTGGTCGTCCATTAGTTACAAAAAGCTCTTCGTAATTATCTGGACGCCAGCCGCTCAAATCAATCCATTTGTCCTTCCCAAATGGGCATGGAACGGCACAGCAACCGTAATTGTTTTTTGTAGCCCAGTAATTGACATATCCCGTTTCTTGGTCGAAGGTGCTCCAATCTGTTGAGTAAATTTGCATAATTCTGTGTCCGTACACGGCTATCGCATAGATATGTTTTTTTAAATCTTCGTTTTTAATTGCGTTGATCCTTTGCCAAATGACTTCATCTTCAGGAATGTTGGTTCTGCCTACTGATTGATACACATAAGCAGGCTTTTGGTTTTCACGTACCCCTAACGGTTCTCCAAGGTACTGACACACCAACCGCATCGTGTCGAATGCATTTCTATAGCTCTTGCGTTTTCTGTTGCTGTAATAAGCCAGCAATGCATCTGCACAAACTTCCATCGACATGTTCATGGATTCCTCCGCAGCCCATGCGAAGCACATATCTGCCCACCTCATTTGTGCCTTGAGGCTGGATAGAGAAAGGCTTTTGGTTTCGCCTCGATCTACTAGAAATTTTTTGGCCTTTTTCAATTGGTTCTTAAGCGTTAACGGACTAAACGCCAGCGCTTGCCTGTCGTAGGTCTCAAGGTTGCGTCGTGTATCCCTGCCGAGCTGTCCCTGGCTGATCAGCTCCTCCGCTTCATCAAGAGCCTTCGTGAAGGAATCCTTGATTCGGCTGAGGCGCACAGGGGTATGAAGACGCCTTGATGTCTCTTTCTCGCTGTTCCTCCACAGGCCGTCCAGGTCGATGGCGTGATGGCCACTTTGACTCGGCCTCACTTTGACCCGCATTCGGCAGCGCTTGCCCGCCAACAAAAGTTGCTGGTTGCTTCTCAGATATTTGTTGGCCTTTTTCAGCTCCGCTTGCCAGGGGGATTCCATGACCGTGATCTGTCTGTCGAGACTCTACCAATAACGTCTACCAATTTCCCCGTTTGTCTGCCGTTCAACACCCTTTGCCCCCCTTAACGCTTCCGGCTCACTTCCTAATAACTTCCCTGTTGCCAACAGGGATCTGGTCCGTTACAACGGTGTGAACTTCGTTCTGAGGAACTCTTTGAAATCTCTTTTAAATCCGGTGCAGTCATGGCCACCACTGGGATCTCAGAGGCGTTTGGTAGACGTCTACCGACGTGATTCGGGTTGGAGCTTTGGTCCAAGTGGCATGAGCTGGAGCTTTGGTCCAGGCGAAGATGGCAACAGTGCATGGGTTCAGACCTCGTTTGAACCGGAGCACACCCACGTTCTGACCCGTCGTCGCAGTGGTTCTGCTTAGGCAGATTTTCGGAGGAGATTGAACTCCAGCACCATGCCTTGGATGGCGGGCTTCATGGCGATGAGTTGCTCTTGATCGAGCTCCCCTTGTCCGGCCCACTTTTCCAGGGTGAACTCAACAGCAAAGAGAAGTGCTCGGCAGGTCCGCTCATCTAACTCGCAAACCATTCTTATGTCCTCAGGATCTTGTGCAAACATTTATGAACTCCGGTATTCAGCGGTCTTCTTGGCCACGTCCTCTGGCTGCTTGGAATGCTGCTGACCCTTCCGAGTTGCCGCACGCTTCTTGGCGCTAGTTCGTTTCAACTCCGAGTCTGAGAGGGATTCAAGAGCCTTAGCGGGCAGGTAACGCTCTCCTGTGGCTTCCTTGCCCTGGGTGGAGTTCTTACCGCTCTTGGTGCCCCAGTCCTCCTTGGTCCAGGAGTCCAACGATTTCTGTGATTCAGCTTTAGCCATCAGTCCTTGTAACCCCCACCATTTGCCTTGTACTGCTTGGCAAGCATTTGAGCTTTACGAGCGGACCACTGACCCGGATCGCCGCCTTTGTCACCTGCTTCGATCGACTCTTTTAAACGCTTTCGCATTCCTGGCTTGGTGTAGTTACCAGCCTCATTGACCTTTGACTCACTACCTTCAGCCATAATCAGACTCCTAGTTTTTTGATCAGCGCACCGGCATACCGACGCACCCCCGGATGAGTACCGATCGCGGCTCCCGAGCCAACAGCAGCAGCAGCTGCGGCTGCAGCGACCGGCCCGGCCATGCCATACGTCAGCCCTGCTTTTGCAAGGTCACCCGCTGCATCCAACTTCTCAACGTCATCAGGGAGGTAGTCGAGAGCTCGTCCAGAAGCACCAGCAATTTCATAAGCGAAATTGCCTGATCCACCCAGGGTGCCAAGAGCACCACCGAGAGCCGTTCCTAGATATTGGTTACGACGGTTCCCGCCTCGACCACCGAGATAAGCACCCACTCCAGCGCCGGTTGCACCGATCGGGCCAGCAAATACTCCAGAGGCTCGACCCAGGCCTGATGTCTGGAGGAAAGCCAGTGGATCAGTGAAAGGGTTATCGCTGTGGTTCATAGCCACATGACCCAGCTCATGGGCCATCACAGCAGGGTGTGGAGCACTGGGGTCATACCAAACCACGTCTTCTCCTTCACTGGTTTGACCAGCGGCCCAGAAGTTTTTACCCGGCTCAGGAATGAAGTACTCGACAGGGTCATTGCCCTGTTCCAGATACTTCCTATAAGTCCTGACCATCTGATCGCCCTGCCTCGCTTTACGTTCAGGGTCTTTACGAATGGCAGCAAATTCTGCTGTCAGTTCACCAAGCAGAGCTGCGTGAACACTGTGCTGGGCAATCTTTGCAGCCACGGTTCCACCCGCTAGTGCAGGCGCTAATACCTCGATGTCAGGCTCTCTTATCCGCCGAGCAAGTTCGTTTTGAACGGCTAAATCAATTTCCTCTTGGCTGAGGTCGAGTTCATTTTCAAAGTAGGCCATCAACCGTCATCCTTAGGAAGTTCAGGAAGTGGATCCTGCTTCCCTTCAGTGAAGGCAACTGCTCTTTTATAGAACCAATTATCGCGATTTTCTACAGGCAGAGACTCAAAATGGTCCCGAATTTTTTGCCAGTTTTCCATTTGATATTCGTTCATAAGAATTAGTTATTGCAATTCCAATTTTTTCGTGCAGCTTTGCCGCGCTCACTCGTCCAAGACTTAGAACGTGCACAAAAAGCTTTACGACGTTTAGCATCTTTACTATCTGGATCTAGTTGTGATGGAGGGGTCGTGACTGCTGTTTGGAGATTAGACTCTTCACCTTCAGCACGAGCACGAGCATTGTGCTTTTCAACACCCTGCTGTGTCATCCCAGCACCATCTTCCGTTTTGCGTTTATCTCCGCTTTTGACGGACATGCCTTCCATGCGGTTGCTTGCTCTCTTCTTGGCTTCAGCTCTGTCGGCCATAGGCAATGTGCAACGCTAAGATTATTTTAGCGAATTTTGATTAATATTTTGTGGGTGGTATTGTAATATCGATGTCGTAAGGCTTAGGTTTGTAAGGAAGTAGGTAAAGCGCAGAACGACCTAATTGCGTTAATGGTGAATGGGCTGCACTATCGCCACTTTCGTGAATTTTTTCGTTGTAACTACGATTGTCCATAGGAGGTCGTCCCTGCGAAGGCTGAAGTCCAGACTCCTTAGCGATTAGATTGATAAGTTTAGCTCTTGCCTCGTTATCATAAATACCTTGTAAGTTCAGCAATGCTTTATCGGGTCTGAATGAGCCTGAGACAAGATCTTTGTCTTCATAGGCATTCTCCATGTCATAAGTATCTGTAATTCTTACGGAACCATCATTATTAACAGTTGACCCAAAAGTACCAAGGGTCTGGGTTACGGCCTTGTCATCAGTCTCAGTATACGGATAGATTGTTCCTGACTGAGGTACACCATCTCTAGTCGTAGCTTGCCGTAGTGACTGAAGGGTTGAATCATCAAGTTCTAAATTGGCATTCCCAACAGGTGTTATATACCTGACAAACAAATTCATTCGATCAGGCAAGATATTTAACGCGCTACCTGCCAAACGTTTGACATGATCAGTCATTTTGATCCTTCACCCATAACGAAATCCATTTCGGCGTGCATTAAATCACTGAGATTGGAGACCTGAGCACAGCAGCTCATAATTAAGCCGCGCTGATTTGGCGTGAGATTATCTGCATCAATTGCATCCTCACTAAGCACGTTTGCAACAGCTCCCAGACTCATCACGATCGCTGGCATTCCCCAACGCTCGACAAGAGATGCCATTGCTGAAAGAAGCGGATTGTCGCCACTCTCAACAGCGTGCCAAAACTCTTTTCTTTCATCTGGTGACATAATATTACCTCCACTAACTAATTTTAAACGATTAGAATAGTTAGAAACAAAGTCATATGTCTCAAATCACCCTAGAGGAATTTAAGAACACCTTTAAGTACTACAAAGGTATTGAGCATCAACAACGTGCAATCGAAGAGTTGTTCCTAAACCTCGATGCAGATTTAAAAGAATCTGACGCAGAGTGGCTCAAGATCTACCGAAATCAAATACTTCGAGGGCGTGTCAATCCTCTTGTAGTCCCATACCAGACCCAGCTTGACAATAAAACTGATCCATATCGCGAGTGCTTCAGTAGCTGCTGCGCGATGGTAGCAATGTATTACGGCGTCGTATCTAACGACGACGAGTACATTTCCATCAGACGTGAATTCGGTGACACAACACTTGCATCTTCCCATGTCAAAGCATTGGCTTCACTGGGGTTAAAAGGTATCTTCATTCCTAATGCAACAACGGATGATTTGAAACGTCAGATTGACGAGGGTGTTCCAACTCCATGTGGGTGGCTGCATCATGGTCCATCCTGGAAGCCGACTGGCGGCGGCCATTACTGCACGGTCATTGGATACACCGATACCGGCTGGCGACTGCATGATCCATTTGGAGAAGCAGATCTTGTTAATGGTGGTTACTGCAATCACGACAAAGGCGAGTTCCAGCACTACTCATATAAAAATTGGAACCCCCGCTGGATTGTTGAAGGCGAAGGTTCCGGTTGGATGATGGATATTAGACGTGCTTAAGGGGCGATTGGCTCTGGTACTTCGCCAGCCCAAGGGAGATCATAGGCATTAGTCGTTGTGCGTAATTGTTTGTCCTCGATCTGCTTAGCAATCTGCTCCAAGATATGCTCTTTGTAGGGAGGGTTATCCCCAAGCATGGCTTCGATCCAGCCAATTATTTCCTCTTCCTTGAGCTCGCTGAACTCCACAAATGTAAGCACGTCTAGTTGACTTAGATCATCAATTGGAGTAGCACCACAAAATGTCCCATCAACGCCATCGGTATCTGTACCAACAAGCCGCCACTGAAGATGAGTCACAACGTTTTTAAACTCTTCATGGTCTTCACGACGAAGACCAGTTACTGAGAATTTGTAATTCATTCTATTTCAGGATCAATAGATTCAGGTTCTGTGCTGGACTCTTCTGCTTTCTTAAGTGATGAAAGATACTCAACAATTCCGCTGTACTTTAAAAAGATTTCCTTCTTTTGGGCAAGAACAGACTCAAGCTCAGTCAATTCAGCAGCAAGTGTCTTTCGTGCTTCAAGAACAGTCTCAAGGTTTTTAGCGTGGTCAGCCATAATATATAGATTCGCTAAACCAATTCTATCAGTAATTATTTAGCTTCGAGTTCTGTAAGCCGTACTGAAAGCTCTTTTACAGCTTCAATCAAAACAGGCACAAGCTTGTCATAGGCAACCGTTTTATACTTGTCCCCATCTGGAGATTCATGTGCAGATTCATGGACCACCTCAGGAAACACTTTTTCAATCTCCTGGGCAATAATTCCCATATCTTTCTTCCCAGGCTCACCAACAATATCTGGTAGATCCTTCCAACGGAAAGAAACACCATTGAGGCCAAGTAATTTATCAAGGCAACCACTTAAAGGATTAATTTCTTCTTTAAGGCGAATATCAGAGTAGGCAGTGACATTACCAGCAGCTGTCATGTTGCCGTTATTCATATCCACATACCAACGATAGGTGCTAGCAGACCATCCACCAATACCAAAAGTACCATCATGGCGAAGGTGCATATGCACCCCGTAATAACTACGACAGTGGAATGCTAGACAAGCAACATTAGCATCTCCAGTACCAGCATTATTCTCAATTTCTAGATTATTAGTACCTCCTGATGAGCTGCTACCGGCGTAATTCTTTAAGTGCAGACGGTGCTGAACAGATCTGCCCGATGGGTCGGCATAATAAGCGGTATCATTGCTGTCATAGAAGATTGTTGATCTTATGCTAGTACCCGCGTGCAAGTGATTATTGACATAAACGTTACCACTACCTATTGGACTAGAGGCATTATTAACTGACATGAGTTCTGAGGTATTAGTATGAGCCCCGTCATTCATAAAACGAACACCACCGTAAGAGGCATTTGCCCCTATTGAGATACCTGTGTGATAAGCAATTCTTAAATCAGGAAAGGGATTTGACCAAGCACCAGGCTCCTGATAAATCGCATAACTATGGGCTCCATTATTTGAGTTGCCGCCAACACCTGTAAATGTAAGTGTTTTAACGGAGAGTGCATGAGTACTGCCATCATCAGTGTCTGATCTCAAATAACTAGAACCGTGCAAACCATCAAGGGTGTCAGCATCTAAACCACTGCTAGGTCCATCGTTGCCTGCATGCCACACTGTGTGTCCTGCTGATCCGACAGTTACAGTACCGCTATCGTTGTAATTAAAATTGACGCCGCCACTTCCTGAGTACTGTAAATATAGATTACTTGTACCGTCGCCCATGAAAATTGAGTTGTAGTAAGCTCCATAGCCGACTTTAATATTACCGAGATAAGCACCTCTGTTGCCACCTGTACCAGAATTATTTATTTGTGCGTTAACCGTAAGATCCCCCGAAAAGGTGCCTTGATTGGCAAGTATATCGCCGTTAGCATATATGGCGGCCTTATAACTAGCTGTGCTGCCGTTGTAGACGTAAATCCGCTCATCATTGGCTGATGTTGAGTTGCTAACATACGATGCAACTTTACCAGTGTTAGAAATACGTGTTCCATTTGTATAACTATTGCCTGCGGGATTAGCAATATCCAAGTTTCCTGATGAATCTATTCTGACTTTCTCCGATGGCGATGACGCACCATCGGCGGTTACGGAAAATACAAGCATGCCAGGCATGTCATTATTTCCAGGAGTGCCATCTACAAATGCTGCAATTCTTGCGCCTGAGTGATAATCAGTGCCATCAGCGCCTTGAAAATTAATTGTTCCAAGTTCATCGCCATCTTGAACAACAGTGTTTCCACCTACTGTTCCATTTCTAGATTTAGCAAGTTGTAAGAAAGGTCCACTATCGTTGGCGTCAAATCTATAAAAAGCACCATTTCCCGCATTCCCACTGCCACCATTTTGTAAGCCATCGGTGCCGATGGCAGTGGTCAGGCCTAATAACATCTTGCCATCACTAAGTATTCTTAGCCTTTCATTAGCGTCTGTACCAAACCGCAGAAAATCACCATTATGGAAGTATTGAACATAACCTCTAATCGCGTCAGCAGTTGCTGTTCCATCGGCAAAATATATTGTACTTTGCGCTCCAGTTCCTGCACGAATAGTCATTCCTGCAGAGCCAGTGCCGCCACTATTCTGTATGACTAGATTATCTGCGCTAGCGTTATATGAATTCGGAGAATCTGTCCCCATTCCCACCAGACCTGCGCTGGTTATCGTCATCCGCTGATATCCACTTGTATGGAATTCTTGAGTATTACCTTTAAGCACTAAATCCATCCAAGCACTTGAGGTTCTATTGAATGCTTGAACCTGACCAACAGTGCTAGACGCTTTAAATATTTCAACACCACTGCCTGACGTAGGAGTAAGGTTGTCAGTAACGTGAAGTCCACCAGCCGCCACTAGTTCAGGACTAAGTAGTGCAAGGATTTCAGCTGCTGTCTGATCTGCAGTAGCTCCAGTTTCAATGCCAGCGAGCTTGGCCGCATCGGCACTACTCATTGAGGACAAAGCCCAACTCAATCCACCACTGCCATCTGTTGCCAGAACATTGCCACTAGTACCATCATCAACAGGCAGGGTCAGGGTATAGCTGGTTAAAGCACTATTAGCTGGTGCCTTGATTTTGACGTATTTAGAATTGGTCTCACTATTGAGAGTAAGCGCTCCTGAGTTTGTTGAATCACCTTTGATGATTGCTTCACCATCGAAGTTCACATCGCCCGTAAACGTTGCTCCTGCTAACGGTGCATACGAATTCAGAATACTGATTACAGATCCACCACTGTCTTTAATAAATAGTTGTGGATCAGTACTACTGTAATTAATTGCAAGCTCACCATAATCCAGCTGGGCAGATGTAGGTGCCTTTGCAGCTCCACTGACCAGGACACTACTGCGCTTATGCTGGATTTTAGTCATTTCTATTTAGCACTTCTTACCTAATTCAAGTATATCTAGGACTCAGCTATCCTCTGCTAAAAGATAGTAGCTGCCAGACTTTAAGTGTGCGTAGGCCTGCTGTGTAATCGACTGATCAGATTCCATGTCGATCATAAACATCAGCTGATGAGAATCAATGTCAGTAACAATGCCGTTAAAGCGCACTTCTGCTGAGTCCACTGAAACAGCACCAATTGGGAATTTCCCTTCGTCGCGTGCTTCTTTGGAGGTGTAGACTTCAAGAGAAATGTGACCCACATAACCTTTCTTATAATCTATATCGTCACGTCCACCATCAGCCGTAACCCCATCTTCACGAGATGAATCCTTAGGAAGAGGAATATCTTCAAGACGCTTTTCCTGACGGATTTGATTAATCAGGTGATACGCAGTGGGGATAGTCAGACCTGTGTTTGGAATAGTGAATTCACGGATGAGAGCCATAATTATGCCAGCGATTCTTTGAGTTCATTCAGTTCTATTTTAAGTTCTTTTACTGCTTCAATGAGAAGAGCAGTTAAGTTCCCATAGCTAACACCATATTGGTCAATATCTTCTGCGTAAGTAACGACTTCAGGAACAACCTTTTCAACTTCTTGGGCGATCAAACCTATTTCGGTTTTCTCGTTAACCGACTTGTCATTTTGGATCTTGTTATACGTTACGCCTCTTAGGTTAAGAATCTTTGATAAGGCTGACGTAATGGTTGTAATATTCGTCTTTTTCCTTGCGTCTGAATAAGCAACAATATTGTCTGTAGCATAAATAGCACCAGTAACATATAAGGCGTAGGCAGAAGATGTAGTTGAACCACTAACACCTAAGCAACTATTACCGTTGGAGTAATATGTATACCACTTATTGCCAACTTCATTGTATGTACCGCCGTTACCACCAGTGTCAAACATTCCAATTGAAATTTTTTGACCACCATAAGTGAGCGCTATTCCTGTAAAACTATTCTTGTTCCCAGTTAATACCCATGGACTGTGAGTAGCGGTTGTAGAAGAATTTGGATGAAAATGTGCAGAATTTGTTGGATGATACAGACCATATGTGCCGCTAAACTCTATCCACTGGTGGTGTTTTGTGTGACCACTTGGGTGTGAATTGAACTGAACCAGATTAGAACTTAAATCTTCGTTGTTATAAATCCGTATTCCGCCGTAAGAACTTTGAGCACCAATTCGGATACCCGTGTGCCATCTCAAGTCTAGTTTGGTGTAGAGACCACTAAAGTTTTCTGAGTTGGTACCAAAATGATAATTAGCAAAATCATTACCTCCGCCGAAACTCATTCTTGTCGTGGCTATGGTGTTGTAGTGATTGTTGCCTTCATGGCCACCTACAACCAAAATATTGGGGAAACTTGAATTATGGGGAGAATTGACAATCCAATTTCCGTTGCTATTTAATAAAC
>MDTA01119395.1_pt1 | contig 15494 bp, 13 predicted proteins | sample 811151 | NCBI WGS metagenome assembly MDTA01 (sample SAMN05326648, study PRJNA326480) | marine metagenome | isolation source: seawater | place: Indian Ocean: South | collected 2010 | reverse complement strand
TTTTCCAGGATTTTTCTCTGGCAGATGTACATTAATTTGATTATCGAGTTCCACATCCCATCTTCTATCGCTTACTAATGTAAGAGATTTAACTCGTCTAAATAGATGCGGTTCGTTAGACAGCGTCCTTAGAATTTGACCGGCTATTTTTGGAGCATTTTTGCCGATAATTATTGGTAAATTTGAAAAACTAGTCAGATCAACGACAGGTATAACATCTCCATGGTCATCGATAAGTTTGAGCATTCTGTTCGTCTGCCATCGAGCCATTGGCGTTCGCTCAACTAGAGTTAGAGATATCTTATTTGGGAAATGACGTTCTATTCGGGCAAACTTAACCCATGGCAATTTATTTATACGGTCTTTCATTTCCTTAATGTTTATCGTCAGAATATTATCTCCTTCTGAAACTTGTAATGCTTGCAGCAGAGCGTTTTTGCGAGTTTTTGATCGACCTTCAACAACTACTTCTTGTACGATTAGCCCCGCCGCTTTCGAAATATTACCGGAAACTTCAATAAGCTTACCTCTAAGTTGAGATTCTAAATATTTGTTCTCATTAAAGACGTAAAAAGCGGAAATACTTCCAAACAGAACCATTCCAAGTAAAACCTTTTTTCTTTTCATTTTTGAATAAAACCAGGCATTAAAAAATCTTGTTGCCTTCTGTTTTCTTTCAAACGCGCGGCGTCTTAGAGATCGCATTCCGCAGCCCCCAACAATTGAATCAATAATTCTGAAAATGTCATACCCGCATACAATGCCTGTTCAGGCACTAAAGATGTAGACGTCATGCCAGGCTGAGTGTTAATTTCTAGAAAATACAGTTCGCCAGGACTTCCCTGCGTATCGTCATATCGAAAATCGGAGCGAGTAAGTCCTCTACATCCTAACATTTTATGAGCTATCACTGCTTGATCAAGTGCCTTACGGGATATTATATCTGGAAGGTCTGCAGGTATTATGTGTTTAGAGCCACCAGGCTCGTATTTTGCGCTAAAATCATAAAACCCGCGCTCCGAGGTTATTTCCGTGACACATAGTGCAATGCCATTCAGGACACCGACGGTAAGCTCTCGACCTGGTATAAATTTTTCAATAACTATTTCCTCTCCATATGGCCATTTTTCTAGAAAGGGTATATATTTGTCTTTTGGGTGGACAATATGTACCCCTACACTAGATCCCTGCGATTTTGGCTTAATCACGAACGGTCTTTTTTCTAGCTCTAAAATAGAAATGTCGTTTCTTGAAAGGGAGCACCCTTCAGGACACGACAACCCCGCTTTCGAACAGATCTCTTTAGTCCTAATCTTGTCCATTGCAATAGCTGAGGCTTGAACACCGGAATGTGTATAGGGTATCCCCATAATATTCAAAAGACCTTGAATATTCCCATCCTCTCCAATCGGTCCGTGGAGCGCATTAAAACAAACATCGGGTTTCAATTTTGCAAGAACTGACGAAATATTTCGATCAACGTCAATTTTTGTTACTTGAAAACCTGAAGACTGCAATGCTTGCGCACACGCCAACCCACTTGAAATCGATACATCTCGTTCAGTCGACCACCCACCCATCAATACAGCTACATGCTTATTCATAGCTCACATTCTTACTGTTGAGGTTACTATCTTTTATAAGACCCAATAATTTAATTTCCCACTCGAGTTCAATTCCGGTGACATCTCGAACTTTTTGCTGAACAAGATTTCCTAAATTCTCCAAATCAGTTGCATTCGCATTGCCCGTGTTAACCAAAAAATTGCAATGCTGTTCTGAGACCATTGCGCCACCTATTGATACCCCTCTGCAACCTGCCGCCTCTATAAGCTCCCAGGCCTTATATCCTTTAGGGTTTTTAAAGGTACTGCCACCAGTTCTCTCTGTTATTGGTTGACTTTCAAGCCTTCTCGCTCTTATTTCGTCAAGCCTCTTTTGGATGTTAGACGGAACGTCCCTACCTGTTTTGAACAAGCCTGAGAGAAAAATATAATCTTTGGGAACTCCACATTGGCGATAGCTCATCGCCATTTCCTCAAGCGATAGAACTTTAATATTTCCCGTGCTATCAATGACTTCTGCTTCGATAAGGATATCTTTAACTTCCCTGCCGTAAGCTCCAGCATTCATTCGAAGACCACCCCCAATTGTTCCGGGTATGCCTGATAGAAACTCTAACCCTGAATACCCCTCCTTAAGAGCTAACCGAGCTGCAATACTATTTGGCAGGGCAGCACCAATTCGCACGCTGTTACTTTTGAAATTAGTAGAGGCAAAACTCTTCCCAAGCTTAATTACTACTCCGGGTATTCCACCGTCGCGAATAAGAATATTTGAGGCCGCACCAATTATCGTGACTGGAACTTTCTTAGATTTTTGCAAAAGAAATTGACTTAAGTCTTCGTGGTCTTGTGGCCGAAAAACTGCATCAGCAGCACCGCCAACCCGAAACCATGTGTAAGGAGCCATTATCACATGTTTCTTGTAACTCCCTCTTACATGGGGTAATCGCTTAAAATCAAATTTATTCAAATCCGATAATATCATGGAATTAGGTCCTCCATTTTCGCGATAGCCGCATCGGATTTTCTGGTGTCGTTTTTCCAATTAGTGCTTTTTGAATTTCCCAATTCTTTGGGCTTCGGTATGGCATGCCCCCCAATAGCCTTGAAAACCTCCTCCAAGTTTTTCGGTAATGAATTTGCCCAGTTGGTAATATTGCCGGCTCCGAGGCATATCACTAGGTCCCCAGGTTCAGCCACTGCTGCAATCTGCGAGGGAAGTTCTTGCTCGTTTTTGAGAGGGAGAACTTGACAATAGTTACGGAGTCGAATTCCTTCAGTTAAGTGATCCTTATCAAAATTATCTATGGGGAGTTCGCCTGCAGCAAAAACATCTGAAACAAAAACAATATCCGCCTTTTCAAAACAATCACAAAACTCATCGAATAAGTCGCGAAGTCGCGTGTATCTATGTGGTTGAAAAACGACTATTACTTTCCCTGAATCACACGCTAATCTAGCCGCGTTAAGAGCTGCCTGTATCTCGACTGGATGATGGCCATAATCGTCTATTACGATTATGCCATTGCAAATTCCAGTTTTTGTAAATCGCCTTTTTACTCCTTTAAAATCACGCAAGCCGGCTCGTATTAGATCTTCATCCATACCCATTTCCAATGAAATTGCTATTGCAGCCAGAGAATTCAAAACATTATGTTCGCCGTACATTGGAAGTTCGAGCCGCTCAATAGTTCCGCTGCTTGTTTTACCTCTGTCGCGCACAATCACATCAAAACACGAGCCCGTTTCAGTGGCGGTAATCTGGGAGACTTGGACATCTGATTCTTTATCAAAGCCATAAGTAATTATGCGCCGGTCGGGAATTTGTTGCACCAATTCTTGGACGACGGGATGATCTATACACACGACCGCAAAACCGTAAAATGGAATATTCTTTACAAAAGAACGAAATGCATTCTTCAAATTTTCAAAATTACCGTGAAAATCTAGATGCTCGGGATCGATATTGGTCACGACTGCGATAGTGGCAGGTAAATTGTTAAAACTGCCATCCGACTCGTCAGCCTCCACAACCATCCAATCGCCATCCCCAAGACGCGCATTGGTTCCGTAGGAATTTAGTATTCCGCCATTTATTATTGTTGGATCTAGACCTGCGCTATCCAGAACGGAAGCAACCAGTGAAGTGGTAGTCGTCTTTCCATGGGTTCCTGCGCACGCTATTGACCACTTTAGTCTCATAAGTTCAGCCAGCATCTCTGAACGGTGAACTATAGGAATTTGTTTTTCGCGAGCGAAACTCAATTCAACATTGCCTGCTTGAATGGCAGTCGAAACCACTGCAATGGATGCCGCACTCAGATTTTTAGAGGCTTGCCCCACAAAAACCTTTACCCCCATTCCCTGCAATCGCTGTACATTTTGATTCTCTGAAATGTCGCTACCCTGGACCTTGTACCCTAGGTTGTGCAGAATTTCGGCTATGCCACTCATTCCAATTCCGCCAATTCCGATGAAATGAATAATGCCAATATCTACGGGAAGTCTCTCCATAATTAGTCTCCCGACTCGTAAAAGAGAATAAGACCCAATGCATTAACCAGCATAGCGCTTGATAAAGTTCTGCTATCTGAAGATCGAGAAGCCGCACGCAAAACTAGGTTGGCAAGCCGCTCAACAGCGTCTGGGATACCGCAATTTCGGGAGGCAATAGTGGCAGTGTTATAAATATCTTCATCTGTTAGAACACTCCTAATAATATCTGCCAAAGCTTCTGGTTTTAAGTCAGTTTCTTCACAGCACCACGCTCCACCTGCTTTTACCATATCAATGGTATTTTTATGCTGATGATTATCTAAAGCAGACGGATACGGTATAAAGATGGCTGGACGTCCAACAACTGCTAGTTCTGCTACTGTCGAAGCCCCGGACCGAGAGATAACAAGGTGAGCTTCCTGGAGCATTTCTGGCATTTGATGAAAAAAGGTTTTTAATTCGAATTTAATGCCTGCTTTTTCATAAATTCTATTAACATTTTGAATATCTTCTATTCTACATTGTTGCTTTATCACCAATCTTTGACGTAATTGTTTATTCAATGAAGCGATGGCAGATGGAACAGCCTCCGAAAGAAAGCGAGCGCCTAAACTACCGCCAACTATTAAGAGGTTAATGTCGCTTTTTGCTGCTAAAGTAGGTGCTGATATTTCTCTACTAGAAAGGAATCCCGTTCTTACAGGGTTGCCTGTCAAACACGACACTATTTTTTTATCATTTAAACCCGATGTATTCTTAAACGATTTTGCAATAAATGTTGCTCGTTTCATTAACCAACGGTTAGCTCTTCCAAGTACAGCGTTTTGTTCATGTAAAATTGATGGGACACGCATCCAGTGTGAAACCAGCAACGGGGAAAGAGAGGGATAACCTCCAAACCCAACAACGACATCCGCGCCAAAATCAGAAATTATTTTCCACGATAATATGGTTCCTTTGATTAAAGTAAAAATTGCAATCATTCTTAAAAATAGGTTCTTCTGACTTGGATTTTTTACGTTTATATATTTAACCGACATTCCATTCTTTTCTATCCCAAACTTTTTACCTCGGAGATCAGTGATAATGAGAATATCGTGGCCCATTCCTTTTAATTTTTCAGCCAAACTTATCGCAGGGAACACGTGACCCCCTGTTCCTCCAGCAACTAGTATGATTTTTCGCCTGATCATAAAACCTCCTCACGACCAGGCCTTTTCCTAGTTAAGGCTAGAACCATTCCCATCCCAATGGACAAGGCAAGGAAAGATGAACCGCCATAACTTATGAAAGGTAGTGTCATGCCTTTTGCGGGGATTAGTTGAAGTGAAGAACTTATGTGTATTAATGCCTGCAAACCAAATTGGATAAGTAAACCAGCCACAGCCAAGAACACAAATAAACTGCTCTCAGACATTATTCGCAAACATCCTCTCAGCACTAAAAATGCAAATAGGCCTATTACCGCTAATGCTATAAGAACTCCAAACTCCTCACCAGCCACCGCGAATATAAAATCCGAATGCGCATCAGGTAGAAGGTCTTTAATTTCGCCTTCACCAGGCCCTGTACCAAACAAACCGCCATTTGAAAAAGCTTCTAAAGATCGATCAATCTGATAGGTGTCCCCTGTAGACGGATCAAGAAATCGATCGACACGAGATCTAACATGATCGAAAAAGAAGTAGGCTGCTATTAGCCCACCGATCCCACATATAAAGAACGATATAACAAAAAATAAAGGAAGACCCGCCAGAAAAAATTGGCATGACCACACTGCTGAGATTACAACGGTTTGGCCAAGATCTGGCTGACCAAGTACTAAGGTTACAATTATCATAAGCGTCAATAGAGACATTAAATGTCCAGGAAAGTTTGTTTTAGATCTCCACTCTGAAAACATCCACGCAGCAAAGACTGCGAAAAATGGCTTAATAAACTCTGATGCTTGAAGTGAAAAGCCACCGGCAGATAGCCATCGACGAGCTCCTTTTATTTCACTTCCAAAGACAAGAGTGCAGCCGAGAACGATCAACCCAATTAACAAGCCAATTGCAGCCATACGCTTCACGTTTTTGGGTGATAAAAGTGAAATTAGAAAAATCATAGCGATGCCTAAAGGCAAAACAAGCAGATGTTTTTTTATGAAGTAGTAGCTACTCAATTTAAGTTTCGTTGCGACGGCCGGGCTTGCACCAAACACCATTAAAACACCGAAAAACACCAATACTAGTAATGCCCCTAGAAACCATCTATCAACAGTCCACCACCATTGCCCAACTAAACTGGTATCTGTCCTTGTTAATGTAGTCATGTTGTTGTTTCCCAGTTCGAAAACTTTTCGACGTTTAGCGAACCAACAATCGACCTAAACTGGTCCCCTCGCTCTTCATAACTCTCAAATTGATCAAATGAGGCAGCCGCTGGCGATAACAGCACAACTGGGTTTTCTTTTTTTTCATTACACGCAGCTAACGCAGCTTTTTTTACTGCAATTTCCAAATTGCTACATTTTGTGCACGGGGTACTATTTTTAAAAGCATCAAAGAACTCATTTTCCGAACTTCCAATTAAAAATGCATGCTCAACATTCTCGAGCTTTTTAAAAAAAGACGTAGTAACTCGCTCATTCTTCGAAAGGCCGCCAGCTATCCAATAAATTGATGTAAATGATGAAAGTGCGCGCTCTGCTGCATCAAAATTTGTTGCTTTAGAGTCATTAATAAAATTAATGCCAAACACTTCCCTCACTAATTCTTGACGGTGGGGCAGTCCTTTAAAACATTGCAATGCGCATTCTATTTCCGGCTGTTCGACCCCCAATGAAAGCGCTATTGCGACGGCAGCCGCTGCATTTTGATGATTATGACCTCCTATAAGAGTTTTTATTTCATTTAAATTTATTTCACATTTTGGCATGCCCGGCAGCTGACTTCTTAAGTTCCCACTTTTAACGCCAACTCCATTTTCTGGGATTTGATAACCGGATATAGGAATGACTAAAAAATCTGTTTCATACTTAAGTTGTCGGTATATTGATCGCGTAATTTCATCATCTATACCAATAACGATTTTTGGATCGTAAATTAACTTATCAAAAATTCGTCGTTTCGCACGAACATATCCATCCATGCCGCCGTGCCGATCTAAATGGTCGGGTGTTATATTCAAAAGCACGGCGATGCTGCAGCCTAAGGAAGGAGATAATTCAAGCTGATATGAACTTAATTCCAAAACAATAAAGTCCGGTCGTGGATCTGAGGATATCTCCAAAACTGGTCGACCAATATTTCCTGCTACTTCATTTGAAATATTTGAATAGGATAAAACGTGCCCAACAAGTGAGGTAGTGGTAGATTTACCATTAGTTCCTGTAATGCCTATAATTGGTATATTCTTTGCATTTTTTGCAAGTATATCAATGTCTCCAATAATGGGGACACCAAATGTCTTCGCTTTTGCTGCTACTGGATGAGGCTTTGGAAATGAGTGCGGTATTCCTGGACTCAGGACAAGTGCATCTAAATCCTTAAAATTGATATCGTGAAGATCTCTTATCTTGACGCCAACGCCAGAAATTTCCTCTCGCCGTTTTGGATTATCGTCCCACGCTAACACTCTAGCTCCACCGAGAACTAGGGAAGAAACTGCAGCCTTACCCGATCGAGCAAGCCCCATGACCGCAACTTTTTTAGTCGAAAATGATCTTGCGATAATCAACTTCTACCTCAGTTTCAGTGTTGAAAGGCCAATGAGCGCTAAAACAACGGCAATTATCCAAAACCGAATAACAACTGTTGGTTCAGCCCAACCCTTCTTTTCAAAATGATGATGCAGTGGAGCCATTCGGAAAATTCGTTTCCCAGTTAATTTAAATGAGATCACCTGTACGATTACTGAAACGGTCTCCAGCACGAACAAACCACCAATTATAGCTAGAACTAATTCATGTTTAGTGATAACGCTAATGGCGCCCAATGCCCCACCCAGTGACAAAGATCCGGTATCGCCCATAAACACCATTGCGGGTGGCGCGTTGAACCAAAGAAAGCCAAGGCCAGCGCCTATTATAGACCCGCAAAAAACTGCCAGTTCACCGCTTCCCACAACATGATATAATTGCAAATACCCACTAAACAGTACGTTGCCAACAAGGTAAGTTATCAATGCAAAACAAGCTGCCGCTATCATAACTGGTACGATAGCGAGACCATCTAACCCATCGGTCAAATTAACCGCGTTGGAAGCACCAACGATAACCAACACGCTAAACGGCAAAAAAAACCAGCCTAGTTCAATAAAAATATCTTTGAAAAATGGGACACTCAAGCTTTCCTTTGTTTCCGGCGGTCCAAATGAGGAAATCAGAAAAGCCACTAGTGCCGCAACAATGATTTGAAGTACTATTTTGAGCCTCGATGACATACCATTAGAGCTACTGGTTTTAAGTTTCAGAAAGTCATCAACAAACCCTATCAAGCCAAAACTCGCCGTTACCCAAAGCACAAGCCAAATATAAGAATTATTGACATCAGCCCAAAGAAGCGTGGAAATAACGAGAGCAACTAGGATCATTAATCCGCCCATAGTCGGGGTTCCGCGCTTCGCTAGATGTGTTTCAGGTCCATCATTTCGAATTGGTTGACCATTAGCTTGCTGCCCCCTGAGCCATCGGATCATACTTGGACCGATTACAAAACTGATAACTAACGCCGTTAAAACGGCACCACCAGTTCGAAACGTCAGATATCTAAACAAATTAAAAACGATGTATTCATCGGCGAGGGGAAATAGAAAATGATATAGCATTTACTCTCTACCCCCACTTGGCTCAGAACAACTTGTATTCTCTGAGCTCTTTGAATTTATAGCAGCTATGATCGGCGCCATATTGGTTCCAAGAGACCCTTTAACAAGCACTAAATCGCCTGCCCTAATTAAATTCGCGACTTGATCCGCGACGTCAAAACTTGTCGCGCCATGGGCACCAAATAACCCATTCGGCAGTAACTTGTGCAGCTCAAACATTAGCTTCCCAACGGTAAAAACGACGTCTGGTTTGGCAGCCAATAAATCATCTATTAATTCGGCATGTAATTTTAGTGCATCTTTTCCAAGTTCAAGCATATCGCCTATTACGATTATTTTTCGTCCGCCCGGACCTGGCTTCATCGACTTTAAAACTGAAAATGCTGACTTCATAGCAACTGGACTGGCATTATAACTTTCATCAACCAAGCAAAATGTCTCGCCTGTCGTAAGATCGATGTTTTTTTGTCCTCCCCTCCCAACTGGGGTAGAAATACTTTTAAAGCACTCAGCCGCATGGCGGATGTCTAGTCCAAGCGCATGAACAACCGCCAGAACGCCAACAGAATTTAGCGCTCGATGCTTTCCGGCCTCCGACAAGACATATTGATAAGGTTCATTATTAAGCTGGATTTTTACGAAACTTTTCCCTTCTCCAGATTGCCAGTCAAGCAACTGCACGTCCGACTTTTTATCTTCCCCAAAAGTGATTATATTTTTTATGCCCTTTTTTTCTGCTCTTGACTTTAAAAGGTTTATCCAAGGGCTGTCTTGATTCAGGACGGCTGACCCATTTTCCAATAAACCATTAAAAATCTCTGATTTGGCCTCTGCTATAGCCCTTTCAGTTTTAAGTTGCTCTAGATGAACGCCATGAACATTTGTTATCAGCGCTACCTTAGGTCGCATTAAATTAGATAAGAGCGCGATTTCGCCTGTATTATTCATTCCGAGTTCGAACACCGCAAATCGAGAGGATGCATTCAAACGCGCTAAACTGAGCGGAGCTCCGATATGATTATTTAAATTACCTATTGTTGCGTGTACACTATCGAATTGGGCCAAAGCTTTTGCCAATAAGTTCTTGCTGCTCGTTTTCCCAACGCTGCCCGTGACGGCTACAAACTCTGCCTTTGATCTATTTCTCGCTAAACAGGCTATTTGGAAGAGAGCTTTTTGAACGTTTTCAACAATTAATATCGGGCGTTCTTCTGACAACCCATCTATCTTCCTCTCGACTATAGCAGCGGCCGCTCCTTTTTCGAATGCATCCGCGACATAACAATGACCATCGACCCGACTGCCCTTGAAAGCTATAAAAATATCCTTGGGTTGAACTTTTCGACTGTCAATACTTACACCTGAAGCACTCCAATTTCTTCCATCAGTACTGGCATTTGTTGCTCCTTCAATTTCCATATTTGTCCAAAGGCTGCTACTCATGGTTTAAGCCCTCAGCATTTTTCATTAAGTCTTTTACTACCTCGACATCACTGAATTTAAATTTTTGACCATTAATTTCTTGTATAGACTCATGTCCCTTACCAGCTACTAGCAACAGATCACCACGTTGGAGCTTCGAAATTCCTAGTTTTATTGCCGCTCTTCTGCCCGCAACACTCTCGCCATCGGGGCAACCCTCTAAAATTTGATCTCTAATTCCTTTTGGGTTCTCATTTCTTGGATTATCGTCTGTTATCAAGCAAAGATCAGCTAATTCATGTGCAACTTGCCCCATTATTTTTCGCTTACTTCTATCCCTTTCCCCACCAGCACCAAAAACACATATTAATCGCCTTGAAGCATGCTCCCTCAACGCGACTAGAGCATTTCTAAGAGCGTCCGGCGTGTGGGCATAATCAACGATGATCTGAGCCATAGAATTACTTTCAGTGACACACTCAAGGCGACCTGGAACGCCTTTTAAATCTCTAAGCTTGTCCACCCAAAATCCGACATCACTTTCTTTTTGAGAAGCTACGACAATTCCTAAGGCCGCCAACACATTCAGGATTTGAAACTTTCCCAGCAATTTCAATACAAATTGGTATTCAACTTTAAAAACTTTAATTTTTATTTCCTGAAAGGCTGGCGAAGGTTTTACCTCTAGAAGCTGAATATCCGCCCCATTTGATGCGCCAAAGCTAATTACGTTTACTCCTCTTGAGATACAGATGCTCTCTAATGCTTCAAATTCACTTGAGTCAAAATTTAATACTGCTGTGCCGTTTGCAATTAGGAGATCTGAAAAAAGACGTGCTTTTGCTTTGAAATACGTCTTCATGTCTTTGTGATAATCGAGGTGATCTTGCGTAAGGTTTGTAAAAGCCGCCGCACTAATTTTAACCCCATCGATACGATATTGATCGAGACCGTGACTTGACGCTTCAAGCGCAAGATAATGAATATCTCTATCGCTCAAACTTTTTAAAACTTTATGAAGGTTGACAGTATCTGGTGTTGTCAAACTAGAGTTCTCGAGAACCTGTTTTGTTTTTAAACCTAATGTTCCGAGACTAGATGCACTATATCCAACTAAAAGCCATAATTGCCTAATAAAATCTACTACCGAGCTTTTCCCATTTGTACCAGTTACCGCAGCAATATAATCTGGTTGACCATTAAAAAAACAAGCTGCTAACTTTGCTAATTCTAGTCGCGGGTTACATGTTTCGATGAGTGGCGTAGCTGGAGTTATATCCCGGCATCTTGATGAATTTTGAGTAATAATTGCTACTGCACCACGAGACACCGCATCCCCAACAAAATTCACCCCGTCAACCTCGTTACCTGGTAGAGCAGCAAAAATATAACCCGGCTTAACCTCACGACTATTGCTGGCAATACCAACAACATCGGGATCACCATGCCCTAAAACATTGGGAAATGTTTTTAAAGCATTGCTTTGAGTAGCACTTTCTTTCATTAACTTAGAAAGATGCAAGGCGTTTTTTCCCTCCCCTTGGATTAATGTTTATTTCTAAAATTTGTCTAATTTTTGGCGACATCTCGTCTTTTGGATGAATCCCAAGAAGAGGAGCAGACCTTGAAACAATGCGCTTCACCGCTGGAGCAGCTACCCAACCTCCAGTGGCATACCCAAACGAGTCCTCGTTGCCCTTGGGTTCATCTACCATTACCAAAACGACATATTTTGGATCATGAATAGGAAATGCCCCAACAAATGACGAAAGACGTAATTTTTTTGCATAACCTCCCTGGACTGCCTGCTTTTCCGCTGTCCCTGTTTTACCACCAACCAGATATCCATTTGCTGACGCTTTTTTTCCAGTGCCATTTTCAACCACCAACCTGAGTATCCGCCGCATGTCCGAAGATGTTTTAGATGATATTATTTGTTTGCCTACAGCCTGTTGACCAACATGCCTCCTCAAAATGGTCACTGGCCAACGTATGCCTCCATTCACGATTGTTGCAACTCCGCTCGTAAGGTGCAGTGGACTAATAGCGATACCGTGCCCAAACGATATCGTCATAGTATTAATTCGTCTCCATCTTGCTGGAAAAATTGGGCTGGCAAGCTCCGGCAACTCAACATCAAGCTGATTGAAAAACCCTAATTTTTTCATAAACTCCTTTTGGGCTGATGCACCGAATTCATCCGCCATCTTTGCCGAACCTATATTCGAGGAATACATGAATATCTCAGGAACTGACAGCCACCGTTTTTTTGGATGATAGTCATTTATGGTATGCCTTGCTATCCGTATTGGCTTGGTAGCATCATACCCACTTTTCATAGTTGCCGACCCCAAGTCTAGAGCTAAAGCAGTATTAAAAATTTTAAAAGTTGATCCCATTTCGTATACGCCAAGCGTTGCCCTATTGAACTTAGCTTGCGAGGACGCACCCTTAATAAAAGCAGGATCAAAATCCGGCAGGGAAATCATCCCGAGGATCTCACCAGAATTGGCATCAAGGAGCACGCCCGCGCCACCTATCGCCTTAAAAGACTCAATTTGCCTCTGAATCTCTTCGCGTAAAATATGTTGAATACGAACATCAATAGAAAGAGACAAAGGCTCAGAGCCATCCCTCAAAATTCCGTCAAATTGCTTTTCCACTCCGCTTAGACCAACGGCATCCGTACCAGAAAACCCAATAATATGGCTGCCTAAGCGACCTTGTGGGTAAAAACGTCTATCTTCGTCTTGAAAATGAAATCCGGGTACTCCAAGGGCATTTATTTTTAGCTGCTGCTCCGGGGTTAACCCCCTTTTCAACCAAACGAACCTCTTCTTTTGCTTCAACTTAGCTAAAATGTTTTTTTTATTTAAATCAACCAAAACTGTTTTTAAAGCGTCAACTGCCGCTGCAGCATCTAAAACCTCACTTGGATCAGCATAGAGTGATGGAACAGAGAGACTGGTAGCTAGCAAAATCCCATTTCTATCAACAATATCTGCTCGCCCAGTTTTAAGAGTTGCCCTTGCTGACTCAGAAATAACGGAGGGCTCACCTAAACCCCCAATGACAGAGACATCAAGCAACCGTAGCCCAGCTAAAACAAATGCAAAAGAAAAGGCTGCGCAAACAAGCAACATCCTGTTCTTAGCAACTTCAATGAAGCGGTTCACCACACCATCGAGTTTAATGAACGGTCGCTCGGGCATCTCACCTAACTCCCTTTTCATTAATACTCCCCTTAACAAGCTCCAATTGCTTACCTTTGAGTTCTTCGAGTCTAATAATCTGATGCGATTGCATAGGGACCAAACCAAGATGCTTACGCGCCAACCTCTCAATATGTGCCGGCTGATTTATGAAACTCCATTCAGCGCGCAGCACGCGGATAACCTCCTGATTTTCAACTATATCCTGATGCAGTGCGTCTAATTTTGCTTTTCGCGACTGAACCTCGTGCTTGAGAGAAAACATACCGACTGCGGCTACAGAAATTGCAAAAATGAGAAGGATTATCGAGCGCCGAAACATTTTAATTTAGCTCCGACCAAGGAGCTGCAGAAGTTCTTTCCGCTACTCTTAAACGCGCCGATCTGGCCCGCGGATTTTGCTTCAATTCGGCCGCACTGGGTCGAACCGGACGTTTTGTAATCACCGAAAAACTAGGCCTCTTATAATCGTCTTTTCCAGGAGGAAGATATCGCGAACGGCCTGTTGTTTTACCCTGCCTCTCATTTAAAAAATTCTTTACTCTTCTATCTTCTAACGAATGGAAAGCCACGATAACGAGCCGCCCACCGGGATTAAGAAGTCGCTCTGCTGCTTTGAGCCCTCTGTCCAGCTCACCCAACTCATCATTTACATAAATCCTTAACGCCTGGAAAGTCTTGGTCGCTGGATCAATACCTTGACCAAACTTCTTGTACGGCACCACCTCCCGTATAATTTTTGCCAAAGCATTCGTTGAGGAAATGGGCTGGTTAACGCGGGCCTCGACTATTGCTTTCGAAACACGCCTAGAATATCTCTCTTCACCAAGAGTATAGATTAGGTCTGCTAAATCGGATTCGGCCATAGAATTCACAATGTCACCAGCCGTGGGACCATCTTGCCCCATTCGCATGTCTAATGGACCATCAAACCGGAAGGAAAACCCGCGTGACCGATCATCTAATTGGAGCGAGGAAACCCCAAGATCGAGAACGATAGCATCTACCTTCGCAATCCCTCGTTCAGCAAGCAAAGAGTCCATCTCTCCAAAGCAACCCTGCATCGGGATGAATCTTTCTCCATATCTTTCAGATAAATTCATCGCTTCAGCAAATGCTATTGGGTCACGATCGATTGCAAAAAGCTGACAACTTGCCTCCTCTAGAATACGTGATGCATACCCGCCTTTGCCAAATGTTCCATCTACATATCTGCCACCATTTCGTATGTTTAACTGACAAATGGCTTCGTCACACAAAACAGGGATATGCTCGTATTGACCTGCATCGACAGAACGCATATTCACTATCAAGTCCCCTCTGTCGATGAAGAAATGATCCGCAAAGTAGCACCTTGCTCACGGGCCCGGAGTCTATTTCTTTGCCGATGTATTGAAAAGTTTTTTGGAGACCAAATTTGAAAACTTTTCCCCAAACCCACAAATGAAGCTAAGTCAGATATACCAGCATGCAAAATAAATTCGTGAGGCAAAATCACACGCCCATCTGAATCCACCGATATTTGTTTAGCATCCGCCAAAATTGTTTGGAGGTTTTCAGCCTCATCCGAAAAAACGTCGATTGCATCTATAGAACTGACTATCTCGTGGATTCTTTCATCTCCGCTCCCCTCAATACAGGGGTGCTTAAACGAAGGATAGAGAATAATTCCAGTCGACCTCTGTTGACTTAGCACATTGCGGAAAGAAGAAGGAACAGAGACCCTGCCTTTTCGATCCACCTTGTTTTCAAATGTCGACAAAAAAACCGACACAGCAGCCCCCAGCATAATCTTTCACCTTTTTGAGACGACGCTTGGAAACAATTCAACGCCCCATAGGGAAAATATGGAATTTTATGGACAATATATGGAATTTTATGGTTCTGCAATGGGATTTTCTCTTAATTGATAGATAATTTCTTTTTCCTTGAAGAATTCAACGTTAACTTTTGGTTAAAAAGTTAAAAATTCAGTAAAGAAATAAAAATT